>JGI12048J13642_10311816_pt1 | contig 60351 bp, 55 predicted proteins | sample ElkSlonscriptome_16_FD_13642 | JGI IMG/M metagenome (IMG submission 13642)
CGAACCCACGAAGGGCTTTCACCCTTGCTGGTTTTCAAGACCAGTGCATTCAACCGCTCTGCCACCCCTCCGAGTAACAGGCTGCGCATTGTAATACCAATACTGCGTGCTGACTAGGGGGTATCGGCTGGTTAAGTGCCCAGATGGCCGCGATCTCAATCCAAGCTCCGGGAGTTCTGAGTTGCCTTAACCAACGACGAATTCTTGCTGTAAACGTGATTAAATACCCTGAAGCATTTTAGGAGAACACGGCATGACACAGGAACGCGCGGTATTGGCAGGGGGCTGCTTTTGGGGAATGCAGGACTTGATCCGGAAGCTTCCCGGCGTGATTTCCACTCGCGTGGGCTACACCGGGGGCGATGTTCCCAATGCGACCTATCGCAACCACGGCTCCCACGCCGAAGGAATCGAAATCGTTTTTGACCCCAAAACGATCAGCTTCCGACGGCTACTGGAATATTTTTTCCAGATTCACGACCCCACAACCCTGAATCGCCAGGGAAATGATCGGGGGGTGTCTTATCGTTCAGCGATTTACTACGCCGATTCAGACCAAAAGGACACTGCCCTGGATACGATCGCTGACGTCGAATCCAGCGGAATTTGGCCGGGCACAGTCGTGACTGAAGTCGAGCCCGTGGGTGATTTCTGGGAAGCCGAACCGGAACACCAGGACTATCTGGAACGCTATCCGAACGGCTACACCTGCCACTTCCCAAGGACGGACTGGGTGCTGCCGAAACGGAAGGTGGAGGCCTGATCATCGGCTGTGGCGGCATTAAGCGTAGCTTTCGGGCTGTCATCTCCTCACCACGATCAACAAAAAAGCCCGCCGAAAAGGGGCGGGCTTTTTTATTGATGGCGGAGAGGGAGGGATTGCTGCACCTGCTTCGCAGGCTTGCCCTTCGGGCTGTCGCTGCGCTCCAGCGTCCTCGCCTATGGCTCGGTTCGAACCAGGGTTCTAATCCGCGGCCCCCTCACCACGATCAACAAAAAACCCGCCGAAAAGAGGCGGGCTTTTTTATTGATGGCGGAGAGGGAGGGATTCGAACCCTCGGTACGGGATAAACCGCACACTCACTTTCCAGGCGAGCCCGTTCGACCACTCCGGCACCTCTCCTAAAACCTGGTACTACCGTCTGCTACGACTCCGTCTTTTCAGTCCACTTCAAAGGCGAGTCTGTAAAAACCCATCCTGTCCTCAGTGCGGTTTTCAAGCCGCGCAGCGGCGCAGAGAGAAGCGCTGAGGACAATCCACATCCTGAGCCCGTAGCTCCAGTCTCGCACTGAATCAACTTAATGGCTGACCGTGCTTCTACCTCGTTTGCGGCGCTTGCCATCACAATCGCCGAAGCATCCACTTTCACGAGGGCGAGACTATCAAACTGAATCCTGTGCTCAGTATGGTTTCTAGTCCGCTCAGAGATTAAACGCTCTGATTCAGCTCTGCCTCTGAACAGGCCGCATATTGTAACCAGTGACGATCGCTTTGGCTATGCCGCCAAGCCCCCAGCCGGACGGCCAGATGAGAGTTCATTCTCAGATTTTGCGAATACTGTAATTTAATATAGTATTTCATTCCCGGGAGCATCGGCCCGGGAGCCATCTCATCCTGCGGAGAATCGTCATGCACTCACCCCAGCCCTCCTCCAGCCTGAACGAGCTGCTCAGCCAGCGCACCGATCTGTGGCGAGGGCGCAGACGACCACAAGCCCGCGCCCTGTCGAGCGGGCGGGCCGATCTGGATCGCTGGCTACCGGATCAAGGCTGGCCAAGTGGTCGTCTGATCGAACTGATGCCGACCTGTTTAGGTCTGGGAGAGCTCGGGCTTCTACTGCCCGTAATGGCTGAGCAGACCCGGGCTGCGCGGCCTGTGATGCTGATCGCCCCGCCCTGGATTCCATGCCCTCAGCGTCTGGCCCGTGCTGGCGTCGCCTTAGACCAACTGGTCGTCGTTCGCGATATCCATCATGCATTCTGGGCGGCCGAACAGGGATTGAAAAGCGGCCTGTGCGGCCTAGTCATGCTCTGGCCACCGAAAGGACGAGTCTCGGAGCGATCGGTGCGCCGACTGCAGCTTGCCGCTGAAAAAGGCCCGGCACCCGCATTCGTTTGTTACCGACCCGATCAGAGCGCACCCCCCTCACTCGCCGCCCTGCGCTTGTCCATTCATCCTGGACCAACCCTTCAAGTGCTCCGCGGTGGCGCATGCCACAACGATCGGTTCCATCTCGGCCACAGCAACGTCATCGCCTGGCCCGGCACCCGACGCGCATTCCGATCGGCAGCGACGGCCACCAGCGATGATTCAGCCGCCTCGGTCGCAAGGCGATGAAGATCTGCCGTGCAAGCTGAATCTTATTCATGACCCAGGGCTCGCAACTCTGGGCAGGCTTGCATTGCCCTGACCTGCCGCTGAAGGCAGTCTGGCAGCTAAGCTCAATCGGCGGCCCGCTGGCTGTTCACGATTCAATACGCGGGCAGGCGCGTCTTCTGCAGGTCAACGCGGTGGCCCAACAGAACGGCGCCCGGCCAGGCCAGAGCCTGGGTCAAGCCCTGGCCGTCCTGCCCCAGCTTCAGAGTCGGCCGCGCTGCCGCCTGGCCGAGTCTCGAATGCTCGAACAAATGGCGCTGCTGGCCTATCAACACAGCCATCAGGTCTCACTGGCGCCTCCGGATACCGTGCTGCTGGAAGTCGGCGGCAGTCGGCGCTTGCGCGGCGGGCTTGAGCCCCTGCTTGACGCGCTCCGCGATGAAGCATTGAGCAGCGGTCTGCAGCTCCGGATGGGGCTGGCACCGGCGGCATCAGCCGCCTGCCTTCTCGCCCGGCATGGCCTGCGGGTCCGCGATGCAGCAGCGATGCAGCGCACCATCGGCCAGCTCGCCATCGATCACCTGATGCTCAAACCAAATCAGCAAAAGGCTGCTAGCGACTGCGGCCTGCACCGCGTATCGGAACTGACCGCTCTGCCGAGGGCGGAGCGCGCGCGACGCTTTGGAGCAGACATGAACCGCCACCTGGATGAACTCCACGGCGAGCTATCCACCCCACTGGCACAGTGGCAGCCTTCCGAGGTCTTCGAGCTGCGGCTGGAGCTTCCGGTGCCGACCGTGCGCAGCGATGCCCTGATGTTTGTGTTCAATCGGGCCCTGGACACCCTGGGGCGCTGGCTGGAGGTTCGTGACCAAGGCCTGAATCAATTGAACGTACGCCTGGAGCGCGAAGACGGGGGATCCGGCAGCACCTTCGATATCGGCCTGGCTCGACCCGGGTTCGATCTGGATCGCCTGCTCGAACTGATCCAGCTCAAGCTCGACGGCATCAAGCTGGCCGGGGACATCGATGCGATCAAGCTGAACGCCGACAGCACCGCCGAGCGGCGCCCCGCTCAGTCCGACCTGTTGGACGGCACTAACCGCAGCGACGCCTGGCCGGCGCTGCTGGACCGCCTCGGTGCCCGTCTGGGTGAATCTGGTCTTTCCGGCCTGGCCCCGACATCAGATCATCGGCCTGAAAACGCATGGACCTGGGTGCCCCCCGGCACCTCTTCGCCCTGTCGCGACCTGCGCCCACGCCCAAGCTGGCTTTTGCCGGCGCCCCGCCCCTGTCGGCGAGAACATCTGGTGCTGGAAGACGGGCCGGAACGTATCGAGAGCGGATGGTGGGACGGTCAGGACTGCCTCAGAGACTATTGGATTGCCCGTGACAGAAAGGGTCGCCAGCTGTGGGTGTTTCAAGAACATCAGCCGCGCCATGGCTGGTTCGTTCACGGATTGTTCGGGTGAAAACCAGACCTTGGAGAAGCAGGGCCGCAATAGCGGCTTCAAGGACCAGCGGTAGCGCCCTCCCGACTGGGCATCTTGAAGTCCTAGGAACTTTCACCGACAATCATAGCTAGCATCTTTTTGCCAAAGCGCCTTGCCAAGACGGGTGATGGCGTCATTTCAAATGCCCGAGGCGCACAGGACAAAGCAGCATGCTAGAAGCGAGCACACAGACTCCATCGACACGGCGCGTGCTGTTCGTGGACGACTCGCGCCTCATGCGATATGCGGGCAGTAAGTTTCTGGCCGACGAGTGCGAGCTGATCACCGCGCAAGACGGTGAAGAGGCTTGGGAGCGCCTGAATCACGACGACGATTTTGAGCTCGTATTTACGGACCTGATGATGCCCGTCATGGATGGTCATGAATTGATCCGTGCGGTGCGGGCCAGCAACAATCACAAGATCAAGGAACTCCCGATCCTGGTGGTAACGGGAAGTGAAGAAGTCAACGCTCGCAACTTAGCGCTCAGTGCCGGAGCAACAGCCTTTATACCCAAACCTTTCAGCGCCGATGATCTAACCGGGGCGCTCCGCATCCACCTTGAGGGCGAATTGCCGGATGCGCGGCTGATCACCAATGAATCAGACTACCCGCCAGAATCCGGGCTTCTAAGCAATGTGCCGGAACCAGAGTACTACTACCTTCGCATCGAGCAAGCCTTCAGCTTCCATATGCGCCAGAATCTCGATCTCGCTTTGATGCACGTCAAACTTAGCAATTATCGCGAGATGAAGCGCCGGTTCGGCACTTCCTGGGCCGAGGCGATTATGCGCAATCTGCGCTTTTTCCTGCACCGCGAACTGCGCCAAGAGGACTCGCTGCATCGCACCGCCGATGACCTTTACAGCATCATCCTCATGGGCACTCACAAGCCAGGCGCACGCTATCTGGTCAGTCGGCTGCGCCGGGCCCTGCTCGGCTCCAAGGTCCGCTTCGTCAGTCAGGAGGTGCCGCTGGCCGTGCGATTCGGCATCCAGTTTCCGGATGTCACCAGCGATGAATCGCCGGAGCACTTGCTTTCAGCAGCCCATGGGCTGTTCGATCTCAGCGGCCAGGTCTCGCGGATTCGCTGAATTCCACTGCAACTGGCCGTGGCGACAGGTTACGTTCCGTCTCGTCGATTATGTACGGTTACTGACCCACCCGCACGAGCTGCGGCTTGTCCTGCAGCTTGTCCCACTACTTTTCACAATAATCGCCTCAGGACGGGACTTTCGGGAGGCTCCGCAGGCCAAAGCCCGGATCGTCATGCGATCACATGCCAAACTCTTTTGGCTCCGTCGCCGAATTAACAAGCTGGCAGAACATTGCCTGATGACTGCCGAGCGCTTTCAAGACCAAACCAATCCTCTTGCATATTTGGGATAGACTTTAGTTTGGTTTTGCGTTTAAGTACTGAATGTCGGAGCAGCGTTTCTATCTTGTTCGCGGCGAAAACGAGACCTCGGATGACATTTTTCCGCTCGGTGAGCTGCCGTGTACGGTGGGTCGCGGCTCGAACTGTCAACTGCAGCTGGACTTTCAGCGAGTTTCGCGAGAGCACGCCAGGTTTGAGCTTGAAAATGAAAATTTGTTGCTGACCGATCTCGGCAGCACGAACGGAACCTTTATCAATCACCGACGGCTTGAACGACCAGAGCAGCTCATCGCGGGTGACGTCATCCACTTTGGTAATCATCCGTTCGTGCTGAGAATGCGCGAGTCTAGCGGTGACACCTTGCTGAGCCCCAGCGCCAACCAGCACCAATCCAGTTACGACACGATCATCGGGTTTACTGCCAAGCCCACCGGCTTTCCGGTCAAGGCTCCGGAATTCTTCGAAATTCTAAATAACGAGCAGATCGAGGGCACGGCTCAGCCGATCGCGACCAGCTCAGGCACGGTGATGGCTCTGGCATTGGGCGGACGCAGTTCCCATCCCGATCTGGCTGCCGGCTCTGATGTGTTGTTCAACATTGCTGAGGATCTGGGAGAAGAAGTTCGCTTGGCGCAGTTGATTCGGCGAATCTGCCTTGAACAAACAAGCCAAGCAGGGCTGCAATCAACTTTGCTGCTACAGGTCCATGCGGCGGAGTGCGACGATCTTGACATCCTGGTAGCCGAATGGCTGCAACTGGCTGCTAAGTATCGGCATTTGCCGCTGGCGTGCGATCTTCCACTCAGGGCGCTCTCAAATCCTAGTGATCTCACTTCACTTCGGTCGCATCTAGGCGCGCAGGATATCGAAATCTGTGGGACCGCCATCGGTCTGTCGGCGGACACGCTCGCAGCCTACCGAAGTGACTTGGATTACGTCCGGGTGAGTTCTCTGCACGGCCCCGATCGAATACCAGAACTGGTCGATGCTCTTGGTAGTTTCGTTCGTATTTTGGTTGACCAAATCGATGAGCCCGACCTAGTCCAGGCCTTCAGCAACGCTGGAGCAACCCTATTTCAAGGCGATGCAATCAGCCCGACCACGGACCTTCAGACTCAGACCTAAGAAATCGCAGAACACCTCTGCGCTGGCGCGATCAATCGTCGCAGCGTTTATACCAAGCGATAAACAGGAAGATCGAGATGCCGTAGGGGCACCCAAGGCCACCTTTTTTCTACTCGTCTGTCCAAGCGCGAACTTCGATCCCCGTCATGCGACTAGACTTTCAGTGCGATCAAGGCCCGCGTCCGATCCATGGTTCGAACGGCCAGTCGTCGCCGGCACGCATCGATTCCAGTGCGCGACGCTCTCGATCGGTGATGGTGTCCAGAAAGTAGTCGGCTCCATTCATTCGGGCGAAAGCATCCAGGCCCCGCGTCAAAAACCCCTGGAGCGCGCCGAACCCCGCCAGAACCGCCGGCCCCTTCATCATCCGCACAAGACGATGGACCATGGGGCGATGAACAGTCTCATCAAGAACTTGGCCAAGGCCCTCGATCAACTCGATCTGAGCCGAGCGCGTCTCCCAGGCACCGTGGCGTCGATAGGCTCGGGCATATGCCGGTTGATCGATCGTGTCACAGTCCAGCAGCTTCTCGGCCATATCGAGATCGAACTCCAGGCTGATCGCTTGCAGTCGCATCGCATCACCCACGGCCATCAATAGGTGGTCTGGCAGGAAACGCCGCATCACCGGAACCACGCGCGACAGCTGGCGATCACGCTCCCGAAAATCCTTGCCGCCGTACAGCTCGTCGAGGAAAAAATCGCAAGCCGGCCGATAGCGGGCTGTCTGTCGCAGGTCGTCGTAGCAACCGTCAAGTCGACGGCGCTGCCAGTCCTGGAGCTCAATGAGCCGTCGCGTGAGACGGTCATCCGCCTCGTTCAGGCGCTTGGCCACCTCTTGGTTGCGGTGGATCTGAGAAGTCAGATGGTCAATGGCTTCCGCGTGACTCATGCTAGTTCGGCAATGGCGTCCAGCAGTTCCTCGCGACGGCGCCGAAAAACCGCGACCGTTTCCACATGCTGATAGCGAATGGCGTGTTGCTCGTCCAGCAAGAAAACGCCTCGCTTCATGCCAAGCATGCCTTTACAGCCGTAACGCTCGGCCACCTCGAGGTTGGAATCGCTTAGGAGAGTGAACGGCAACCGGTGCTTTTCCCGGAAACGACGGTGCGACTCGGCGTCGTCAGGACTAATTCCAATGACGTTCACGCCCAGGTCAGCAAACGCCTCAATTCCATCTCGATAATCACACAGCTGTCGAGTGCATACCGGCGTATCGTCGCCCGGATAAAAGACCAGTAAGAGTCGTTCTCCGGCGTGATCGCTGAGCCGAAAGGTATTTCCATCCGTATCAGTCAGCGAGAAATCTGGTGCTTGTTCATTGATTTGCAATGACATTCCTCTTGTAATCCCGGATCAGAAAAACCCGTCCGATCACTCTGATTTCCGGCTCTCGTGTCTACCATCGATTATAATGAATGTGCGTGTTGGGTCCGACCAATTCGATCTGGGCCCGCCCAACCATTCCCGAGGGAATTCTAATGCTGAAACTCACACCCGCAACCCAACTAACGCCGCATCGAAAACGCCCCACTATCGGGCTGGCGGTTGCTGGCGGCGGTCCGCTGGGCGCGGTCTATGAACTCGGAGCGCTGCAGGCCATCGACGAGGCGATCGACGGTGCCCATATGCACGACCTCGACATCTACGTCGGCGTGTCGTCGGGGTCCTTTCTGACCGCGAGTTTGGCCAACCGGGTCACGGCCACACAGATGGGCCGGATCTTCATGAGCTCGCCCGCTGCAGAATTCAGCTTCCAGCCCGAACTGTTCCTGCGCCCGGCGCTTCGCGAATACTTGGATCGAGCTCTGGCCGTGCCATCGGTAATCGCTGAGGTGATTCGCGAAGTGATAAACAATCCCTCGCGTCTGGCGCACTTCGAGCGACTCGACAGCATCGCCCGACTGATTCCGACCGGGCTGTTCGACAATCAGATGATTGAGCAGTTTCTCAAGCGCGTCCTCACGCGCCAGGGTCGCAGCAACGATTTTCGCGAATTGTCTGCCAAACTTCGTATTGTCGCGGTAGAACTGGACTCGGGTCATGCCGTTCGATTCGGTGAACCCGGCCTGGACGATGTTCCCATTTCCACAGCGGTCCAGGCCTCCGCCGCCCTGCCAGGGCTCTATCCACCGGTCGAAATCGACGGTCGCTTCTACGTTGACGGAGCGCTGCGACGCACCCTGCACGCGTCAGTCGCGCTCAAGGAGGGGGCCGATCTACTCATCGGAATCAATCCTCTGGTGCCCTTTGACGGCGACGGAAAGGTGGCGCGGGAAAAGGGACACAGTCGTATGATGAAGGGCGGATTACCCATGGTCCTTTCTCAGACCTTCCGGGCTCTGATACAGTCCCGAATGCAAGTCGGTATGGCTAAATACGAGCGTGAGTACCCGGCTGTTGGCATGATGCTGATCGAACCCAACAGAAACGACGAAAAGATGTTTTTCACCAACATTTTTAGCTACTCCTCCCGCAATGATCTAGTCGACCACGCCTACCAGAACACCCGATCAGAGCTGCTTTCCAGAGCCGACGAAATGGAAGCTTTTTTGGAGCCATATGGCTTGGGATTGAACCGTGGTCTGATGCAGAAAGAACGTACGTTTCACGAGGCCATGGCCGAAGAAGCGCCGTATCTGGCGCCGATGGGCAACGATCTGGCTCGAACCTTAGATCACCTCGAGCGGCTGATCCGCTAGGCATCTGCGAACAAGCAGACCAGGCGCAGCATCAGGCTGCGCCTCTTTATTGAACCGAGTCCCGAAGCGATTACCAGTGAATTCCGCGCATCAGGGAAGCAAACGCCACCTGTTCCTGCGTCGGTTGATCGTCGCGGCCTGGTTTTTGCCCGCGTGACGCCGATGAATCCGGGAACATTCGGAATGCAGAGTTCATCACGATTTCCGCAATCTTCGGTGCCACCGAATGCAGGACCTGAGCGAAAATACCGAGGCGAGTAGCGATTCGCTGTGGCCGGAAAATGACGGCCTGCTTGATCATGTCGGCAGCGTCCTCAGGCGTGATGGTCGGGACCGACTCGTAAATCTTGGTTGGAGCGATCATCGGCGTACGAACGAGCGGCATGTTGATGGTGGTAAACGATATCCCGGTGTCGTTAAATTCCGAAGCCGCGCAGCGAGAGAAGGAATCTAGCGCTGCTTTGGACGCCACATAGGCGGAAAAACGCGGCGCATTGGTCAGCACGCCAATCGAGGAAATGTTGATCACCTGTCCCCGTCGCTGGTCGACCATCGAGGGCAGAAAGCCCATGATTAGTTTCAGAGCACCGAAGTAGTTGAGCTGCATGCAGCGCTCGAAATCATGGAAACGGTCGTAGGACAGCGCAATCGAGCGGCGGATCGAACGCCCCGCATTATTGACTAGGACGTCAACGGACCCGTGGTCAGCCAGAACGTCTTTGACCAGACGCTCTGCATCCTTCAGATCGGACAGATCGCAAGTGTAGGCAAACGCTTTCCCGCCATCAGCTTCGATCTCGGCCTTGGTTTCCATCAATGCCTCTTCGCCACGAGCAACGATGATCACGTTGGCACCGGCTCGCCCCATCATCATGGCCGTTGCCTTACCGATACCGGAAGACGCCCCGGTCACGAGCACATTTTTCTCCGACACCTGACCCGACAGCGAACGATCGATGAACAGCTCCGGATCGAGATGACGTTCCCAGTAGTCCCACAAGACCCAGGCGTAATCATCCAGTGAGGGCACTTCGATTCCGCTACCCTTCAGCGCGCGCTCGGTGTCACGCGTGTCAAATTTGGTCGGATAATTAAAAAAGCTCAGGACGTCCTTGGGGATTCCCAGATCACTCAGCACCTGATTGATGATCCGACGGACCGGTGGCAGCATGCTCAGGCCCTGCTTGACGGGCGTGGGAATCAAAGAAAACAATCGAGCGTCAATCCGCATCGACATCAGCGGCGCGTGGGCAGCCTGGGCAAATAAATTCATGACCTCGCCGATCCGCTTCGGACTGGGGTCGGTGAGATGGAAGCACTGTCCGTCCAGCTTGGACTTGTGGGCGATGTGGTCCATGGCCGCGGCTACAAAATCGACCGGCACCAGGTTAATGCGACCTCCCTCCAGACCCAGGGTCGGAATCCAGGACGGCAGCATCCTGCGCATTTTCTGAATCAGCTTGAAGAAATAATATGGCCCATCAATCTTGTCGATTTCACCGGTCTTCGAGTGACCTACAACGATCCCGGGGCGGTAGATCCTCCATGGGACCGAGCAGTGGTGCCGCACCAGCCCCTCTGACTCGTGTTTAGTCCGAAAATACGGATGGTTGAGACCCTGCGCCTCCTCGAACATATCCTCTCGAAAGGTGCCCTGATAGAGTCCGGCCGCAGCAATCGACGAGGTGTGATGAAAACAGCCCGCCTCAAGTTGTTCCGCGGCCTGAATGGCATGACGCGTGCCGTCGAGATTGGCGGCCTGGTTGCTTTCAGCGTCGGCGCTTAGGTCATAGACCGCCGCCAGATGGAAGAAATGGGTGATCTTGCCTTTGAGAGCCGTAGCGTCTTTCTTGGAAATCCCCAGGGCCGGCTTCGTCAAGTCACCTGAAACTGCAATGACCCGCTTGGCCTGATCAGACCAGCGATCCTTAATAAGTTGATTAAATTTCTTCTTGGAACCCCGGCGAACCAGAATGTGCACGGTCCCCTTTCGCTCCAACAAACGGTCGATCAAATTGCGGCCGATAAATCCTGTGCCGCCGGTGACAAAGTAAGTCATGAATTGGCTCTCCCCGAGTCGAATTATTTTAATTCCCACTAAGATACCTACTGACCCGATCGATGCCAAGTCAGATTGACCCGTTTACGCCAGCATGCTAGAAGTATTTGCGATTATTTTTACATGCCAGAGATCAGGACAGAGGAATTCGACACCATGAGCACGCTCGACCAGGAATTTGAGAAAACTGCCGCTTCCGCCCAAACGCTGCCAGAACGGCCAGATAACGACACCATGTTGAAACTCTACGCACTCTATAAACAAGGGTCGAAGGGCGATGTCACCGGCGAAAAGCCGGGGTTTTTTGATTTTGTTGGCGTTGCCAAATACGAAGCCTGGGAGAAGCTCAAGGGCCTGGACCAAGAGCAAGCAAAGCAGCAATATATCGATTTGGTGAACTCACTCCAAAACTGATTGTGACTGCAGTATCGATCTAGAGTTGATCCGGAGGTGGCCAAAAACACGCGAGAGCGCATCCTGGCCATGGCGCTGGTGCTGTTCAATGAGGACGGCGAGCCTCATGTAACCACGAATCGGATCGCCGATGAACTGGAGATCAGCCCAGGCAACCTTCATTACCATTTCAAAACCAAGGGGGATCTGATCGATGCCCTCTTCTCGGCCTATGAAGGTCGCATGCTGAGCCTGCTCGCCACCCCTGAAGAGCGCGATCCTGAAATCGAAGACATCTGGCTATTTATGCATCTGGCCTTCGAAACGATCGGGGAATTCCGCTTCTTCTACCGGGACCTTACCGATCTGTGTTCGAGGTTTAGAGGTCTACACCATCGATTCCGCGGCATCCTGAAGCTGTCTATGGATACCGCGAAGGGTCTCCTAGAGGGCATGGCGCGGTCAGGGCAGCTCGAAGCCAACGATATCGAACTGGATGCAATCGTCAGGAATATCATTTTGGTTAGCACGTTCTGGCTGGCATTCGATCAGGTGCTTGAACGTGAGTCCGACCCACGACCTGGTCGCGCCGTCGCGCAGGTGATGAGCATCGTCAGCCCATATCTGAAGGGAAGAGCCAGACTTGAAATGGAGGCTCTTGCCTCGGCCTATCGCTGAATTCGGGGAGCCTGTCGTCAACATAAAAAAAGCCCGGATCAGGTGATCCGGGCCAAATCAGCAGCCACGTTAGGGCAAGAGGGGGCCCTGGGCTGCCTCGGGGTAGAAGCTTCAATACGGTCTGTCGATCCGCTTAGCCCGCTGCAGTGTCTGCCTTCGTTTTGCTTGTTTTCGTGGTGGACTTCTTTGCTGCCGGGCTGGAATCCGAGGTTTTCGACATCGCGGCGACGCGCTTGTTGAGCTCGGCGACTCGTGCACTCAACTCATTGATCTCGTCGGAGGTGGGCACACCGAGACCAGACATGGCCCGAGCAACTCGCTGCTCAAAAACCTTCTCCAGCTTGTCCCAGTTGGTTTGGGCCTGCTCACGAACTTTGCCGACGCGGCTTTCGACGTCGCCTCGGACTTTGTCTACGCGGCTTTCGACATCGCCGCGGACGCCGTCGACAGCACTGTTGGCAGCATTGCGACCTTTCTTCTCAAGCTTGCTGCCTTCCTTGACTAGCCGATCGAACAACTTGGCCGATTCACCCAGCACCTTGCTTCGAGTGTCTTCGACGGCTTTTGAACCTTGTTTGAAGACTTTGCTGCCTTCGTCCTGAGCCAACGAAAACGCTCCAAGGCCTGCCAGCCAGATTTCGTGCGCGTAATCTTGCGCTTGATTGGTAACGCTCTTGCGCGCAGCGGTTTTTTTGCTCACTTTCTTCTTTGCGACTTTTTTCTTTGCGGTTTTCTTGCTCATCGGGAATGTCTCCAGATCTGATTGAAATACGTTCGGGACGGATGTATTCCGTCGGTGATGTGGGTAAGATAAAAGTGTTATCTAGAGCGGTCACACTAATAATGAAAACTCAAGATTGGTCGGTTTATCCCGAAGACAACAAGAATTTCATCTACGAGGGCGATCGGTTAGCCGAGCATTGGTCGGCGCTCCACCGAGGCGACTGCGAGCCCTACCCCGACGCGGATCGGGTCCGTTTACTAGATACCGATCATTCTGATCCGGAAAATGCGGCAACACAGCTGGGCGAGGCCTGGAGCCGTTATCACAAAGGCGATTTTGCCGGAGCTGTCGATCTCGCCGAAGAGATTGGACTCATTGCTCATGCCGTTGCCAACAAGGCCTCTGGAATTTACGCGGACTATCTCGAAGGCGACGATGACACCAGGCTAGCCATCTATGAGTCTGCAATCAAACGCGCCGAAGCAGCAATCAAGGCATTTCCCGACGATGCCAACGCGCACTATTTTCATGCCTTCGCGCTGGGCCGGTACAGCCAGTGCATTTCCATTACCCAGGCCCTGGCCCAGGGTGTCGGTGGAAAGATCAGGAAATCTCTCGAGTCGACGCTCGAGCGTGCGCCCGAACACGCCGAAGCCCTCACCGCTTTTGGCTTGTACAACGCCGAAATCATCGACAAAGTTGGAAAACTGGTCGGATCAATGACCTATGGTGCCAGCGCGGACAAGGCACTCGACTATTTCGCTCGCGCCATCGAGATCACACCGGACGCCCCTATTGCTCATATGGAATTCGGCAACGGTCTGTACCTGCTTTTCGGCGACAAACGTCTCGATGACTCAAACGCGGCCTACGCTAAGGCCGCCGAACTCGAGCCGATTGATGCGATGCAGGCCCTAGATCGGGACTACGCTGCCTCGTCACTGGAATGACCGCCCCGGTGCGCTCGACTCTCGCGCTGCAAACCGCAGCTTAGTCGTCCAGGATATCGCCTTCGATCCAGGCGTGAACTGAATCAACGACCTCAGGGCTGACCCAGCCCTCCTGGGGCCCCATCAGCAGGGTCAGATTGAGCAGGTGCTCGAACTCTGATTCGAAGTAGTTCATAACCGTAAACGGATCGGGTATCCGCTTTTGATCGGCGATCAGACCGCAAAACACTTGCCCCTGGTAACTCAGGATACTGATTCCCATGCCGATCGATCCACTCTGAGGGACCCAGAACATCATTTCCTTGAGCGGCGCGCCCGCGAGATAGAGCGTCTCCTGAGGACCCGGCACGTTAGTCAGTACCGTGCTTGCCTTACGGCTAAAAAGCTCCAACGCAGGCTTCTGAACGGCTCCTGGTGTCATTCCCAGGGCCGCCAGCAGGCCGAGCGACATCACGGCCTGCTTCGAGCTTTTGAGCTGGTGCATGAATTCTGCCACCTGATACAGCCGCGCAAGCGGGTTTCCTTCTGCAACCGGCAGGTCGAGAAAGACCAGCCCGAAATGATTGCCTAGATCGCGCGCGTGCTCAAGCGGTCGAAGATTGACAGGCACCGTCGCACGCATCGTCAGCTCGGAGGGATCATCGCCCTGGTCGATCAGATACCGATGCAGGGCGCCGGTCATGGTCGCGATCAGCACATCGTTGACCGTACAGCCAAGTGCCTTACCTACCGCTTTGACCTCCTCAAGGTTCAGGGGCTCTGCCCAAGCCACGTTTTTTCGAACCCCGAGCTCTCCTTTGAATCGCGACGGCGGATCGTCTTCGAGCAGCATGGCCGTCGCCAGTTCTGACATGATCTCACCGGCACCGACCGCATACTCCGAGGCAAGATTCGGTTTCTTAATTAAACTCAGTGCCTCGTCAACCACCCTCTGTCCGACATGCTGAACGGCATCAAATCCGTCTTTTGCCGGCGCTGCCAGGCGACGAAAAATGTTGGACTCGGCCTCCCGACGCTGTTTCCACTGCTCCTGCTCGACCATTCGCTCCGATTTTTCGGCGCTGCCTTCAGTCAAAGAGAGCATGACCTGGACCAGTGCGATGCCATCGGCGTAGCAATGATGGATCCTTGAAATCACCACCGGCCCGTCGATGTAGTTGTCGACGAGGTGAAACTGCCACAGCGGCTTGGTCTGATCTAGCGGCGTTGAAGCTAGCTCAGAAACCAGCTCCTCCAGCTCGCGCTTGTCGGCCCTTCCAGGTAGCGCGGTATGGCGAACATGGCTACTGATCTCAAAATTCGTGTCTTCTTCCCACCAGCAACCGCGAGCGGTGTCGACCGCCTTCTGACGAAAGCGGGGGAAGGCAAGAAAACGATTAGTAATTACATTCCGGAAATGCTCAAATTCAACGGAGCGACCCAGAACGATCACTCCGGTAATCATCATCAAATTTGTCGGCTGCTCCATGCGCAGCCAAGCGGTATCCACGTTGGCGATAGGTTCTTTGCGAGCAGTAGGCACGGTAGAGAGGGACCCCAGGAAGCGGATGGCAGAATTCAGCATTCTTCCATGACCCTGTCGATTGGTCAATTTTGGCCCTGACCAATCAATTGCGGTCGGAGGTGATTTGAGGACGCGAAGCCTCAAAAAAGCGCAGAATCGCGCTTCCTCAATTCTAGAAAGAGCGGCTCAATGCACTTGCCGCTGGCTCACCGTGTCGCTGCCGTGACCCGGCAGATCATAGGGCAGTTTGACTTGGTCAAGCCCGAACTGTTCGAAGACCGGCTTTAGCTGATGATGAATCAGGGGATAGAGCTGACGAGTCAGTGATCCGTGATAGGCAGTAAACGTCTCAAAATCCACCTCGTCCCCGGCAAACTGGCGGTAGACGGCCTGAAGAATCAGCTCCACGTTGAACAGCGGCTCGATGGTCTCAGAACCCTCCCGATGCCCACGGCAAAGCAGCCGAGCGGTGACTTGAAACTGGGCCACATCGCCGTCCCTGGGCATGTCCCTGGGAGTGAGCTTGAGCTCAACCTTGGCGCCAAACTTCTGATCCGGACCGACGATCTCCTTCAGATCGGCGTTGAATCGCGTAACTTGGGTGTGAGCCAGAGCAAATCTGTCAAGTAGATTGAGCATGTCGTTCGAGAGCCTTACAACCAATACACTGGTATGCGAGCGAGCCGGACTGCTTTCAAGCTGGAGCCGGATAAAAAGAAGCCCGAATCACGTGATCCGGGCTTCGTTCTTGAGTCAGGCCCGTACCGCCAGGCCCAACGTGTTCATCACTAGTCGGCTGGCGTGAACACTACCGTTTCCGCCGCGGTGGCGCTGGCATCAGCCTCACCGATGCTTAGGGGCAGATAGTCGTTGACCAGCCAGAGGCGCAGCTGATTTGTGTAGAACGGACTCAGGAAGACTCCGCTCCGACCTCCGGGAACCACTTCCTGGGCCTGCGGTCCAGTCGGTGCGAGCAGGGAAACGTTGCGGCGTGCAGGACCACTACCGAAATCGAAACTGTCGACGTTGCGCCCGCGCGCACTGTGGCTCGAAGCATCAACCGCTTCATATCCGCCCGCCCGAGCGATCGGATCGCCACCTGCTGGCGGGAAGCTGAAGGGCGTATTGTCTCCCAATGGATGGCTGAAAACGATGGTGTGCAGCTCGCCCCAGCGGTAATCATTCTGGTCAGTCGANTTCCCAAATGCCGACGCAAACTCATCCGAGGCCAGACGATCCAGGGTGATCTGCAGGGACGCCAGCAGTACGCCATCACGTGCCGATGCCGGGTCCGGTGCAGAAGGAAAGTTGAAGTAGGTCAGTCCGGAAGCCGCCTGGCCCTGAGTCAGTGGAAACAGGCGCAGCTGATTGACGAGCGCTCGCCAGGCTGTCGTTGAGCCCGGCAACTCATCGCCAAGCCCTACGGCCTGCAGGGTCGCATCGATGGTGTTGGCGATGACCTCGCCTCGCCAGACGCTGTAGATCGTCGCCGAAACGCTGTTGGCGACCTGGTCCGATGTCGGAACGCTGTTGCCGCTGGGGTCACCACCGGGATCAAACCCTCCCGCAACGCCGGTCGGTGTCGAGAAGTCCCAGTTGGAGAGACGCCCCATGGCCTCTGCGATGCGTGGATCGTCGGCGAATTGCGCCAGCCCCGCCCAAGCGCCCTCAGCCGATGCGTTGGCGTAGGCCTGCAGGAGAAATGGCAGCAGCAGCTCCGCATCCAGCAATTGATTATTGGCCTGCAGAGCCTTCATGTCATCGATCGTCACATCACCTTCAGCCACCAGATCTTGAAGCTCTCGATCGATCCGCCCCATACGCAGGTCGGCATAGGCGGTATTTAGGTAGTAAATGCCGTTGCCGCCGGGCCGGAGCTGGTTCAAGGGATTGCCGTCAATCGTTGTGCCCACTGGATCGTTATTGGCGTTGGCCAAGTAGCCCCAGGGCGGATTGCTGACCTGCGGCATTTCATCGCGGGGAACCAGCGCGTAGGGCGTGGTCTGTCCCGGCTGCGGCGAATCATCGATCAACCACTCATGATTGAGCGTCCCGCTGCCGTCGCGGATAAACCACGGCGGCCTCCCACCGTCGGGGGCGAGGTCGTTCTGGAGGTCAGCGCGCAGCGGCATCTCGCCGCCAGTGTAGTAGGCGATGTTGCCTTCAATGTCAGCGTAGAGGAAATTCTGCGCTCCGATGGCGAAGTTACGCAGCCCAAGTTCGAATTCTTCCTGGCTCCGTGCCCGCGCCCAGGCGCGAAAAGTAGACAGCTCAAAGGTCGGACCCCAGCCGGTGTACTGAACCGTAAGGGCGGTATCGTCGAGCAATTCAACGATTGGGCCGTTATTCCGGCGCGGAACGATAAAGGTGATTCCGCCGCTGTCATAGCCGACATTGGCCCGATTCACATCGTCCACCGTGCCATTGCCGGTGTTGTTGACAAAGTAAGTCTGGAAGGCATAGACGATTGGCTCGGGCACTCCGTTATGCACCGTATGCGTAGGCAGGCCGAAATTATTGACCAGAATCTGGTCCTCGAAAACGTCGGTGACATCCATGCGGTTGACCGTTGATCCCCAGCAAAAGAAGTCTGTACAGGCCTGGGCATTGACCGGCGCACCGGCAAATGCAACACCACTGATGACCACACCCTCGTCGCGAATAACGACGTTCTCATTCATGAAAATCGGCGCCATGCTGAGCTGCAGGTGAGGATCGTTGGCAAACAGAGGGAAGCCAGATTCGGTGTGCTCGCCGGACACCGCCCACCAGTTACTACCAACATCGTAGCCCTCGTTCAGAAACGGCAGCCCGGCTACCTTTTCCCGATAGCTGCGGGCGAGCTCGATGGTGTTTGAGCTGATGCGTCCCATATCATCAAGCTGAGACGTGTCAGCATCGAGCTGGGTCAATGAGGCCTTGAGCGGCATGGAGGCGTCACCTGCGGATGCCAGCCCCGACTCGCTCGCCGCTTCCGGAACCACGATTCCAATGCGATCGAACCAGTCAGGAATCGAAAGCCTGCCATCGACGGGAATAAACGGATTTAGGTCCTGCAGGTAGAGCGCGGTGCCGTCAAAACCCACGGCGTCACCCACGGCCTGATACGTGCCGACCTGAATCGTATTGGAGATATCGGAGAGGCTTTGATCAAACGACAGCTGGAATGCGAGAAGCTTGCCGACCACCAGCGAATCAACTGGTGACCAGGGCTCGGCCATAGAGAGCTCCAGAGCCCCATACTCCGGCGGAAGTGGATCGTTGGCGAGGTAGTAGTTCACGCCATCCACGTAGGCCTTGAGGGCACCCTTTTCGGTCGGATCGAGCTCGGCAAACGTCGCCCAGGCGGCGCGTCTCAGACCCAGGGTACGTAACTGGATATCGCTGGCCAGGGCAGGTGCGCCCAGCAGCTCGGCCACTGTGCCGCTGGCGATGCGGCGGAGGTAGTCCATTTGAAAAAATCGATCCCTGGCGTGGAGGTAGCCCTTGACGAACGAGACATCAACCTCGGTCTCGCCGATGATCGTGGGAACTCCGTTCGCGTCGATCTGAACCGTGACCGAGTCATTGAGCCGTGGAACTTCGATCGGTTGAGCCTGCAAGGCGGTGGCCGCCAGCAGCCCCACCATCAACGTGGAGAATAGCTTCATTGTTAATACCCCGTTACTTTTTGTTAGGTCCGTTGATTATTGCACATGCGGGACAGCGAGCCCACCGGGTCAAGGCGCAAGCGGCTTGAGCCCACTACAACTCAGTGCGCACGTCTAGTAGCTCAGGGAAGAAGGTCAGGTCCAGTGCCTTTTTGAGGAAACTGACGCCGCTTGACCCGCCCGTCCCCTGCTTGAAGCCGATGATTCGCTCGACTGTCTTCAGGTGTCGAAACCTCCACAGCTGGAAAGACTGCTCAACATCGATCAGCCGCTCGCACAGCGCATATTCGGTCCAAAAGCGCTCCGTATCGCGATAAATTTCGACAAAAACCGGCACAAGTTCGGGCGTGCGCTGGTGCGCTCGTGTCAGATCGCGATTTAGGCACTGCGGAGGAATCTCATGGCCATGGCGAGAAAGAAAGAACAGAAATGCATCGTAGAGACTGGGTGACTCGAGCGCAGACGCCAATTCCGATCGCGCTTCAGGAACATGTTCGAACAGACCAAGCATTTGAGCGTTCTTGTTCCCAAGCAGAAACTCAACGAGTCGGTACTGATGGGACTGAAACCCTGAGGCATCGCCGAATACGTTGCGAAACTCGACATATTCACTGGGTGTGAGGGTCTCAAGTACCGCCCACTGATCAAACAATTGACTTTGCACTAGCTTGACCCGAGCAAGGATCTTCATGCAGGGTCCTGGATCATCATCGGCAAGGTGCTGAATGGCGGCTCTGAGTTCGTGAATGATCAGCTTGAACCAGAGCTCAGAGGTCTGATGCTGAATAATGAACAGCAGTTCGTCGTGGTGCGGGGGATCTGATAACTGGTGCTGCGCCGACAAGATTCGCGGTAGATCAAGGTAGCTGGAGTAGTCAAGCCGACCCTCCAGATTGGTCTGGATGGATGATTCCAGCTCGCGCTGATTGTCTCGTTTGCTCATAAGGCGACCTGAATTCGATCCGCGCCAGTAAATTGGTGGTGCAGTTTAACGCGAGCTTGCTGGGCGCGTATAATGCATCTCGCCCGCCAGCCGATCGCTTTAGGCGTAGAAATCGGAAGCCGAGCGCCAGTATTTTTATCAAGCCACGTTTAAAAAAGAGGAATAGCCATGGCGCGCACTGTCGCCGCATTTAAAGTGGATCATTTCCAGTTCCTGGGCCCTGACGGAAAACTGTTGGATAGCCAGCATACGCCCGCTCTGGCCAAGGACTTCGATCGCCTCTGCGAGCTCTATAAACTGATGTCCCTGACCCGCGTCTTTGACAAGAAAGCAGTCGCACTCCAGCGAACCGGCAAGCTCGGCACCTACGCATCCAGCCTTGGACATGAAGCCGCCCACGTCGCAATCGGTGCTGCGATGGCCGAAGAAGACTGCTTCGCACCCATGTATCGGGAATATGGCGCGCAATTTTATCGCGGAGTCAAAATGTCCGAAGTCTTGCTCTATTGGGGCGGTGACGAACGTGGTAACGCATTTTCCGGCCCCCGGCATGATTTTGCCTGGTGCGTTCCAATTGCAACGCAATGTCTGCATGCAGCTGGCGCCGCGATGGCCTACAAACTGCGCAAGGAGGCCCGGGTGGCTGTGTCAGTGGTTGGCGACGGTGGCTCATCGAAGGGTGATTTCCTGGAGGCGATTAACGCTGCGAGCGCCTGGAAGCTGCCACTGGTTCTGGTCATCGTCAACAACCAGTGGGCCATTTCGGTCCCCCGATCCAAACAGAATACGGCCACCACGCTGGCCCAGAAGGGAATCGCAGGGGGCCTGCCCAGCATTCAGGTGGACGGCAACGATCTGATTGCCTGCCTCTGGGCCATGGACAAGGCAATCAAGGCGGCACGCGAGGGGAAAGGCGCATTCGTGATCGAAATGATGACCTATCGCCTCAGCGACCACACTACGGCGGATGACGCCCGGCGTTATCGGCCCCAGGACGAAGTCGATGCGGCGTGGGACCGCGAGCCACTGATTCGTCTGCGCCGATATCTGATGGCCGAGGGCGTCTGGGATGAGGGGAGTGAGCAGGAATTGCTTGCTGAGTGCGCTGAGTTCGTGCAGCAGGCCGCCGATGAGTACGTCGACATTGTTACCAATAATCCACAGCCGGTAACAGCAATTTTTGATTACATGTACGCCAGTCTGCCGCACGACCTTGCCGAGCAGCGGGCCTATGCCGAAAAGTATCCAGAAGATGGAGGGCATCACTGATGGCTCAGATAACCTTGATCGAGGCCGTCACGCTGGCCATGAAGCGAGCGATGGAAGAGGATGCCAGCGTCGTTGTACTGGGCGAAGACGTCGGCGTTAACGGTGGTGTATTTCGTGCCACCGCCGGACTGCAACAGAGCTTCGGCGATGAGCGCGTGATCGATACGCCACTGGCTGAGGTCATGATCGCCGGTGTCACCGTGGGTATGGCAAGCCAGGGCATGAAGCCGGTGGCCGAAGCCCAGTTCTGCGGCTTCAGTATGCCGATGATCGACCATTTGATGTGCCATGCCGGACGCCTTCGGAATCGAACCCGAGGGCGATTGAGCTGCCCGATGGTACTGCGGTTTCCCAGCGGCGGCGGCATCCACGCGCCGGAGCACCATTCCGAGAGCCCTGAGGCGTTGTTTGCACACATGCCGGGCATTCGCGTCGTTATCCCTTCCTCGCCGTCTCGCGCCTACGGCTTGCTGCTGGCTGCCATACGTGACCCGGATCCGGTCGTCTTCATGGAGCCCAAACGCATCTATCGCTGGCAGCGCGAGGACGTAGCCGATGACGGCGAGGAACTGCCGCTGGACGTCTGCTTTACTCTCCGAGACGGTAAAGATCTCACGCTGGTCACCTGGGGGGCAATGATCAAGGAAACCCTGCAGGCGGCGGACCAGCTGGAAAAACAAGGCATCAGCGTCGAAGTCATCGACGTGGCGACTATCAGCCCGCTGGACATGGATACGATCATCGAATCAGTCGAGCGCACCGGGCGCTGCGTCATCATCCAGGAAGCACCGCGCCACTGCGGTGTGGCCAGTGAGATTGCGGCCAATCTTGCCGACGCCGGTATTTTCAGTCTGCTGGCTCCCGTCAAGCGGGTATGTGGCTACGACACGGTCATGCCGCTGTACAGGAACGAAATGAAATACATGCCCAGCGTCCGTCGAATCGTTGACGCGGCAAACCAAGTTCTGGAGGTTTCATGAAAGTTTTTAATCTGCCCGATCTGGGTGAGGGGTTGCCGGACGCCGAAATCGTCGAATGGCTGGTCGAAGAAGGCGATACGGTCGAGCTTGATCAGCCTCTGGTGTCGATGGAAACCGCCAAGGCAGTGGTCGAAGTACCCAGCCCTTTCGCTGGCAAGGCCATGAAATTTCACGGACGCGCGGGAGACGTCATTCAGACTGGCGCCCCGCTGGCCGAATTCGCTGTGGACGGTGAAGAAGAACCTACCCATGATGGCGCCGCGGCAGCATCCTCCGAATCGGCCCCGGCCCAAGAGTCGGCGTCTTCTGAAAGCCCCGATGGGATCGGCATGGATGACGTCGGCGACGACGACCTCGACATGGCTGCATTCTCCGAAACCAATGACGTCGAAGAAACGACCGAGCTGAACGCAGAGTCCTCAATGGAGCGGTCGCCCGCCCCTGCAGCCCCCGCCGAGCAAGGGGAAGCATTCGAGCAAGCAACAGACGACAAAGCCACAGGCGACAGTCAAGAACAACGAGAGGATACGGGCACGGTTGTGGGCAACGTTGAGTCCTCTAACGAAGTCCTGAACGAACGCACCAGCCTGGTCGGTGGGGTCAAGGTGACTCCAGCGGTTCGAGCTCTGGCGCGCAAGCTCAAAGTCGATATCGCCTTGATCAGTCCGACCGGTTCGAGTGGCGTCGTCACCGCCGGCGATGTGCGCAAGGCCGCCGAGAATCCGCCATCGGCCGCGGCATCCGTCGAATCCCCCAGCCCTTCCGAGCAGCGATCAACGACAACCACTCCCACCACGAAGCCGGCGGCATCAACAACGTCTCCGAGCGGCGAATGGGAGCCAGTCCGGGGGACACGCCGAACCATGGCGCGGGTGATGAGCGAATCCCATCGCTCGGTGGTACCGACGACCCTAATGGACGATGCCGATATCCATGCCTGGAGCCCTGGTGAAGACATCACGGCCCGGCTGCTGCGCGCCCTGTGGGCAGGTGCGCAAGCCGAGCCCGGCCTAAACGCCTGGTACGACGGTGATAACAGCATGCGCATGATTCACAAGAACATGCACGTCGGCATGGCCGTCGACACGGCCGATGGCCTGTTTGTGGCGGCTCTGCGCGACATCAACAAGGCCGACCGCAAACAGATGCGAAGCGAAATCAATCGGCTTCGGGAGAACGCCAGCAACCGGTCGATTCCGCCCGAGGACCTGAAGGACTACACCATCATCCTGTCGAACTTCGGCAAGTTCGCCGGTCGTTACGCCACGCCGGTAATTACCCCTCCCTGTGTTGCCATTGTGGCGGCCGGCACGCTGCGGCATGAGGTCGTTCCGGTTCTAGGAGGCGTCGAAGTTCATCGCATGATTCCTTTGTCGTTGACCTTCGATCATCGCGCCTGTACCGGCGGCGAAGCGGCTCGTTTCCTCAAGGCCATGATGGTTGATCTGGCGCGCGCCGAGTAGACCGCATCAGCACCTTCCGCAAAAACTGGAACTGGCTCAGCGGTAATCGCCGGGCCTCAGTTCCTTGGAGCACTCGATGCCAGTGAGCCCACAGCCCGCTCCAAACATGATCATTGGCGCCTGCGAATGGGTGGCTCTGCCCGAGCTGGGCATTCTGAAATTGCGCGCACGTGTCGACACCGGCGCAAAATCATGCGCCCTTCATGCCAGCGATATCGAACCTTTTATCCGCGACGATCAGGACTGGGTTCGCTTTCATGTCCACCTTGGCTATCCAGACCCCGATCGGACCCAGCACTGTGAATGCCGATTACTCGGTCTTAAGAACGTCCGAAGCACCTCGGGTGAAACGGAGCAACGGCTGAGCATCCGAACCAATATCGTGATTGGTCACTCTAGCTGGCCGATCGATATCACCCTGAGCAATCGAGAGCGCATGCGATATCGTATGCTGCTCGGACGAATTGCAATGAAAGATCACTGTCTGGTCTATCCGGCGAGAACCTTCTTGCAGGGTCGGCCCCGACTCGACTAACCCCCATATCTCGGAGGCTCCATGCGTATTGCCATCATGTCACGCAGCAAGACGATCTATTCCACCCGTCGTCTTATCGATGCTGCCGAAGAACGTGGCCATGAGGTGCGGGTTGTCGATACCACGCGCTGCTATATGAACATCGCATCGCATCGTCCCACCATGCATTACCGAGGTGAGCAGCTCGATCCCTTCGATGCCGTCATTCCACGCATTGGCGCTTCAATCACGTTCTATGGCACGGCCGTTCTGCGTCAATTTGAAATGATGGGAACCTTCCCGCTGAATGAATCCGTGGCTGTCACTCGCTCTAGGGACAAGCTGAGATCCCTGCAGCTGTTGGCACGACGCGGTATCGGACTGCCCGTCACAGGATTCGCGCGAGCGCCCGATGACATTGGCGACCTGATCGAGATGGTCGGAGGCGCGCCTCTAGTCGCCAAGCTGCTTGAGGGCACGCAAGGGATTGGCGTGGTGCTCTGCGAAACACGCAAAGCCGCCGAAAGCGTGCTCGAAGCCTTCATGGGTTTGAACGTTTCAATACTTATCCAGGAATACATCAAGGAGGCCGGAGGCGCGGATATCCGCTGCTTCGTCATCGGTGACAAGGTCGTTGCGGCCATCAAACGCCAGGCTAAGCCAGGCGAATTCCGCTCCAACCTGCACCGCGGCGGCTCAGCTGAACTCATCAAGATCACGCCCCAAGAGCGATCCGTCGCTGTCCGAGCAGCCAAAATCATGGGGTTGAATGTAGCCGGCGTGGATCTATTGCGTTCAAACCACGGCCCTCTGGTCATGGAAGTCAACTCGTCGCCCGGGCTTGAAGGTATTGAAAAGGCAACAAGCAAGAATGTGGCGGGAATGATCATCGAGTTTCTAGAGAAAAACGCCAAGAAGCACAAGACGAGAACCCGCGGCCAGGGATAAGCGCCCAAGCGTCCGTACTCGCGCTCTCGAAATGAATCCGGACGCAGACCAACACGATTATTGGGCCCGCGAGGGCCTGATTCTGCTTGTCATTATCGTGATTGCAGCCGGGGTGATGCTCAGCATCTTGCCCGACGCGCCAATGGTTGATGAGCACTTTCACCACGGCCAGATTCTACTGATCAACAGCTCGGAGTTTCGACGCGTACCGGAACTAACCACACCGCTGGGCTATCACCACAGCGTTGCGCTGTTCGCTAGGGCCTCGGGCATCGATAGCGTGACCGGATTACGCGCGCTCAGCGCTGTTTTCGGCTTGTCCAGTGTCTTTCTGGCCTGGGTCTTTCTGCGACGAAATCACTCCGCCCTGCCACTGATTCGCAGCCTTCAGATTCTTTTCTGCCCCTTGCTATGGCCCTTCTACTTCCTGCTCTACACCGATTTGGCCTCTCTGAGCCTTGTTCTTTTGGCGCTTTGCCTGTTTTCAGCCGGCCTGTTCTGGCCCACGGCGATGGTAGGCGTGGCCGTGCTGGCCTGGCGACAGAACAATATTGTCTGGTCTGGCTTATTTCTGGTCACTCACATACAGGCGAATTTTCCGTCAGAACGCAACGTTGCAACGCTGAGGCCCTGGTTAATCACGGCCTGCGTTCTGGCCCTTCCCGTGCTCGCTTTTCTGGCATTTCTTATCCTAAACGGTGGCGTTGCCATGGGCGACCATGCCATGCACACGATAGGTCGAGCGCTTCATCCTGGACAAATCTGGTTTCTTCTCCTGCTCTTCTGGTTTATTCTCCTGCCGCTGCATTTGGCTTGCTTGCGCGAATCGATCGATTGGCTAGTCGAGCGAGCCTGGCGGCTGTTGATCATCCTGGCGATTCCAGCGCTCGTCGTGAGCACCTTCGATGTAACCCACCCCTACAACCTAGCTCTGCCGGAGTTTCACCTGAGGAACTGGCTATTAAGGGAGCTAAATGACGACTGGCGACTGCTGTTGCTTGCTTCTATCGCAATGACCTGGAGCATTCTGACACTCATCGTGACCCATCTCAGGCATCCGATAGGGCTGTGGCTCTACCCGGTTACCGTCCTTGCACTGCTGCCGGTCGAGCTGATCGAGCAACGTTATTACATCGTTCCGGTCGTACTCTTTCTTCTGGTAAGACAAGCGCGATCCAGATCCGTTGAGATCGCTACGCTACTCTGGTTTTTGCCCCTGAGCGCCGGATTAACCGCCGCAATCTCGTCAACCCGTTACTTCCTATAGCGGGCGGCCAGCGAACCTGGCCCAAGTGAGCGCGCACATGTTCGTGCCGCGCCTCGCGCTTCCGTGTGCTGTGGGTACTCGATGGCAGCATCCCCCCAATGCGCTAGACTTGGATGTGACGGACGGGAGATTGGCGTTACGGCGGAGGTGCCTCAAAAGGCTCTCGAAGGATCCTGGGCCAGCGCCGAAGAGGCTGAGGACAAGCTGCCTCCCCTGGCAGGCTGATCACTCAGGGATTCTGGAAAAATTGAACGAAATCGATGGAGCTCACGCATGGCCGGTTTAGAAAACGATCTTGGAATGATTTCCGCGCTTTTGGCCGGAATCAGTCTGAGCGCTGCATCAGGCCTGCGCGTGTTTCTACCGCTGTTGGGTGTTGGTCTGGCGTCGTATTTCGGAATCATTGAGCTCGGGGAGCGCTTCGCCTGGATGGCGAGCGAGCCCGTTTTGGTGGTGGTCGGCGTCGCCGCCCTGCTCGAAGCCTCGGCCTACTACATTCCGATCGTCGACAATCTACTCGACACCCTGGCGACACCCGCGGCCATGGCCGGCGGTACAGTCATCGTGTCCTCGCTGATGCCGGAACTAAGTGCACCAGCTCACTGGGCAACTGCGCTGCTGCTCGGGGGCGGAACCGCAGGCGTCGTTCAGGCGAGCACCGTGGTCGCCAGAGGCGCTTCAACCGCTACTACAGGCGGTCTGGGCAATCCCATCCTGGCCACGCTGGAAACCGGCGGCAGCCTCCTAGCCGTTTTATTGGCCCTGCTCATTCCAGTCACCTTCGGCCTGCTGGTCGTTGGCGTGCTCTTCTGGGGTCTTGGGAGATTGCTTATCAGATGGGTGAAGGCGTCCAGACAAGAGTCAACGCAGTCCCGAACGCCTTGATCGAACAAACGGATCCGATTTTCTAGCGGCGATTCAGTTCATTGGTCGCTGCCTAAGTCGAACCAATGTTTCTCGCCAGAAATCGGTATCGACCTGACTACTGAACAGCCCGAGCCGGACACGACGCCCGGATTCATTGATCAGAGGAAGTCCCAGGTAGAGCGGACTGATAAAAGGCCGCCCCCGAATCGTGTAGAAGCGTGATCGACTTTTTCGGTCGAAAGCGACCAATCGTCCTCGATTCCAGCCAATCCTTACCATGTCGGGATGCAGCCAGCGGCGGACTGAGACGACAGAATAGATCAGAAGCACACTCGCGCAGGTCATTTTCCAAGGCGTTGCCAACGCGCTATCGATCAGTGCCCAGAACGCTGCGCCTGCCAGAAGAACGATGAAAAATACGATGGCACGCGCTGGGCGCACGGCCGAATGACTCTTAACCGCGATCCCGCTGATCCGCATGATGCTCGCTTATGGCGATGACCAATGAACGGAGGGCGGCCGGTGGATTGACCCGGCCCATCATCCAATCCCAGATTGCATCGTCTTCGCAAGCCAGAAGCTGCTCGAAAGCCAACCGGTGATCACTTTTAGCGTCCGCAAAGGATGTGTCGAGCCAGGAGGTGAGCAGCACGTCCAGCTCGCGCATACCCCGCCGGCATCGCCAGCGCAGACGAGAATGCTCCGGAGACGACGCCTCGATGCTCACCGATTCAGACACCGCGTCTCACCAACATCATCTTCTTGATTTCAGCGATGGCCTTAGCTGGATTGAGGCCTTTCGGACAGGTCCGAGCGCAGTTCATGATGGTATGGCAGCGATACAGACGAAACGGATCTTCAAGATCGTCCAGTCGCTCCCCGGTGGCCTCGTCGCGCGAATCCACCAGCCAGCGGTAGGCCTGCAGAAGAATGGCTGGCCCCAGATAGCGATCGCCGTTCCACCAATAGCTAGGACAAGAGGTCGAGCAGCAGGCGCAGAGTATGCACTCGTACAGGCCGTCGATCTTGGCCCTATCCTCATGCGACTGGAGACGTTCCTTATCGGGAGGAGCGGGACTTTGCGTGCGAATCCAGGGCCGAATGGACGCATATTGAGCGTAGAAATGCGTAAGGTCGGGAACAAGATCCTTGATTACTGGCAGATGCGGTAAGGGATAGATTTTGACGTCTCCCTTGATGTCCTCGATCGCGGTGGTACAGGCCAGGGTATTGGTGCCATCAATGTTAAAGGCGCAGGATCCACAAATGCCCTCTCGACAGGAGCGTCGGAAAGTCAGCGTCGGATCAATCTCGTTTTTGATCTTGATGACGGCATCGAGGACCATCGGGCCGCACTGATCAAGGTCGATCTCGAAGCTATCGACCCGCGGGTTTTCTCCTGAATCGGGATCCCAGCGATAGATTCGAAAGGTCTTAATGCGCTTGGCGCCACTCGCCCTGTGAACCCTGCCTTTCTGGATGCGCGAATTTTTTGGAAGTCTAAATTCAGCCATGTTGCCTTGCCAATCTCTTGTAGTTCGATGTCAATAGGTGCGTGCTTTCAGCGGTACAACCTCAACGTCATCGCTCAGCGTGTGCATGTGGACGGGCCGGTAATCGATCCTGGTCTTTCCGTCCTGGTCCATCCAGATCAGCGAGTGCTTATGCCAGCTCTCATCGTCGCGATCAGGATAATCCTCGTGCGCGTGGGCGCCGCGGCTTTCCTTACGGTTTTCAGCAGACACCATGGTGGTCACCGAATTGGCGAGCAGGTTCCTGAGCTCGAGGGTTTCGACCAGGTCTGAGTTCCATATCATCGACTGATCACTCACGTTGACGTCATCAAACCCGGCGCGAACTGCATTAATCTTTTCCACGCCCTCGGAAAGAGTTTTGCTGGTTCTGAATACAGCAGCATCTTGCTGCATGACCTGCTGCATGCGATCTCTCAACTCGGAAGTCGAGGTCGAGCCCTTGGTGTGTCGCAGCCGATCAAACTCGCCGACCAGATCGTCCATCACCCCAGAGGGCAGACTCTTGTGGGACTGCCCAGGCTGAATGGTTTCACCGCAGCGCTTGGCGACTGCTCGCCCGAACACGATCAGATCAAGTAGTGAATTCGATCCAAGCCGGTTGGCACCATGCACCGAAACGCAGGCCGCTTCGCCGATTGAATAAAGACCATTGACCACCGAATCAGGGTTGCCGTCTTTTAGGGTCACCACTTCGCCGTGGTAGTTCGTTGGAATTCCACCCATGTTGTAGTGGACCGTGGGCAGCACCGGAATCGGCTGTTTAGTGACGTCAACGCCCGCAAAGATCTTGGCGGTTTCCGCAATCCCAGGAAGACGCTCGTGAATGACATCGCCGCCCAAGTGCTGAAGGTTTAGATGGATGTGATCGCCCTTATCGCCGACACCCCTGCCGTCGCGAATTTCCATGGTCATTGATCTTGACACAACGTCTCGCGAGGCCAGATCTTTAGCGTTCGGCGCGTAACGCTCCATAAAGCGCTCGCCATCGGAATTAGTCAGGTAACCGCCCTCGCCCCTCACACCTTCGGTGATCAGGCACCCGGCGCCATAGACACCAGTCGGATGGAACTGGACAAACTCCATATCCTGCATGGGCAGTCCGGCCCGCAGTGCCATCCCATTGCCGTCGCCGGTGCAGGTATGCGCAGAGGTTGCAGAGAAGTAGGATCGGCCGTATCCGCCTGTCGCCAGAATCACCGCGTGCGCGCGGAATTCATGCAGCGTTCCGGATGACAAGTCCCAGGCCAGGACGCCTCGGCATTCGCCTTCGTCCATCAACAGATCGATCGCAAAATATTCGATAAAAAACTGAGCGTCGTGTTTCAGCGACTGCTGATAGAGCGTATGCAGAATTGCGTGGCCAGTACGATCTGCTGCGGCACAAGTACGCTGCGCCGTTCCTTCACCGTAGTGGGTCGTCATGCCGCCAAAAGGACGCTGATAGATCTTGCCGGCCTCCGTGCGCGAAAAAGGAACGCCGAAATGCTCAAGCTCAATCACCGAGGGAATTGCTTCCCGGCACATATACTCAATTGCATCCTGATCGCCGAGCCAGTCCGAGCCTTTGATCGTGTCGTACATATGCCAGCGCCAGTCATCCTCTCCCATATTACCTAGAGCTGCGCTCATCCCACCCTGGGCTGCGACGGTGTGCGACCGCGTCGGAAAGACCTTCGTAATACAGGCTGTTGAAAGGCCGGTGGCCGCTAGGCCCATGGTCGCTCTTAGCCCAGACCCACCGGCACCGATCACAAGGACGTCGTATTCATGTTTTGTAATGTCGTACGGCATAACTCAGATCAGGCTCCGAAAGCGATATTGAGAATGGCTACCACCGCGAGAACGCCGCCGACAAGAGCGGCGACTTTAATCATGATCAGGAGGACAAGCTCGAGACCGCGGTGATGAATGTAGTCTTCCACGACCACCTGAAGCCCAAGACGGCTGTGATATAGAGCTGTCGCGATGAATAGGATGGCCAACGCTGCGTTAAACGGCTGGGCCAGAAATCCTGCTGCCTCTGCATGGGACGCTCCGACTACAGAAACCAGGGCATAGACAACCCAAACTGCCAGTACTAACATGACGAGCGCACTGAAGCGCTGAGCCCACCAGTGCTCGACGCCACCACCCGCGGCACCGTGATTACGAGCGTTGGCCAAAGGATTCCTAAATCTCATACTAGAACCTCCCACCAGCTCACTAAAGTCAGGACGACGGCCCCAATCACCACCGCATACCCCGATGCGTAGGCTCCCTTTAGATCAAGGAGCCAGCCCGCGTCCCAAAGAAGATGGCGAATCCCGTTGAGAAGGTGATAGAACAGGGCGAAGGACCAAACTGCCATGCCAAGCAATCCTGCCGGGTGCCCTACCACGCCAGTGAATAGGGCGTAATAATCTGGCCCGGAGGCAACAGCGAGCACCCAAAAAACGACGGCAATCAGGCCAACGCTCAGGATGACCCCACTAATGCGGTGGGATATTGACAACGTCGACGTCAGTTGCGGACGATAGATTTGTAAATGAGGTGAAAGCGGTCGGTTTTCCGTCGCCATGGCTGAATTTCTCATATCGGTGAGTGTCTAAAAATCAATGCAGCGGCCATTTTTTTCCCAATCACCATATCGGGTTGGGTCCAGACCATCTTTGCGGCCACCAAATTCAGCGGGAATATCGTCGGATGGACTGGATTCTTCGGGGTTATGAACGACTTTTTTGTCGGCTGATTTCGCCGATGAGTCGGATGAACGAATGTCTTCAGACTTCATAGATATAGTGTACCGCTTTGCACATCAGGATGTAATGATCGATGACTGAATGGTTCAAAATTCATGACCTGGTCGGGTGCCACATCAAGGGGCGGGATGCGCTTACGTTCTGTCAGTCGCAATTCACCGCTGATGTTTCTGCACTGACACCGACCCAATGGCAACCAACGGCTTGGTGCTCTCCTAAAGGCCGCGTCAAGATGGTTATTGTCGCCAGGCAGCATCAAGGCGATGTCGAAATCATCTTTCCAGCGACTCAATCAGCGTTTCTAAGAGAAATGGGCCGTTTCACGATCGGCCGGAACGTCGAATTAGATCTGATCGAGGGAGTCGCCGGGGCGTACACGAGTGACGCTAGTGCGCCGATTGCTAATGATCGATTTAATCGCGCGCTCCGTCTGCACTCAAAACCGGATGGCTCTATCTGGCCGGACAATGCTTGGCAGGAACAGTGGGCACTCCAGGACATCATCCTGCCGCTACCCTGGCTGGGCACCAAAACCCAGGATCGGTTCTTGCCGCAGGCTCTCGGCCTCGAGAGCAATGGGGGCTTAAGCTACACCAAAGGTTGCTACCCGGGCCAGGAAATCGTCGCCAGAGTGCACTACCTGGGTCGGGCACCGGAGCGATTGGTTGGGCTCAACATAGCGCCGACCGATCAAATATCGATTGATGCGTTGATCGGAGCCGATGCGCGAACTGCTGAGCGCAAGCGCATGACGCTACTTTCCGCTGCTCATCACGACGGAAATTGGCTAGCACTTGCCGTGGCAGCAAACTCAGTAGGAGAATCTGGCCCGATTGAATTCATCGTAGACGATATCAGGCTGACAGGCCACATGACGCCGCCAGCTTCCCTGTGCTAATATCCAATTCAAATAACCTAGGAATCAGAGGGTTAAAGGGGATTATTAGATGACTACATCAATCCGTTTATTGTGGGGCCTGGCGCTAATCATCAGCGCCGGCCCGTTGCTTGGCCAGGAGACTGACGCAGAGGTCGCTCCTGGACCACCAACAATCGCGCCAATGACGCTGACGCTTCAGGCCCACCCAATCTTTCCGCCGGAACAGGCAGAGATGGTGTACGCGCCGCTGCTGAATTATCTGCGGGAGACAACGCCTCACGAGTACGAATTGGCGACCGTACGTGATTTCCACCGGTTTTGGCTGTCAATCCGGCGGGGCAACCAGCCCGACCTCGTTTTGGAAGACGCACACTTGATTGCCCTCCGCATAGCACGGGATGGTTATTCGCCGCTGGTTAAAGCGGCTGAACCCGCCACCTTCTCGCTCATTGGCAATTCTATGAACATGGAGCCGACGCTTGGTGAATACATCGCCAAGCCAGTCTCGTCAATGCCCTCCCCCAGCCTAGGTTACATGGTGCTGCAGCGCTGGTACACCAATCCAATGGCGCAGCCTCGGATGGTGTCCAACGCCTCGTCGTGGCTGGAGGCCATAGAAATGGTGTTTGCCATGGAATCCGAAGCCGCGATCGCGCCACACTATCTGGTCGCACGGTACGTCAACCTGGCGGTTGTTCGAACTTCACAGGAATTCCCCCACGTCACCATCGCCGCCTCGCCCGCGGTACCGGGCGCAGTGCAGGACCAGATACGTGCAAGCCTAGTGGATCTACACAACAACGGTGATTACTTTTCCGCGCTGCACGAGCTTGACATCGACCGATTCGTCCCAGCTGACGTCGCCGACTACGAAGGCCTGGAGACCTGGCTTCAAGGCTTTGGAGTCTTGTAGAGCCTCAATTCGGCTCAGCAGGCACCGAGCTGGCAGGGTCCGTGTTGCTCATCTCGCAAGCTATTTCTCGGCGATCAAATAGCAAATCCAGCCGGCATCGGCATCGCCGTTTTCGCTGGCGGTGTAGACCCCATCACCCTCCCCGCTCTCCTCGTCCGTGCCCTCCCAATAAATGGATGCACGGGAGAATCCCGCCTCAAGCAGAAGCTCCCTGATCTCTGGGAGCGTCCACAGTCGCCAGTGATACTCGAAAGCCGCGTGCAACTCTGAGTCGTCGGGAAACTCGAAGTGAATCTGGCAGGTCATCGCATGAGTGATTGGGTCAAAGGAGGCCTGATCCCAAACGTAGGTAAAGTCATCATATTCGGTTCGCTCTTCCAGTTCGCGATGGGCATCGTAGCCACCGAATGCGTCAAGAAACAGGATACCGTCGTCCACTAGGCCAGAACGCGCCTGCTTGAAATAGTTGCACAGGGTCCTGCGACTGGTAAACAGGTAGTAGCTGAAATTCATGGCTAAGATAGCGTCAACGGATTCAGCCTCGACCTCATTCACATCAGCGTGGATTAACCGGATTCGCGACTGCTGCTCCGGCGTCAGTCTGGCTAAGTGATGTGCCTGTCCCCATTCCAGTGTGTCAGCATCAAGATCCACTCCGATCGCCTCATTCTCACGATGCAGACCGACCCAGAACGCAGCGGTATTGGCCGTGCCGCAGAAATCTTCACGAATTCTACGTAGCGGCCTCCCGCTCAACTCAGCGAACGTCTCCGCGACAAATTCCAGCTCGGTTTCAGGGTCCTGAACGCTGGCTTCATAGAGCAGGTGGCGATCAGCTCGGGCCGCCAGATTGGATTTCTTCATTGAACGTTTGCGTTGGTTGGAGTCAGCTCGGCGTGCGCATGGCAGGCCAGGCTGCACGCAAATAGCTAAACATGGAGACGATGGTGAGTGCCGCGGCCACGATCAGCAACCAGCGGCCGATATCGAGCACCGGAAGCGGACCCAGGTCCTGGCCGTAAAGTAGAAAACCGATAGCCAACATTTGAAGAATGGTCTTGATCTTTCCGGTCCAGGCGACTTTGACCCGGCCACTTTCTCCCAAGGCGGCCATCCACTCGCGGAGCGCGGAAATCGTGATCTCACGACCGATGATGATCGCTGAAGACAGGGCCAGGCCGATCTCTGGATAGCGTTGAACAACGATGATCAATGCGACAGCGACCATCAATTTATCCGCCACCGGATCAAGGAACGCTCCGAAAGAGCTAGTCATCTGAAAGCGACGAGCGATCCAGCCATCCAGCCAGTCGGTCAGGGCGGCGAGAGTGAAAAGGGACACGGCCGCAAGACTCGACCATCCATAGGGCAGGTAAAACACCAGCACCAGAACCGGAATCATAACGATTCTAGCCAGCGTCAAGAGTGTGGGAATGGTTAGGGTCAAGTCGTTGAGTCCCGCGGCGTTGTAGCCTCATTATTACGCATCATCGCGCCACGATGGCTACTGTCTTACATGTTACGAAGCGCTTCGGCAATTCGCTTGGCCAGCGCCGTGCTGATGCCCGGCAGTCTGGCGATCTCATCGGGCCCTGCCTTCTTGAGCCCCTTTAGCCCTCCGAAGTGGGTCAGGAGTTTCTGGCGCCGCTGTGGCCCCACGCCGTTGATCTGCTCTAGCGGTGAGCCCTGAGCGCGCTTTTGTCGTCGTCGCCGATGCCCGGTAATCGCAAACCGATGCGCTTCGTCGCGTATCTGCTGAATGATATGAGACGCCGGATGATGGGGGCCCGGCCGAACCTGGCGGTCTCCCAGGATAAAAGACTCGTGCCCGGCCTTCCTGCCCGGCCCCTTGGCGACCCCCATGATCGGTATTCCGTCCAGGCCCAGTCCGGACAGGACTTCTCGGGCCCGGCTGGCCTGCCCCTTGCCACCGTCGATCACGATAAGATCCGGCACCGGGCTACTCTCATCGACCAGCCGCCGGTAGCGTCGAGTCAGCACTTGCTCCATTGCAGCATAGTCGTCTCCCGGTGTGATGCCGTCGATATTGTAGTGGCGGTACTGCTTTTTTTGTGCGCCCTCGGGCCCGAAGACCACGCAGGAGGCGACGGTTTCGGTGCCTGAAATATGGCTGATATCAAAACACTCAATATGGGCGGGTGGCGACGACAAATCGATCAGCTCGGCGAGGGCACTCAGCCCTTGACCGATATGGTCTCGCTCGGCCAGGCGTCGTCTGAGTGCGTCCTCTGCATTGGTCCCGGCCAGCGCCAGCCACTGAGCGCGCTGTGAGCGGACGCGCCATCGGATGGTGACCGGTCCATTACGCCGAGTCGAGAGGGCTTCATTCCAAAGTTTCGACTCGGCAGGTTCCGACGACATCAGAATCTCGATCGGCGGTATGCGTTCGGCATAATACTGGCCCAGAAAGGCGCTCAAGACCTCGGAATCGCTGTCTTCTGCAACAAGGTTGCTCGGAAAAAAACAGCGTCCACCGATATTGCGTCCGTGCCGAAACTCCACAACCTGAACCGCGGCTTGGCCTTGTGCCGTGGCCAGGGCGATAACATCGAGGCTTTCTGCGGCGTCGGTAACGTACTGGTTGGAGCGCACGCGTTGGAGCGACTGGATGTGATCGCGAAAAGCCGCGGCCTTCTCGAACTCCAGGGCCTCGCTGGCCTCACTCATTCGCTGGCTAAGATGCTCAATGACTTCCTCATTTTGCCCCTTAAGCAGCTGCGAGGCGGCCTCGACGTCCTTGGCGTAGTCCTCCTCACTGATAAAGCCAACGCAGGGCGCTGAACATCGCTTGATCTGGTACTGCAGGCAGGGCCTCGACCGGTTGGCGAAGACGCTGTCACGGCACTGGCGAATGCCCATAAGCCGATAAATCTGGTTCAAAGATTCACGCACGGCGCCAGCGCTGGAATACGGACCGAAATATCGACCCGGGTGGGATCGATTGCCGCGATAAAAGCCAACTCTCGGAAACGGATGTCGAGTATCGATTCGAATCCATGGGTAGCTCTTGTCGTCACGCAGATTGATATTGAAGCGCGGTTTGTGCGATTTGATCCACTCGTTCTCCAGCAAAAGCGCCTCAGCTTCAGTCCGGGTCAGACTGACGTCAATACTGGCAATTTTGCGAACCATGAGATTGATCCGCGCTCCCTTGTCTTGGCGTGCGAAATAACTGCCGACACGACGCCGCAGATTGCGTGCTTTTCCCACGTAGAGCACGCCTTTATCTGCATCGCGCATGACATAGACGCCCGGTCCGGTCGACAGGCTGCGGGCAAAGCTCCGGCCGTCGAAATCGCTCATCCGAATCGCTGATCGAGCTGGGCGATCAAGCGGCTAGCCGCATTTTCAAGCATATCGAGCACACGTCTGAAGCCCTCATCGCCACCGTAGTAAGGATCGGGGACTTCCGTCAGCCCATAGTCAGGCACTAGCGTCATTACCAGCTCGATCTTCACGGTTGATCCTTCGGGGCGGCGCCGCTCAAGCGCAGTAAGATTCGAACGATCCATCGCGAAAATCTGATCAAACTTCCAGAAATCAGCCTCTACAACGGGGCGAGCTCGCAGGACAGAGAGATCGTAGCCCTGCGCTCGCGCATGCTCCAGGGCCCTGGAGTCAGGCGGATTGCCCTGGTGGTTTGCAATCATCCCGGCCGAATCAATCTCGAGGCAATGACCGGCCTCCTCCAGTTTTGCACGGAAGACTGCTTCGGCCGTCGGGCTTCTGCAGATATTCCCAAGGCAGACAAACAGTATTTTTTTCATTGGTTTGGACGCCAAAAGAAATGTATTTTATAAGCCACGGCTCGACAAGGCTTGGCGGAACTGCTCAAGGTCGTCAAGTGTATCAATCCCGGCCGGGATGGATTCGATAGCCTCTTCAGTGGCAATCCACCAGCCGGCCTGCAGGGCTCTGAGCTGCTCCAGGGATTCAAGCAATTCAAGCGGACTGGCGGCGAGGACCGGCCAGTCCTTTAGCGCGCCGACCCGATAGGCGTAGAGTCCGACGTGTCGTCGAGCCGCACCCGCCGGCCAGGGGCCCGATCGGGCAAACGGCATGGCCGCTCGGGAAAAGTACAGCGCTCGACCGCTGTGGTCGGAAAGCAGCTTGACGACGTTTGGATCGCGCCATTCTTTCTCACAGTCAATGCGAGCCCACAGGGTGGCAATCTGTGCCGAAGGTTGATGCTGAAGGAGCCTGGCCACCTGCTCGATGCAGGGCGTCGGCATTCTCGGCTCGTCGCCCTGGAGGTTGACGATAATGGCATCGTCATCAAAGTTCAGAGTAGTGACGGCTTCGACCAGCCGATCGGTGCCGGAGGAATGCTCAGGCGCGGTCAGGACGGCGTCGCCGCCGGCCCGGCTGACGGCAGCTGCAATCTGCTCGTCGTCCGTTGCCACGTGAATACTGCGTGCGGCGCTGGATCGCGCCCGGTGAAGGGTGTGCAAGATCAAAGGGCGCCCCTCCACGTCCGCAAGCATTTTCCCGGGCAGCCGGGTCGATGCCAATCGCGCGGGAATGATGACGTGGAACTCGGCCCGGTCCGGGCTGCCAACGTTCTCTCTCTTTGCTTGCGCTGTCATGATTCGAATCCATCGATATGCTGACGAATGCGGTCGATCAGATCGTTCGGCAGGCAGGCAACCACCTCGAGAACGTTGATGTCTAAAGAGCGCGCCCACGCACCCAGCTTGATCGCATCTTTCGACGTTGTGATTAGCGGTGCTCCCAGTCCATCCAGATCGACCCGTTCATAAAGATGATGGTCCGGAAACGACTCCAACTCCACCTGCATGCCAAGATCCTCCAGGGTGGTCGCAAACTGCTCAGGATGGGCCAGAGCGCAAAAAGCACGCACGGACCGCCCTCGCCAGGCGCTGAAATCCCTGTCCAGATCCTGCCCGAGCCGCCGAATACCGATCGCCTCGAGATGGAACCGCTGAGCCCCCGGTAGGCTCATCCCGTCTCCTTTGATCAGCACCTGCTCGACGTTATCAATGCGACACAGCGGTTGGCGGAGTGGGCCAGCTGGCAGCAGCCTGCCGTTCCCGATCCCGCGGCTGCCGTCAAATAAGCAGACCTCGAAACTCCTTGCCAGGCCCTGGTGTTGTAGGCCATCGTCAGAAATCACCACCTGAGCGCCGCTGATATCGATCGCCCGTAGCAGGGCCCGCCCTCGGTCAGGATCAACAACCACCGGAACGTCTGCGGACCGGCGAATCAACAGGGCTTCGTCACCGCATTCGGCGACCGGGGTATCCCATTCGACCGTCCGTGGATAGGTCGAGCTTTTACCGCCGTAGCCGCGGCTGATCACGGCGACGCGAAGATCCGTTTTTAGCGCAGTGGCCAAGGCGATGACCGTTGGTGTCTTGCCGCTGCCCCCGGCGCAGAGGTTGCCGACCACGATCACGGGCACCGGAGGGCGCTTAAGTGGGCGAAGAAAGCGCGACCGGGCAAGGCTTCGATGGACGCGCTCGAGTGCGCGGTGAAGCAGCGGGGGGCGCCGACCCTTCGAATACCAGATCGAATTGAGGTGCTGCTCCATTCGGGATCTGACCGTCATACGCTTGGGCTTTCGAACTGGAGGCGGTGCAGGTACTGATACAAACCATCCGAGCGCTCGAGCAATTTCTGATGAGGACCTCGCTCCACGATGCGACCACGGTCCAGGACCACCACTTGATCGGCGCGCTGCACGGTCGCCAGCCGGTGCGCGATCACCAGCGAAGTACGGTTGGCCATCAGCGCATCGAGTGCAGCTTGAACCTTCTGCTCGGATTCTGCATCCAGCGCCGACGTCGCCTCATCAAGGATCAGAATGGGAGCGTCCTTTAGCAGTGCACGAGCAATGGCCAGGCGCTGGCGCTGGCCGCCAGACAGCAGGCTGCCATCCTCGCCGATCTGCGTATCCAGCCCCTGCGGCATGCGCTCGATGAACTCCAGCGCGTTAGCCTGTCGCGCGGCCTCGATTATTCGCTCTCGGCTGACCGGTGCTAGCGCGCCGTAGGCGATGTTTCCAGCCACCGTATCGTTGAACAGCACCACGTTCTGACTGACTAGGGCGATTTGCCGTCGCAGAGCATCCAGCTTGAAATCGCCAATGGCCACGCCGTCGATTCGAATTTCTCCGGAATCCGGCGAATAGAATCTGGGCAACAGACGCACCAGCGTGCTCTTGCCCGATCCGGAGCGACCGACCAGCGCAGTCATGCTTCCCGACTCAAGTTCCATGCAGATATCTTCGAGCACCGCCGTATCTGTCCCAGGATAGCGAAAGCTGACCCCCGCGAATGCGATCGTGCCAACGACACGCTCGGGCGAAAAATGACCCGGATCAGGCTCCGGCGGCGTATCTAAAACCCTGAAGATACTATCGGCCGCGGCGATGCCCTTCTCAATCACGACGTGCATCTTGGTTAGTCGTTTTAGCGGCGGAATGCAGGCAACCATCGCCGCCAAGACCGACATGAAGATTCCGGCGGTTACCTCTTCGCGCATGAAATCGCTCGCCGCAATCACGAGCAACATGATTACCGCGAGACCTGCGGCCAGCTGAATCATTGAGGAAGACACCAGCTGGGTGGCCGACAGCCTGAGATGGAGTGCGCGATTGGTTTCGTTGATCGCCCCAAAGGCGGCGCTCTCCTGGCTCTGACCGCCAAAAATCTTGATCACTTCCTGACCGTTTACGGCCTCCTCGGTGACGTGAGTCACATCGCCCATGGAATCCTGAATCCGGGAAGAAATCTTACGGAACCGGCGACTGATTACCGTAACGACCAGTCCGATGACCGGGACCAACAGCAGCATCGCCAGGGTCAGTCGCCAGGACTGGATAAGCATGACGCTGACCAGTGCGACGACGGTAAATACATCCCTCAGGGATCCGATCAGCGCGGTTGTGGCGGCCTGAGCGACCTGCTCAGCGTTGTAGGTCACGCGGGAAATCATCTGACCGGATGATTCCCGATCGAAATGGCTGGCCGGCAGCCCTAGATAACGATCAAACATCTCCTGGCGTAGGTCAGCGATCAAGCGCCGTCCGACCCACTCCATGCCGAAAACACCGCCAAAATTCCCGATGATTCGCACAACGACAGCGACCATCACCAGACCGGGCAGCCACCAGCTGAAGGTAGGGTCGGGATTAACGATGGTGTTATCGATCAGTGGACGCAGCAGATAGAAAAAAAGGCCCTGACCGAAGGCGTCCAGGGCGACGGCAACGATCGCCAGAGAGAAAACCAGTCGCTGACGCGCGAGGTACGACAGCAGCCGACGGAAGACACCGCGGCCGGTGGTCGAACTCACGGTGAGTTCCCGGTCTCTTCAACGGCAGCGATGGTCAGGCGGTCAACACCTTCTGCAGCGGCAGCGTCCATCACCCGGACCACCAGACGATGCCTCGCTTCGGCATCGGCCCGAACCACCAGCGTTGCATCAGGCTGCGCCTCCAGCGCCGAGCTGATGGCAGCCTGGATCGTCGCCAGGCGGTCATCTGCCAGCTGTGCATCACCAATGAACAGACGACCATCTTCGGTCACGATCAGCTCGATCAGCTCGGGGATCGACTGCGTCTCGGCGGTACTAGCCTCCGGCAGCTGCAGGCTGAGGAGAGACTGGCGCTCAAAAGTCGTCGACACCATAAAAAAAATCAACAGGAGAAAAACGACGTCGATCAACGAGGTCAGATTGATCTCCGGCTCCTCTTTCTCTTCCTCGATCAACTTCATGACGGGCGAGCGCGGCGTCTCGGGGCTTTCTCGATCGCCTGAATCAGGTTTAACGCTTCCTGCTCCATCTGCAGAACGTGAGATCGAACGAGACCTCGGAAATAGCGGTAGAAGAAATAGGCCGGAATCGCAACCGTCAGGCCGGCGGCGGTCGTAATCAGGGCCTCTGATATGCCGCCTGCGAGCTCGTTTGGGTCGCCGACCCCCTCGACCATGATCGCGCTAAAAACCTTAATCATGCCGACCACGGTGCCAAGCAAACCGAGCAGCGGGGCCATTCCTGCAATCGTGCCCAGCGTATTGAGGAAGCGCTCCAAATCATGCACCACGTGCCGGCCGGTGTCTTCGACCGCTTCCTTTATTACATCGCGAGGGCGGTCACGATTGTCCAGGGCAGCGCCCAGGACCCGGCCGAGCGGCGACGATCGGCGCAGTTGCTCGATGTGCTTGCCATCGAGTTCCTGCTGCTGTGCCCACTGCCGAACCTGTCCTGGTACCGCAGAAGGCATGACTCTGGAGGCGCGCAGGGCCAGGAACCGCTCTAGGATGATCGCAACTGCAATCACTGAACAAATAACGATTGGCACCATTAGCCAGCCGCCGGCAAGCATGATTTCAAGCATGGAGTTTTAGAATTCCTTGTACCGAACTATTCATTTCCCATCGGCTCTGATGATACCGGGTTTCAACGCTGAAGTCGTTTGGGCAACGTTAAGGACAGCTCGAATCGAAATGCCAGAAGCGCGAAGAATGGCCGCGAGCGGACTGCAGGTCAAGCGTCCCGTCGGCGCCAAATCGCAGTCGAAGTGCACCGCATTCAGCCGTTGATAAAACGTCGATATCTTGATCCGCAAGCCGATTGAGCACCGCCTGATGGGGCCGATCGAATCGATCGTAGCGCTCGACAGAGACCAGAGCCAGGCGCGGGGAAGTCACCTCCAGGAAAGACGCAGAGCTGGCCCGCCGGTGCCCGCCATCGGACAGCACGAGCACATCAAGCCGCAAATCAGGCCAGACGTCAATCAAGCGCGCCTCGACATCGCTATCGATTCGTCCCGTCAGCAGCACCGATCCGCCGGGATTCCGGATCAGCAGCACGCAGGAGCTGTTGGGTCCCAGGTCAGGCAGCCCCTTGCTGGGGTGCAGAAATTCGAAAACCGTCTCCCCGACCTGCCAACTGTGGCCTGCCACACAAGGTCGACCATGGCCACCGATTGATGCGTAGTGCCGGTCCTCTGCGACCAGTTCAGCAACCGAGCCAACCCCACCGCGGCGGCCAGCATGGTCGCTGGAAACGATCAGTCGGTCCAGGCTGTCGCGACCGCTGGCGGCCAGAATGCCAGGAAGGAGCTGGCCGATCACATCTCGCCCTTCACCGTCACCCGGCCCCGTGTCGTAGAGGGTCCAGTCGTCTTCAGACCGGATCAGCACGGCCTGACCGCGACCTACATCCAGCAGATCAATCTCAAGCTCTCCGGCCGCAGGTGCCGGCGACGATGCGGGCCAGATCACGGGAAACAAGAGCGCCAGTCCCAACCATCGCGCTGGCCAGCCGGCTGGAGCGATCAGCCACAGCGATCCCAGCACCCCCATCAGCATGGGAAACAAACCCAGAGGCGGGCGCAGCAACGCATCCGGCCCGTTCGCGTTCAGCCACTCGAGGTAATTCAGCAGAAAAATCAAACCCGACTCGCTGAACCCAAGAAAGAAAGACGCCGGCCAATCCATCGCGATCAGGAGCAAGGACGCCAACAAATTGGGCAGAATCCAAAATCCGACCAGGGGGATCGCAATCAGATTGGCCGGAAACCCCGCCCAATAGATTTGACTGAACAATCCGGCATTGATTGCTAGCAACCCCAAACCGATCATCAGCTGCGCGCGCAGCAAGCCAAGCAGCCAGGCCCATACGCCCCGCCCGCCACCGGGCCGCCAGGCAAAGGTCCAGATCAATACCGCAACGGCGGCGAACGACATCCAGAATCCGGTGGCGAGGGCCGCCAGGGGATCGAGCACAAGAACCGCAGCGAAGGCAACGAGCAAGGCGTGGGACGGCTGCAGCCCCCGCCGCAGCAGGAAGGCCAGACCCACTATGCTGAGCATGATCAGGGCCCGCTGAGTCGGCAGGGTCAGGCCGGCGAGCAAGGCATAGAGCAGCGCGGCACTCAGGGCCAGAACCAGCGCAAAGCGCCTGCGATCCAGGCCTGAAAAAACCAGCATCAGAGGCCCGGCCAGCAGCGATCCAACGGCACCCGCCAGCATGGCAACCATGCCCACGTGCAGTCCCGATATTGCCAGGAGGTGTGCCGTTCCGGTGACGGCAAGAAGCTCGCGTGTCGTATCGTCGATGGCACTTCGATCGGCGATCGACAGCGCCCGCATCAGGCTGGCTGCCCGCAGGGAATCCGTTTCTGCCGTGATCACCTCGGCCAGATACTGACGGCCTCGATTGACCGCGCCGTTGATGCCTTCAGCATCGCGAAGGCGCTCCGCATCACGAACGACGCCGATTGCTCCGAGTTTTTGACTGATCAAATAGCGAGTGTAGTCAAAGCCATGAAAATTCAGCCGGCCCTGAGGCGGCAGCATGCGAAGTCGAATCTGCCAGTGCTGTCCCGGCTGGATGTAGGCGTCTGGTCTAAACCAGCGGATCTGAATTCGATCAGGCCAGCGATCACCGTCTTCGACCGGCTTGGCAACAAATCGGATGCTGTCGCCTCGCCACTCGGGCAGACTGGCAACGCGGACCTTTAGATCGACAACTTCCCCTGCTCGCTCATCCGGCCATTGGTCTGCCAGATGCCAGGTCGCATGACCCAGAAACCACAGGCCGCCGATCAGAAAGACCGCCAGTAATCGAGACCGAGACCAGACCAACAGCAGCGCGGCAATAATTGCCAATGAGGTCAACTGCCCCGGACCGGGAAGTGTTGGGACCAGTGCGCAGAGCACCAGACCCAGAGAGAACGCCAGCAGCCAGCGCCAGCCCATGGGCCCTCAGATCTCGTTCAGACGGCCACCGGTCATTTCCAGACGGCGATCCATGCGTGCTGCCAGAGCCGCATCGTGGGTGACCAGCACAATCGAAGTTTTCAATTCCGTGTTGAGCTCAAGCATGAGGTCATAGATCTGGGTGGCGTTTTTTTCATCGAGGTTGCCCGTCGGTTCATCACCAAGCACACAGGCGGGCCGGTTGATCAGCGCTCGTGCGACCGCCGCCCGCTGCCGCTCGCCGCCGGACAGCTCGCCGGGCTTGTGGCTGAGGCGTTCGCCGAGACCAACTCGTCCCAGAAGATCCGCCGCCGCGCTGGAGGCCTCGGACGCAGCCATCCCGCCGATCAATAGCGGCATGGCCACGTTTTCGATGGCGGTGAATTCCGGCAACAAATGATGAAACTGATAGACAAAACCAAGCGAGCGGTTTCTGATCGCCGCGCGCCGCCGCTCATCGCTGACTGCCATATCCTGCCCCTCGATCTCGACCGTTCCGGAGGTAGGCTTGTCCAGCCCCCCGAGGATATGCAGCAGAGTGCTCTTGCCCACGCCCGATGCGCCGACGATCGCCACACGCTCACCGGCACCGACTTCGAAGTCGACCCCCTTGAGGACGTGCAGCTCACTCTGACCCTGCACGAAGGTGCGGGTCAGCTCGCGACAGCAAATGACCGATTGATCACTCATAGCGCAGCGCCTCGACCGGTTCCGTGCGCGATGCACGCCAGGACGGATAGAGCGTGGATAACAGCGATAACACCAGGGAAACGCCAGCAAACTTCATGACGTCATCCCAGCGCAGTTCAGATGGCAGATCGGAAATGTAATAAACCTCGGCGGACAGGAATTCAACGCTCAGCAGTTGCTCGATCCCAGCCACGACCGTTTCCACGTTGAGCGCCAGAATCACGCCCCCCAAAACACCCAGAAGCGTGCCGATGATTCCAATCAGAGACCCCTGGACCATGAAAACGCCCATGATCCGGCGCGGCCCCATGCCCATGGTTTTCAGGATTGCAATGTCGGCCTGCTTGTCGGTGACGACCATCACCAGGGTCGAAATGATATTGAAAGCCGCCACTGCGATGATCAGCGACAGGATGATGAACATGACGGTTTTCTCGGTCTGAACAGCGCGAAAAAAATTGGCGTGCTGCTGAGTCCAGTCGCGCACGCGATAAAACCCAGGTAATTCGGAACTGAGCTCCTGAGCGACCCAACGCGCGCGAAGCATGTCATTGAGCTTGAGGCGGACCCCGCTAACGTTGTCGCGCAGGCGAAAAAGGCGCTGCCCATCGCTTAAATGAATGACCGCCAGAGCCGTGTCGTACTCGTGGACGCCTGCCTCGAAGATCCCGGCCACCGTAAACCGCCGAACCTGCGGCAGGACGCCGGCTGGCGTGGCGCGAATCTCGGGCGCGAACAGCGTCACCGAGTCACCGACCGTCACACTCAAACGCGTCGCGAGCCCAGCACCCAGCAGTACGTTCCAGGCGCCGGGCTGGAGATCGTCCAGGCTGCCTCGCACCAGCAGTTCAGAAATATCGGACACGGAGGGCTCGGTCGCCGGATCCACTCCACGCACCAGAGCGCCAGCTGTCCGACGCGCACGCAGCATAGTTTCCTGCTCGATGTATGGCGCGGCGCCGACGACCTCCGGATGTTTGCGGGAGCGTTCAACCACGCCAGGCCAATCAGCAAATTCGCCGTCATAGCCCTGAATAGTCGCATGGGAAATCATTCCCAAGATGCGCTCTCGGAGCTCCGTCTCAAACCCGTTCATTACGGAGATCACGGTGATCAGCGTCGCCACTCCCAGGGCAATCCCCATCATCGAAATCAACGAAATAAAGGAGATGAAGTGGTTACGCCGCTTTGCGCGAAGATAGCGCAATCCGACAAATAGAGTCAGCGGTTGATACATGAACGCTGCAGTTCCTTAGGAAACACTGATGAGAATAAAGACCATGAATTGATCCCAGTCGTTCCGCACGCAAGGGTCGGCAAACGCGGTATCGCGGTCTCAACTGAGCCGGCAACGGCTCAAGACGTCACTGAGTTCATCCGGCAAGGGAGCACTGTACACGCAATCCTCGGGCCAGGACAGCCTCAGGTAATGCGCGTGTAAGAACAGACGGTTCACAGTCATCGAAGCCGTATGAAAGTTATAGAGTTCATCCCCAACCAGGGGAAGATCAATGCCGGCCGCATGGGCTCGGATCTGGTGCGTCCGGCCCGTCTCGATCTCGACCTCCACGTAGCTGTAGTCGCCGACACGCTCCAGCAACCGGAAGGTCGACACCGCGTCCTGCCCATCCTCAGCCGGCACCACTCGATGCTGGCCGCTGCCATCGCGAATTTTCTTCAAAGGCACATCAACACGCATCAGCGGTTCAGGCAACACGCCATCAAGCAGCGCGAAATACCGCTTTTCAACCTCACGCGCCATGAAGCTTTTCTGCAGCGATCGCAGCGCACGGTGGTTGCAGGCCATTAACAGCAAGCCGCTCGTTGGACGGTCGAGACGATGCACTGGTCGCCAATCGGGATGCCTCTGCTTGATCGCATCCATCAATCCAAAATCCAGACCCGTACCACCGTGGACTGCCAGGCCGGAGGGCTTGTTCAAAATGGCAAACTGATCGTTCTGCTCAATCAAGCAGCGCTCAACCTGATCGATCAATCCGCTCGGGAGGCGCGGCTCGGCCCTTTTCTCAAGCTTTACCGGCGGAACGCGCACCACGTCTCCGGCCTTGAGTTTTTTCATTGGTTTGGCGCGAGAGCCGTTGACTCGCACCTGGCCAGTCCGCACGATCCGATAGACCAGGCTCCTGGGCACGCTCCCGAGCAAGCCGATCAGAAAATTGTCCAGGCGCTGGCCCGCGCGATCCTCGCGCACCGTCTCATGCCGGACACCTCCACCTCGAGCTTCAGTCATTTGGAACGCGGATCTCGCTAGCGATGAAAGGGACAAAGATGCTATTATCAGCCGGTTAGCGGCGGGGTGAGCGAGCCTATCGACCACGCACAACCTTTTGGCGGCAGCAATAGCGATCATTCTGAGATCTAGGAATTAGATTTCGAAAGACGAAGCGCTGCAGACGATCAATCGCATTGTGCCATAGATAAATTGCTCATTCCCACCTGCCCGGCAAGTGCCAGGAAGCGCTTAAGGCAGCACTTGCAGTGCTAGGCAAGTGCGATTCTCGATGAATGGCATCGCCTTAAGGGAAAAAAATCAGCGCGGCTCGCTCGAATAGCGAACCGCCGACCATGAGTCTGGAAACAGCCCACGGTCACAGCAGCATCGATACAGCCCCGGGTCAGAATTATCCCAGGTGGCAAACTAGAGCCCACTTTCCGAGTTCGGTGCGTGGGTGGACAGAAACAATTGACGCGCTCCAGTTTCGCCGGTTTCGGCGGATCGGGGCGGATAACAGGACGAGACCCTTGGGGATTGCCCGGAAGCACGGGCGTATATTCTTGAGACGTGCATTCTCCGAACTCCATTCTTCTGAGCTTGGAGCATGCATCCGATGATGCGGCGGTGCCCATTTAATGAGCGCCTGACCGTCAAGATAGTTCACGATTCGACATCGGCGTGAAGCGTCAGGGCATCAAACTCAGTTTGACGCCTGGGCCTCGGGCTGTTTTCCGTGCCGAACTCTGCAAGGTCAGGGATTGGGTGCCGGAGGACACACAATGAAACGCATGTTGATCAACGCGACTCAGCCTGAAGAGGTTCGAGTCGCTATCGCTGAAGGCCAAACCCTTCTGGATCTAGATATCGAAGTTCCTGCCCAGGAACAGAAGAAATCAAACATCTACAAGGCCCGCATCACACGAGTCGAACCCAGCCTTGATGCCTGCTTCGTCGAGTTCGGCTCGGAACGCCACGGCTTCCTGTCGATGAAGGAGATCTCAAGCGAGTACTTCAACGACGAGGCGCAAAAGCAATTTGCATCCGGCCAGCGCGTCGACATCAAGGACGCCGTCAAAGCCGGACAAGAAATCATCATCCAGGTCGAAAAGGAAGAGCGCGGCACTAAGGGTGCGGCCCTGACGACTTTCATCAGCCTGGCGGGGCGCTACCTCGTTCTAATGCCCAATAACCCGCGAGCGGGCGGCGTTTCGCGCCAGATCTCGCGCGATGACCGGAAAGAGCTGCTGGATACGCTGAAGCAAATCAACGTTCCAGATGGCATGGGATTGATCGTTCGCACGGCCGGAGTCGGCCGTGAGCAGGAAGAGCTGCAGTGGGACCTCGACTACTTGCTGCATCTATGGGAGGCGATCAAGACCGCAACTGTATCCCGCCCCTCCCCCTTTCTTATCTATCAGGAGAGCAAGCTCATTATCCGAGCCCTGCGCGACTACTTGCGCGAGGACATCGGCGAAATCCTGATCGACAGTGACAGTGTGTTTGAAGACGCGCGCGAGTTCATGCAGCAGGTCATGCCCCACAACCTGCGCAAGCTCAAAGCCTATCGAGATCCGATTCCTCTTTTTTCCCGATATCAGATCGAAAGCCAGATTGAATCGGCGTTCTCACGCGAAGTCCGACTACCCTCTGGAGGCGCGCTGGTCATCGACCACACCGAAGCCCTGCTGTCAATCGACATCAACTCGGCCCGCGCCACCAAGGGCGCGGACATCGAAGAAACCGCACTTCAAACCAATCTGGAGGCCGCTGACGAAGTCGCACGTCAGCTTCGGATTCGCGACCTCGGCGGTCTGATCGTCATCGACTTTATTGACATGATGAGCAAGGACGCCCAGCGCCAGGTCGAGAACCGACTTCGAGACGCCCTGCGCATCGATAAGGCGCGCGTTCAGATCGGTCGAATTTCGCGCTTCGGACTGCTCGAAATGTCCCGCCAGCGGCTGCGTCCCTCGCTCGGAGAATCGAGTTACATCACCTGTCCGCGCTGCGATGGCATGGGCTCAATCCGATCGATCGAATCGCTGGCGCTCTCTGTTCTTCGCCTGGCCGAAGAAGAGGCCATGAAGGAAAACACCGCACGCGTCGTGATCCAGGTGCCGGTCTCGTCAGCCAACTTCCTGCTCAACGAAAAACGCTCGGTCATGAGCGAAATCGAGCTGCGCAACAAGGTTCCGATCACGGTCGTGGCCAACAAGGACCTCGACACTCCGAGATTCGAAGTTCTGCGCCTGCGCAGCGCCGAAGACACGGATGCGCCAAGCTACGCGATTCCTCTGTCCGAAGAGCACGAAAGCGGAAACAACCACACTCGCCAGGATGCCGTACAACCGCCCTCTGCACCCGCGCAGCAAGCCGCCGTGTCAGGCGTCAGGCCAGCCAACCCGGCTCCCGCGCGCAAATCCGACGGTTTTTGGAGCTGGCTGAAGGCATTTTTCGCAGGACTGTTCGGCAGCTCGGACAAGGCGCGGTCTGGCGCTAAGTCCAAAAGTTCTGGAAACCAAGCCTCTCGCGACCGCAGCAACGCGCCCAACCAGAAGACCGGACCCAAGAGGGATGAGCCGCGTCATTCTGGCGGGCCGCACGACGGCAACCGGAAGAAGAAAAAGAAGAAGAAAAAGAAGAAAAAGGCCGCCGCACGAACGGAGGGTGCAAACCAAAACCAGAACCAGGATCAGAATCAGGGTCAGGGTAAAAACTCAGGTCAGAACAACGACTCGGATGATGATAAGGGCGGCCAGAAACCGCGCAAGAAACGTCGGCGTCGGGGCGGCAAGAAGCGCAAGAGCCGGGAAGGCAACCAGCAGCAGCCCAACAAGGACGGTCAGGGGCCGACAGGCGATAACGGTCAAGGCACCCAGAGCGTAGAAAATCGTTCATCATCGAACAATAAGGACTCTGGCGACAAAACGGGCCAGCCGCAGCAACCGTCGGAAGGTCAAGGAGGTCGAGGCCGCGAGCAATTAGCGAACGCCTCAAAGACCGACTCCGGACAGGGACCTGCTCCTTCTCAAACTGGCAACGACAAAACCGGCCAGCGATCGCCCGAGCAAGAGCAGCCTAAGGCAACCGCCAAAGAAGAAAAAGGCCGCGAGAAATCGGAGAAACCGCGCAGCGATTCCAGACCGCCGCGGGATGACAATCAGCCCAAACCAGCCCAACGGTCGAGTGACCAGGCGCCGGCCCAGCAGCAGAAACCGGACCAGAAGCCAAAGCAGAAAATCGAGCAAAAACCGAAACAGGAACCGGCAAGCGACAGCGAAAAGAAGATAAAACCAAACCCCTCTTCTGGCTCAGGGGCGAAGTCGGACCCCGGCACCCCACAGGAAAAGAAAAAAGAGCAGCGGCCAGCTGAATCGCCGAGGGCAGATGAGCGGGGCTCGAACGCGGCCTCTAATACGTCGAATAAAGACGATGAAAAAGAGAAACCGAAATCCGTTCAGGGCGACGACGGCATCTATCGCCTAACGTCGCCAAAAAAGGACGATTGACCGATTCGCGTATCGATCGCACTGCAATCATGCAAGCTGCCGGAATGGCCGGGCCGCATCAGGCTCGGCCATTTTTTTCGCCAGGGGGTGGTCGACCGCAAGTCCGATCTTCTCTGGGACGAACAGAAAGAAAAATCAGGATGTCAGCACCAGATCCATGAAATCGATCATTCCCGGTGGATGGTCGATCAGGCGCTGAGCCGCCATTAGGGCACCGCGAGCGAAGATCGCCCGATCCGTTGCTCGATGAGTGATTTCCAAACGCTCACCATCGCCTAAAAAGAGGACCGTATGCTCGCCGGCGCCATCACCTCCTCGGATGGACTGGTAGCCGATCTCATCAGCCGACCGAGCTATCCGTTGACGAGAGCGATCAAACGCGGCGCTGTCATCAGCATCAAGTCCTCGCGCTCGAGCGAGAAATTCGCCAAGTAGCAGAGCGGTTCCTGAGGGTGCATCGAGTTTCCGACGGTGGTGCGCCTCACAGATCTCAATATCGAAACGCTCTCCGAGCGTTCCGGCAGCCTCGGAAGCCAAACGAATCATCAAGTTCAAGCCCAGGCTGAAATTCGCGGCCTGACAAACCGCGATATGCTCAGACGCCTGGAGAATTTCTGCATTCAGATCATCGGGTATCCCGGTCGTTCCGATAACCAGAGGAAGCCTGCGCTGACTAGCATAAGCAACCACCTGCCGCAGTAAGCTGGGATGGGAGAAGTCCACAATGACATCGGCGTCGATATCCGGCTCGAAAAAGAGTTCCCGAGAAGCGGTTCCGGAAAGATGGAAATCGTCATCTTCATTGATACAGTCAACCAACTCTCGACCGACGGTGCCGGTTGAGCCACTCAACAGGATATGGACGCTCATCATTGGCCAGCCTTCATACGTCGATCATAGCCCATCAAACGGCATGAGCAAACGATTCGAAGATCAGCCCAGGCCCATCCTGTCAAAGAAGCTTTTGACTTTGTCGGTCCATCCGCTGGCCTGAGGATTGTGATCGCCATGTTCGCCAAAAGACTCATGAAACTGACGAAGCATATCCTTTTGATCGCGAGTCAGATTGACTGGCGTTTCGACGACGACTCGACAGATCAAATCACCGGCAGACCGGCTGCGAACAGACTTGACGCCCTTCCCACGCAGGCGGAATAGCCTTCCTGACTGAGTTTCTGTCGGGATCTTGAGCATCACCGAGCCATCCAGAGTCGGGACTTTCATCTGGCCGCCGAGCGCGGCGGTAGTGATCGGGATCGGGACTTCGCAGAAGAGCTCGTCGCCATCACGCTGAAACAGTGGGTGTTCGCGAATGTGCACATCAACGTACAGGTCGCCCGGCTGACCACCCTGCATTCCGGCGCCACCTTCTCCGCTCAGGCGGATGCGGTCGCCGGCATCTACACCGGCTGGAATCTTGACCTGCAGCGTCCGGGTTTCGCGAACCTGGCCAGAGCCCTGGCAGTCACTGCAAGGATCCGAGATGCGCCGCCCTTGGCCGCCGCAGGCCGGGCAGGTCTGCTGAACAGAGAAAATTCCCTGCTGCATCCGCACCTGGCCCTGACCTCCGCAGGTTGAGCAGACGTTCATTTTTCCGTCCTTTGATCCAGACCCATCGCAGGTCTGGCAACGTCCCACCGTCGGAATACGAATTTCCTTGTCGATGCCGTTTACGGCTTCTTCAAGATCCATTTCCAGGGTATAGCGAAGATCCTGACCGCGACTTGATTGGCTCTGGCCACGACGACGTCCGCCGCCAAAGATATCTCCGAAGATGTCGCCGAAAATATCGTTGATGTCGCCAAAACCGGCCCCTCCAGCCGGACCACCGCCCATTCCATTAACGCCATCATGGCCGAAACGGTCGTAGGCAGCGCGCTTCTGATCGTCCTTGAGTACTTCATACGCTTTCTGGACGTCTTTGAATCGCTCCTGAGCCTGATCGTCGTCAGGGTTGCGATCGGGGTGATACTTCATCGCGAGACGACGATACGCCTTCTTCAAGTCTGAAGCGTCGGCGTCTCGCGATACGCCCAATATTTCGTAGTAATCTGCCGGCATAATGGCTTGGTCCGGGATTTCCGTTAGGGTTTTAGGTCACGCCCAAGATGGAAAAGCCGGGTCGATGCCCGGCTTGCCCACCCAAGACGATAGAGCTTTCGATCACTTTTTGTCGTCGTCGACTTCCGTGTACTCGGCATCGACCACGTCGTCGGCCGACTCGCCGCCGGGCCCTGCGGAAGACTCGGCACCGGCTGCATCGTCGGTCCCCGCCTCGGCTTGGGCTTTCTCAGCCGCTTTCTGATACAGCTCCGTTCCGGCCTGCTGAAGCTCGTTGACAGCAGCATCGATGGCTTCCTTGTCGTCGCCCTTCATGACTTCATCGACCTTCGCCAAAGCGTCTTCGATCTTCTGCTTAACCTCAGCGTCGAGATCCTCAGAGTTTTCGCTCAGGCTGGTTCGGGTCGCATGAGCAACGCCGTCAGCCTGGTTGCGGGCGTTAACCAGCGCGTGGAACTTTTTATCCTCCTCGCGATGGGTTTCCGCATCGCGAACCATTGACTCAATCTCTTCCTCACTCAGACCCGAGCCGGCCTTGATTTCGACACGCTGTTCGCGTCCGGTTGCCTTGTCTTTGGCCGACACGTGCAGAATGCCGTTGGCATCCATGTCAAACGTCACTTCGATCTGAGGCATGCCTCGCTGTGCGGCGGGGATGCCAGTCAGATCAAACTTGGCCAGCGATTTGTTGGCCGCAGCCTGCTCGCGCTCGCCCTGAAGGACATGCACGGTCACCGCGCTCTGATTATCTTCAGCGGTCGAGAAGATTTGGGACGCCTTGGTCGGAATCGTTGTGTTCTTCTCGATGACCTTCGTGAACACTCCACCAAGGGTTTCGATACCCAGGGACAAGGGCGTCACGTCCAGCAAGAGAACGTCTTTCACGTCACCTGCCAGGACACCACCTTGAATGGCAGCACCAACCGCCACAGCCTCGTCGGGATTGACATCCTTGCGTGGCTCTTTTCCGAAGAAGTCAGCCACGGCCTTTTGGACTGCCGGCATACGGGTCTGGCCGCCGACCAGAATGACTTCGTCGACTTCGCTGACTTTCAGGCCGGCGTCATTGAGCGCAGTCCGGCTAGGGTCGATAGAGCGCTTGACCAAATCTTCGACCAGAGACTCGAGCTTCGAGCGCGTCACCTTGATACTCAAGTGTTTTGGACCGGACGCATCTGCCGTGATATAGGGAAGATTCACTTCGGTCTGTTGCGCGCTTGAGAGTTCAATCTTTGCTCGCTCGGCGGCTTCGCGAAGACGCTGCAGCGCCAGCGGATCGTTCTTCAGATCTACACCCTGATCCTTCTTGAACTCGTTTGCCAGGTAGTCGATTAAACGCAAATCGAAATCTTCGCCGCCAAGAAAAGTGTCCCCGTTGGTTGCCAAGACTTCAAACTGCTTTTCGCCGTCGACATCCGCGATCTCGATAATGGAAATATCGAACGTCCCGCCGCCAAGGTCATAAACGGCGATCTTGCGATCAGCGCCCTTTTTGTCCAAGCCGTAAGCTAGTGCCGCCGCCGTCGGCTCGTTAATGATTCGGCGCACCTTAAGACCCGCAATCTTGCCCGCGTCCTTGGTCGCCTGGCGCTGTGAATCGTTAAAGTAGGCCGGAACCGTAATAACCGCTTCGGTTACCTCTTCACCAAGGTAGTCCTCTGCCGTTTTCTTCATCTTCATTAGCACACGGGCAGATACCTCGGGAGGTGCCATCTTCTTCCCGCCGACCTCTACCCAGGCATCCCCATTGTCCGCCTCGATGATCTTGAAGGGCACGAGACCCTTATCTTTCTTGACCACTTCTTCTGAAAACTTACGCCCGATTAGACGCTTGATGGCGTACAAGGTGCTGTCAGGGTTAGTGACTGCCTGTCGCTTCGCCGGCTGACCGACAAGGACCTCTCCATCTTTCGTGAAGGCAACGGTCGAGGGCGTTGTGCGATCTCCCTCAGCATTTTCGATCACCTTGGCCTTGCCACCTTCCATAATGGCGACACAGGAGTTAGTTGTTCCTAAATCGATTCCTATAATCTTGCTCATGATTTTTTCAGTCCTATTCTCTGGTTAAACCGAGAAGTCAATTCACACTTGAAGCGTTTAGTGGGGCTAGGCGGCCCGTTTTTCAAACGAAATTCCTGAATACTGCGAGGTTCTTACGCGGCACGAGCACGGCCCGGATGACGGAGTAGTTCTGAAACCGTCGCGAGCGCGCCTTCGAAAGTGCTCATTTAGCCACAATCACTCGCGCGGCGCGTATGACGCGATCGTGCAGTCGATAGCCACGCTGAAGCACAGTGATAATCTGGCCAGACTCATGATCGTCGCTTGGCGCCATGCTCATTGCCTCGTGCCACTGCGGATCAAATATCTCGCCGTCTGGGGCAACCACTTCAAGCCCATAGCGCTTGAGCATATCGAGCGCCAGCTTTCGGGTTAGCTCTAAACCTTCCGTGCCCGAATCACCGGAGGCTTCGATCCCCTGGTCCAGGGAGTCAATGACCGGCACCAGGTCTCTGAGCAAGCTCTCGACAGCAAATTTTCGGGATTTTTCGAGCTCGCGTTCGGCACGCTTGTGGAGGTTGTCCATCTCGGCCCGTGTCCTGAGCAGGGCCTCTCTCAGACGGCTAACTTCTCCAGCGAGTTGCTCGTCGGACTCGGATCCGACGTTGCTAGTTGAATCGGCAGCCGCGCCGTCCGCAGCTTGGCCCTGCGGAGCAGGATCTGGTCCGGCCTGGTTACGTTCGATCTCCTCAGATCCGGTTTCCTCTGCCGAATCCTGGTGCTCGCCGGCGCTATTTGTGGCTGAGTGATCAGCGTGATCGGGATGGGCCTCGTCGTCGCGGCTGGACCCTCCCCGCGGGGGGTTGTTTTCACTCATGGCGAGTGCGTGCTCCTGCGTGATGAAGTATGCGGTTTAGAGTGGGGTTGCAGAATTCGGATTACAACCAGGCTTGCTCCAGCGTCGACGGTCTGGGATCATTCAAGGCTTGCCCACTATTGCGGGCATCGCCACCGATCGAGATCATGCTGCGCGCACTGTCAATACGCCATTTCGCAATTATCGAGGCTCAGGAGCTGGAGTTCGAGAGCGGATTCACCGCAATTACCGGCGAAACCGGTGCCGGCAAATCCATCCTGATCGACGCACTCGGCCTGTTGCTGGGCAATAGAGCCGACACGGGAATGATCGCAGAGGGTCAGGATGCAGCAGAGCTTTCCGCCACGTTCGAGTTGGACGACCATGACTCAGAAACTCGCGACTGGTTGTCCGACCACGCAATGGATGACGGTGACACGCTCATTCTCCGTCGTGTCCTGCCCAGATCGGGTAGCTCTAGAGCGTGGATTAACGGGCGCACTTCAACCATAGGCCAACTAGCAGATATCGGACGCCAGCTGGTCGAAATTCACGGTCAGCACGAACATCAGCAGCTGGAGCTCGCTGGCGTGCAAAGGCATTTGCTCGATCAGCAAATCGATTCCGACGCTCTCGAAGCCGTCAAGCTCGCCTTTCGAGAATTTCGCCTGGCCCAATCTGCTTTGGATGACTTCGAGCGTGACGCTGGCGATCCGAGCCAGCTCGAGTTGCTCAGGTTCCAGGTGGCGGAACTCAATACCCTCCAGCTAAGGGAGGGTGAATTCAAAGCACTCGAGTCCGAACAAGAGCGCCTCTCGCGCCAGGACGAGATCCGCCGCGCCATGGCCCACGCCGGTGAGGTACTTGACGGAGGCGATGGGCCTGGCGTTCGCAGCCTGCTACGAGATGTGTGCAATCGATTCGCCGAACTCAGGGCGCTCGACTCCGCACTCGATGAAGTCGCAGCGATGCTCGATGAAGCCACAATCAATATCGACGAGGCCACGGCCGGGCTCGAACGGATAGAGCGCGGCGATGACGATGGAATGGAGCGCCTTGCGCACGTCGATCGTCGCCTCGAGCGAGCATTGGATCTGGCCAGAAAACATCGTGTGGTAGGCGACCAGCTTCCAGAACTGACGAGCGAGCTCAATTCGCGCCTATCGCGGCTCGAAAATCAAGGCGAGGAGCGAGGATCACTGGTCGATCGAGTCCAAAAAGCGAAGGTAAATTGGCGATCTGCTGCGTTGGCCCTGCATCGAAGACGCGCCGATACCGCGACCAGCCTGGCCGAGACGGTCAATCGGCACCTTCATTCCTTAGGGATGGACCAGGCCCAGCTCGAATTCAGCATTGTCCATGACGAAAAGGCTCGACCTAGCGAGCACGGGGCCGATCAGATCGAAATCCTCTTCGCCGCCAATCCCGGGCAGACGCCTAAGGCACTCGCGCGGGTCGCTTCGGGCGGTGAGTTATCTCGAGTGAGCCTTGCGCTGATGATCGCCGCCCGCCCGAAGGACGGCCCCAGAATCCGCGTGTTTGACGAAGTGGATGCCGGAATCGGTGGGCAAACGGCCGCGGTGGTGGGGCGGTTTCTGGGCGAGGTGGCGCGCTCTGGTCAGGCATTTAGCGTGACCCACCTTGCCCAGGTCGCCGCGCACGCGGATCATCAGCTTCAAGTATCCAAAATGAGCGATTCGCGGTCTTCGAGAATCAGCGTGACGGCACTGGATCAAGATCAACGCCGGGAAGAGATCGCTCGCATGCTGGGCGGCAGCCTGTCGGAAAAAAGCCGGGAACACGCTGAAGAGTTGTTGTCGGGGCGATCTACGGCGCCCTGACTCACTTCGCCCAGCTCTCGCCCTTCTGGGTCCAAAGACCTCAGTTTTTTTTCAAAGGCCGTACGTGTATGACCAGCGTGTGATCGACGATTTCATAGCCATGCTCGCGGGCAATTTCTTCCTGTCGCTTTTCGATCGCCTCGTCGAAAAATTCGATCACTTCATTAGTTTCCAGACACACCATATGGTCATGGTGTTCTCCTTCGTCCAGCTCGTAACAGGCTTGGGATCCCCCACCGGTGGATTCGGCAAACATGTGTTTGCGAACCAACCCAGCGTTCTCGAATTGGTTGAGAACGCGATAGACCGTCGCGAGACCAATGTCCTCTCCGCTTTCCATCAGCGCCCGATAGATTTCGTCGGCCGTCATATGCTTTTGCGGCGTTTGCTCCAACAAACGCAATATCTGAAGGCGAGGATGAGTTACTTTCAGCCCGGCTTTTCTCAGGTCTTTTCGATCATCAGGCATGCTCAGGCTCTCGTAAGGAAACAACCAAGAGCTACTATTGTATCATTGCAACTTGACGCCCCAAACCATGACAGACCGAGAGTATGCGACTTTTTCTAACCCTGACCATTGTCTTGACCCTGAGCGCCTGCAACCTGGTCTACAAGCAGGATATTCAGCAGGGAAATGTTCTGGCAGATGACGAAGTTTCCCAGCTCGAGCTGGGAATGTCGAAGCGTCAGGTGTCGGTTCTTCTCGGCTCACCGTCCATCGCAAGCCCGTTCCATGCCAGCCGCTGGGATTACATGAACACCTACTCGATCCGCGGCGGCGCGCCGGATAAGCGCGTCCTCACGCTCATTTTTGATCGCACTGACCGACTCGAGTCGATCGAGGGGAACTATCTGGATCAGGATTCAGATGTGGCCCGGACTCTTCGAGAACTGCAGCGCCCATCCGATACACCGATTGAAGACATGGAGCGGGTACAAGATATTTAAGGACTTCGCTTCTTGTTGCTGCGCTCCAGCTCCGCCAGTTCGCGCCGAACAACCTTCGGATCTGCCTTGAGGGGCTGATAAACCTCGACTCGATCGCCGTTTGCAAGCACCTGATCGGGTCGGCAGCGTTTTCCGAAAACGCCCACCAATTGCTCATCGAAATATTGATTCGGCAGACGCTCGGGCAATTCAGCGGCTCGGACCGCGTCGACAACCGACGATCCCGCCACCAGGCTTAAGGTCACCAGCGTCTGAGCTTGCGCGCTGCCGGCAACGACTTCGACCTGAATCCAGTCAACCATGGATCTGATCCGCTCGACGGCAGAAATCGTCCACCATGCGATCAGCGACTCGGCCAAACCCTCGCTGGAACGGAAGCATCAGCATCGAGCCAGGCAGGTGAAACGAAAGATCAAGGCTAACCCGGGTGCCGTTCGATCCCAGCGCCTTGAATTCCCAGCAGCCGGAAAGGTCATCAAAAGGCCCCTTCTCGAGTTCCATGGCTAGCCTCTCGTCCTGAGCCAGCGAATTGCGCGTCGTAAAGCGGCGCGATATTCCGGCCACGCGAACATCAAGGGTTGCGACCTGAAGCTGATCGCTGTCCTCATGAATTTCTGCCCCGCGGACCCAGGGCAGGAACTCCGGATAACGCTGAACGTCCCTAACGAGCCCAAACATTTGAGCAGGGCTGTGCGGAACCAGCGCGAATCGATGAATTTCAGGCATTGGCGTTGAAATGTGGGAGCAGTTGAACGGCGGCTAGCAATCAGGGGACTAGTATACGGAAGGCAGATGGCCGCAGTAGGTTGCTTCGAGAATAGAAGAACGCACGGAAGACTGCACTACGTTATTATCGCAGCCCGAATAGATCAGAGTCCGCTGTGAGCAAGTCGAACCCTTCCACCATCGCCCTGAACAAACGCGCTCGCTTCGAATACCACCTCGACGAGCGAATCGAGGCCGGTATTTCACTCAAAGGTTGGGAAGTCAAGGCGCTTCGCGCGGGCAAGCTCCAGTTCGGGGAGAGCTACGTGCTGCTCAAGAACGGCAATGCCTTTCTGTTCGGCTGCCACATCACACCGCTGACTTCGGCCTCCTCCCACGTGCATGCCGATCCGACACGCAATCGCCGCCTGCTGCTCCATCGGCGCGAACTCGACCGATTGATCGGTCTGGTCGAGCGTAAGGGTCAGACCCTGATTCCGACCGCCATGTACTGGTCCAAAGGCAAAGTCAAAGTCGAAATCGCCGTCGCGCGAGGTAAGCAGACCCACGACAAGCGCCGCGCGCAAAAGGATCGTGACTGGGAGCGCCAGAAAGGCCGCATCATGAAAAACGCTGGATAGAACCGGTTCCGCAGCCATGGTTGTAGGATCATTCGGGAAAGCAGAGGAATGTTTCCGCGCAGACGCAAAAGCAAAGACAAGAAATATTGGTTTACGGGAAGCTCTCCTTCTGATTTAATTAAAAATCAGGGCTTACTCCCTGTTTTATAGGTATTTTATCCCTCCTCGCCTCCGCGTTCCTGCGCGCGCATCGTTCTCTCGATCAGTTGATTTATCCTAACGGTTGCGGAACTTGTACAGGTGCTGCTAGTCTGAACTACTACCTACGGGGGCGTACTGGCTTCGACGTGGATCGGACGTACCCTGGGGCATGCCGAGGAGACAGCAATCCTCGTAAAACCTGCTGTAAAAAAGTTAGTTGCCAACGACGACAACTACGCACTGGCTGCCTAAGAAACAGCCTGCTCCCCATCAGTTGAGCCTGCGCTTCTGAACCGGGGATCATTTAGCAGGATCGCAGCGTGTTGTGCATCAGGGCATTGCTGTTAAATCAAACTGAGGCTGGTTGCTGCATATGCCCTGCCACTTGGGCGGTGCAGTAACGAGAAAAAATCGAGTGGCTAAGCATGTAGAACCAGGATCTGATGGTTTGCGGACGCGGGTTCGACTCCCGCCGCCTCCACCAAATCCCCGAGACGAAAAGCCGGCCCTTGCGTCGGTTTTTTGTTGTCCGCATTACGCCAATTTCATTAAGTAAGCTAAGGAATAAACTCGCGCCGACCGAGCCGCTAGGGCGTGATTGTCTCAGAGCGATCCTGAAAAACGGTCTTCGACCCGCGCACGAGGGCAATTTCATCATCGAAGGCCGCTCGAACCCGAGCG
>JGI12048J13642_10893382_pt1 | contig 60170 bp, 52 predicted proteins | sample ElkSlonscriptome_16_FD_13642 | JGI IMG/M metagenome (IMG submission 13642)
AAATCGCGCAATGCGCTGGCGGGTCCGGTCGACCTGGAGCCGGAACACGTCCGGGCGCGAATAGTGGCCGGACGGATCGAAGTTGTGACGCGCGCGGCGGACCTGCGCATGATCTACTTCAGCCACAAACAGCCCTTGTTCATCCTCCACCGGCTCGATCAACCACTCGCCGGCAGGGCCGGCCAGGCACGATCCGCCGGCAGCCCACGGCATATCGGCCGCGGCATCGAGCAGCGCATCCTTGCACGGCAGGTCGTCGGGCATATCTCCGGCCCGCATCAGCCCGGACACCGAGAGCACAAAGCTGCGGCCTTCCAGCGCCATTAAGCGCGTTATTTCGGCAGTGTTGCGCGCATTTCCCGGCCAGATCGCAACGTGAAGGTCCTCGCCCTGCGACTGCAGGCTTGCGCGCGCGAGCGGCATCCAGTTTTCCCAGCAGTTCAGGGCGCCGACCGTGAAATCGCCGAGCCGCCAGGTGCGCAATCCATGTCCGTCGCCGGTCGCCCACACCAGACGTTCCTCGTGGGTTGGCATCAGTTTTCGCTGTACGGCCTGGATTTTGCCGTCGGGTGCAATCGAGACGGCGCTGGCGTATACGCTCTCGCCGCGGCTGGCCGGTCGTTCCAGGATGCCCAGCACCACCGCGGTCCGGTTGCGTCGCGCGGCTGCACAGACCGTATCGAGGTGGCCGGCCTCGATGTCCACCGACTGGTCGACGTAGTGGGCGAACAGCTCCTGCTGCAGATCGGAGCCGAACCTGGCCCCATCGGTTCGCTCGACCCAGAACGGGTACCCGGGCACCAGGCACTCGCCGAACGCCACCAGGCCAACGCGCTGGTCGCCTGCCGCATCGATCTGCGCCACCACCCGGGCCAGCGTTGCGGCGCGATTCAGCCAAACCGGCGCAATCTGCGCCGCAGCCACGCGCAGCGGCGCCTCAGTCATTGCGACTCCCGATGAGTGCTTCTATTCGTCGATCATCGATGTGATGGACCATGACCAGCGCGTCCTCACGGCCGCCGGGGCCCGGGTAATACTCGGGCCTTCGGCCGATCACGCGGAAGTCGTTTTTCCGATACAGCTTGATCGCCGGCTTGTTTGACGGCCGGACCTCGAGAAAAAGCCGTCCGGCCTGTAGCAGACAGGCGTCGACCAGCACGCCATCGAGCAGCAACTGGCCGAGACCGCTGCGGCGGTGATACGGCGCCACGCACAGGTTCAGAAGATGGGCCTCGCCGGCTGCGGAAGAAAGAATCGCGTAGCCGGCGATGCCGCCGTCGAACTCGGCCACCTTGCAGTTGTAGCCGATGCGCAGGCAGTCGAAGAATATTCCCTTGGTCCACGGATACGGATAGGCGGCCTGCTCGATATCGAAAACAGCGTCGGCGTCGCCGCGCCGCATCGGTCGCAGGGCATATTCGGGCTGGAGAACCGCAACCATGGTCAGGCGGCCAGCAGTGGACGGAGTCGAACCCAGAGCGCGCGGCGAGCTTCGCCGGACGAGGCCAGGCGATCCGGTGCGCCGCACTGGACGAAGCCGGGACCGGGAAGCGAACCGTCGCTGAACACCAGCACATGGCGGATACCGTGCCCCGCCCAGTCTTCGGCCGCTACGCCGGACTCGGGTGAGTCCGACCAGGTGCCGAACCGGCACTCGTCGGCGCCCAGCGCGGCGCGGATATCCTCGATCAATGTGGCATGGCGAGCCCTGTCGGCGTCGGCGACCACCAGCAGCCAGCGCCCGCTTCCGGCTTCAAGCCGTATGCGCCGCGCCGCTGGCGGCGTCTCGCACGGATTTCTTTCCGCAGAAGCGTTTTCGCCGGACCCGGCATAGACGGCGTCTGGCGGCGGGGCGTTCAATTCTCCGTCGTCGCCCGGCCGGGGTCCCCGGACATGCCAAACCTGGATGTCCATGGCCTCCAGCCTGTGGACCGCCCGCGCGTCAATCGCCATCGTCGGACTCGCTGCCGCCCTCGGCACCCTGTTTACGCGCGTCGTCCGGTCGGCGCTTTCGACGTCGCTGGTAGCGGCCGTGAAGGGTCACCACAAGACCCGACGAGACGTACAACACGCCAATTGTGAACAGCACCGCCGGCAAGTCGATCGCCAGCAGCACGATCACGACCAGCAACACGAAGATCCAGGCGATGGGCACGCGCTCGCGCTCTCGACTCGCGCCACCCTTGAAGCTGGAATACCGCAGCCTGGAAACCATCAATGCTCCGAGCATGACGGTCAGCACGAGCATGGGCCAGGCAACAGTATCCGGGCCGATGTCCCGGCTTTCGAAAAACCAGATCGTCGAGACCAGCGTGCCGGCAGCGGCCGGACTGGCAAGACCCTGGAAGAATCGCTTGTCCGCGACGCCCGCCTGCGTATTGAACCGGGCCAGACGGAGAGCACCGCAGGCGGCGTAGAAGAACGCGCTCAGCCAGCCGATTTTTTCGCCGATCGGGCCAGCGAGTTCGACCGAAGAGAGCGACCAGCTCCACACCAGAATCGCAGGCGCGATGCCGAAAGAGACCATATCCGACAGGCTGTCGTATTGTGTACCGAAATCGGACTGGGTGCCGGTCATGCGCGCGACACGGCCGTCGATGCCGTCGAGAAGGCCCGCCACCACCACGGAAATGCACGCGGCAACGTGCTCACCCTGCACCGCGGCAATGATGGCGTAGAAACCGGCCAGCAGCGCGGCGGTCGTCAGCGCGTTGGGCAGCAGGTAGGCGCCGCGCGCCAGCGGCGGTTTGTTGGTGCTTTCCTCGTCGGCCAAGTCGGTGCTATCCTTTTGTATAGTCAAAACAAGTGCCGCGTCCAGGCATGGAATTATGCAGGCACTATACTTCTGCATTAGTAATTCAGAAACTCTATCCTAAACGTTCCCGGTCGCGTGCATCGCACAGTCGAATGAACCGGACGGAACCGATCCCAGGCAGGTGATTATCGTGAATACCCGATTGATGCTTATTCTGATGTTTTGCGCACTTCTTGTCGCAGGGTCTGCAGCGGCCGGGACCTTCTACAAGTGGACCGACGAAAACGGCACCGTGCATTTCACGTCTGAACCGCCGAATGGCCGTGACTACGAAACCGTCAGTATCGGCGACCAGGTCTCCGGACCTTCGAGGACACAGTCCGAACCCGACCCTGCCCAAACCCGGGCGACGGCCGACGACGTGCAGATGCCAAGGCAGGCCGGACCGGACCCGGAAGTCATCGCGGCGCGCTGCAAGCAGGCACGTGAAAACCTGTTCTGGCTCCAGAGCAAACGTCGCATTATTGTCGAGAACGATGATGGCAGCGAGACCTTTATCGACGCCGAAGAACAGCAGCGGCTTATCGAGGAAAACGAGGCCTTGATCGACGAATGGTGCGATAACGACGAACGCTAAGCCCTCCCAGCAACAACTACCAGGGAACCTGAAACGGCGCAGCTTCAGTGGAGACAGGCTGGCCTGCGTAGCGTTCAGATCCAGTAATCTGCGAGAATCCGCGTAACCTGGGGTTCCATTGATTTGCAGTCCGGGTTTTATGTTTTTCCGCTCGGTTCCCGAAGACGAAAATAGCCGCGGCACTGCGGTAGACTGCCCTGCTTGACTACCAGGCTTCCGGGCATCCAATGAAAACAAGCGAATTTCACCTCTCAACGCTGCGAGAGGTCCCTGCCGACGCCGAAATTGCCAGTCATCAGCTGATGCTGCGCTGCGGCATGATCCGCAAACTGACCTCCGGCATCTACACCTGGACGCCGCTGGGTCTCAAGGTCCTCAGGCGCGTCGAGCGCGTCGTTCGCGAGGAAATGGATGCGGCCGGCTGCCTGGAAATGCTGATGCCCTCGGTGCAACCCGCCGAACTGTGGCGCGAAACCGATCGCTGGGACAACTTCGGGCCGCTTTTGCTCAAGATGACCGACCGAGCCGGACGCGAGTTCGCGTTTGGCCCAACCCATGAAGAAGTCATTACGGAGTTCGCGCGCGCCGAGCTTCGATCTTACAAACAGCTTCCTGTGTGCTTCTACCAGATTCAGACCAAGTTCCGAGATGAGATCCGGCCTCGTTTCGGCGTCATGCGCGCGCGCGAGTTCCTGATGAAAGACGGGTACTCATTTCACGTCGACGAAACCGGCCTGGACGATTTCTACCAGATAATGCACCGAACGTACTCGAGAATCTTCGAGCGTCTCGAGCTCCAGTTCAAGCCCGTCATCGCCGATTCCGGAAACATCGGCGGGGCGACCAGCCACGAATTTCACGTGCTTGCCGATTCCGGAGAGGACCAGATTGCGCACGTTCCAGGCGGCACTTTTGCGGCCAACGTCGAACTCGCCGAAGCGGTCGCGCCCGGCGAACGCCCGAATCCGACCGAGGACATGCGAACCGTCGACACGCCGGACGCCAAGACAATAGAAGAGCTCGTTCGGCAATTCGATCTTCCGATCGAGAAAACCGTCAAGACCCTCGTCGTGCATGCGTCGGAGGACCAGCCCTCGACGCTGATCGCGCTGCTGGTTCGCGGCGACCACGAGCTCAATTCGGTCAAGGCCGAAAAGCTGCCCGGTGTCGCCAGCCCGCTGACCATGGCTACCGAAGATGAAATTCGCGAGGCCATCGGGGCCGGACCCGGCAGCCTCGGGCCGGTCAACCTGCCCGTGCCGATGATAATCGACCGCTCGGTCGCCGCGATGAGCGATTTTGGCGCCGGCGCCAACATCGACGACAAGCATTTCTTCGGAATCAATTGGGATCGTGACGTCGCTTTGCCGGAAGTCGCCGACCTGCGAAACGTGGTCGCCGGCGACCCCGCACCGGATGGATCGGGTTCGCTTGAGCTGATCCGCGGCATAGAAGTGGGCCACATCTTCCAGCTTGGCACGAAATATTCCGAGGCCATGAACACCGTGGTCATGGACGAAGACGGTCGAGGCGTTCATCCGTGGATGGGCTGCTACGGCATCGGGGTCTCGCGAATCGTGGCCGCGGCCATCGAGCAGAACCATGACGACAAGGGCATTATCTGGCCCCGGCCGCTGGCCCCGTTTTCAATTGCCATCCTGCCGCTCAACCACCAGAAAGCGCATCGCGTGCGGGAAAAGGCCGAAGCGCTTTACCGGGAATTGACCGCTGCCGGCATCGACGTACTGCTTGACGACAGGCCTCTGCGCCCGGGCGTGATGTTCGCCGACGCCGAACTCATCGGCACCCCGCACGTGCTGGTCATCGGCGAAAAAGGTCTGGACAACGGCATTGTCGAATATCGCCGTCGCGGCGGCGACCAGGGCGAAATCCCGCTGGACGATGTTGTTTCCCGGGCAATTGAATTGGCCGGCAAACGCTCATGATCCTTCAGGATCGACTCCCGCTTAAAAAACAACGTCTTGCACGTTTTGTATATCAGCTCGTGATGGTCCGGCTCCAGGATCGCTGATCTTGTTCGCGGCCGGAATCATCGGACATCAGGACTGTGCGTCGGGGCCCAGGTGCACGTAGCCGCGCGCCTGGGCCAGGGCGACCTGCCGCGACCGCTCCCGAAGGCTGCCCAGGCGCGCCTCGTCGAAGACCTTCCCGCATAAACGGCATTCACCGTCGGTCGAAACGGGCGGTACGCCGGCGGCATCGAGTCCCTCGACCGGGTGCCGGCAACCCCGGCAGACGACCCGGCCGGTCGGACGAAGGGATTCGTCGACGCTGACCCGATCATCGAACACGAAGCACTCCCCGCGCCAGCGCGACACCTCGGGCGATGTCGCCGAAAGATAGCCCAGGATACCGCCGCGCAGCTGATAGACGCGCGAAAAACCGCTGGCCTTGAGCCAGGCGCCGGCCTTCTCGCACCTGACGCCGCCGGTGCAGAACATCGCTACCGGTTTGTCCGGGTCCAGCTGCTGGTTAGAGTAGTCCTTGAATTCGGTGAAAGAATTGGTCTGCGGATTGACCGCGCCGGCAAAGCTGCCAATCCTGTATTCGTAATCGTTGCGGGTATCGACAAGCTGCAGCTCATCATCGTCCAGGAGCGCATTCCATTCCGCTGGGGAAAGCGCTTGTCCGCTACATTCCGCAGTGGGTACTACACTCCGGTCGAACGTGACGATCTCGTCGCGTTGGCGGACCTTCAGCCGAAGAAAAGGCGGCGCGTCGACCGATTGCCGACTGACGACCGGACAAGCGCAGCCCAGGTGCCGGCCTATCCAGGTCAGCCATTCATCAAGCCTGGACGCTGCGCCACCGAGACTGAAGTTGATTCCCTCCCCGGCCAGCAGCACGGTGCCCTTGAGGCCGAGTCCGGCAGCAAACGCCTCGGTACGCTCGCGCCACAGCGCGAGATGTTTCAGTGGAACAAACTGGTAGCCGCTGACAACTTCATGCCTTGAATGCTTTGAGGTGTCCATACCCCTATGTTACTCGTCCCATCAGAAGTATTCGAGGCCTCGCCGGCGGGCAGGCGGACTACCGGTAGGTTTTCAGCCGGCCGGCCTTGTAATCGCTCCAGTAGGCGGTCAATTCCCGCTTGACCACGGGCGTCAACAGATAGACCCCGATCAGGTTGGGCACCGACATTGCCAGTATCATCGCGTCGGCGAAGTTCATCACCGATGCCAGGTTGATCGATGATCCCAGCACCACTGCGGCCAGCACCATCGCCTTGAAGATCAGCTCGGTGCGCTGGCCTTCGCCGAACAGGTAAGTGAAGGCCTTGAGCCCATAGTAAGACCACGAAATCACGGTCGAGAATGCAAACATCAGTACCGCCAGCAGCAGTACAAGCGGGAACCAGTCGAAAACCGACCCGAAGGCCCGCGACGTCAATTCGACCCCGGCGATCTGACCGGTGGGATCCAGCGAACCCGTGATGATAATCACCAGCGCCGTAATCGTGCACACCACGACCGTGTCGATGAACGGTTCGTACAGCGCGACCAGCCCCTCCGTCACAGGCCGATCGGTGCGCACCGCAGAGTGCGCGATCGCAGCCGAACCGACACCGGCCTCGTTGGAGAACGCGGCGCGCCTGAAGCCCATGATCAGAACGCCGAAAAATCCGCCGTAGATGCCCTCGGGCTGAAACGCACCTGAAATGATCGCAGCGAACGCGGCGGGCAGCAATTCGATGTTGATGCCAATGATCAAGAATCCGGCCGAGACGTAGACAACCGCCATGATCGGCACGATTTTCTCGGTAACCCGGGCGATCGACTTGATGCCGCCGATGATGACCAGTCCGACAATCACCGCGACGATCAGCCCGAACAACCAGCCGTAGCCGGCGAGAGGACTTTCGGCACCGCCGGTCACATTGATCAGCTGACTGAACGCCTGGTTGGTCTGAAACATGGTTCCGGCGCCGGCGGATGCACCGATGCAGAACACCGAGAAGACGATCGCAAGCACCTTGCCCACCCCGGCCAGCGCCGGCCATTCCTCGGCCAGGCCCTTGCTCAGGTAATACATCGGCCCGCCCGAAACCGTGCCGTCGGCGTATTCGTTCCGGTACTTCACGCCCAGGGTGCATTCGGCAAATTTCGTGCTCATGCTGAACAGCCCGGCGACGATCATCCAGAACGTGGCGCCGGGTCCGCCAAGCGACACGGCCAACGCCACGCCGGCGATATTGCCCAGTCCCACAGTGCCCGACAGCGCGGTCGCCAGCGCCTGGAAATGCGTCACCTCCCCGGCGGCTTCCGGCGGCGTGAAATCGCCACGCACCAGCTTGAACGCATGCTTGAGCGCGCGCAGGTTGATGAAACCGAAGTAAAAAGTGAAAAACAGTCCTGCGAAAACAAGCCACAGCACAATGAACGGAATACCCTGGTCGATGAACGGCAACGGTATTTCGTAGAAGATGGCGGCCGACAGTGCGTCGGAAAGCGGCGTAACGGCCCGGTCGATCAGCGCGTCGACCCCGTCCTGCGCGGCTGAGGCTGCAGGCGCTGCCACGGCCGCACAAGCGAGTAAGAACCTGTTTGAGATCATTGGCTTGGATCCTGGAATTGCTTCGAACGGTTCGTGATCACGGTACAACGAGTACGGGCATCGGCGCTGACTGGACCAGACCCGCTGCAGTGCCGCCGAACATGCGTGTTTTCAGAGGTGTGTCGCCGGAGCGACCGATCACGATAACGTCGACGTCTTTTTCCTCGGCAAGTTTGACCAGCGTGCGCACAGGATGGCCGTGACGAGCGACGCCCTCGACCGCCATGCCACTGGCTTTCAACCCTGCAACGCGGGGTTCGAGAAGCTTCGAGTGGGCTGCTTCCAGCTCTTCCTCGCGTCGGCGATGCCGCTCGGCATTTTCCTGCGGCGTCGAAAAAGTATACGGCGACCATGCGATCACATAGCAGATCACCAGTTCCGCGTCGGCCGCTCGAGCCTGCGCCGCAGCAACGGAGATCGCACGGTCGCCGCAATCGCTACCGTCGATCCCGACCAGAAAGCGCTTCATACAGTTTCCTCGTCTGATGAGATAAATGCGCCAAGCTACCCAAGCGACGCTGGTTTTGCAAATGAATTCAGCGCCCCCTGCCCGGCAACGCAGGAGCCGGCACCCCAATCCAAAGTGCGGGCCTTGTCGGGAATGTGGTCTAAACTCCTGGTTTTGATCAAATTATTTCATCATTTGGGATTGCTTCGATATTCCCATTCTGATAATCTGACTTTGCGAAAAAACTTTTTGCCGTGTCGGTACTCAAATGATGTGTAAAGTGATTCAATCGCTTCATCGTGATTGAGCAAGCGCAAAGACTGAGCCCCGAGAGCGACAACGCCCTTCGGAAGTGATCTTCGACGTTCGACCGGGAATCCAGAGCGGTAGTCTGAGCAGTAAACGACGCGAAATCGACAGGAACGAAAGTGAACAAACTGCTTGCCATCATGCCGATAACGCTGTTGCTGGCCGCTGCAGCGAATGCCGCCGATGGGCCGCATTTGCCCGCGTGGCAGTTGCAACCGGAGGACAGTTCGGTCGAGTCTCCGATTTCGGCAATCTTTCCGAACGATCCGATGGGATTCCGCAGCCTGTCGCCGCTCGCCGAGCGCCCAAGACTCTCGGTTTCGCTTTCAACTGGCGTAAAGACTTCGGCCCAGCGTCTGCCCACCGTTTCCTGGTCACTTGAGGCCTGGGAAATGAACACTGCCAGCCTCGCGCACATCCAGTGCAGCCGGGCCACTCGCACGATCGAATCGTTTCTGGTCGAGGACTGTCGTTTTGTCGATCAACCGTTACCGGATGATTCAAGCAGCCTGGTTCAGGTGCAGGGCCGCTGGATGGCGGCACCTGGGCTCGCGTTTGGCGCCGGCGCATATTCGGGACGTCAGGTTTCCGGATATCAGCTGGGTCTTGCGGGCACGGGACCGACAAGCGAATCCGATGTGCCGGGCATCGGCCGCGGACTCGCCGAAAACATTCAGGGCGTCAACATGAATGTCAGCTTTGGCCTCAGTCTCGGCCAGGTCGGCAGTCTGCTGCTCGATCTGCAGCTCGAACGCTATCGGCAGACGCCCGATTCGTTTTCAATCGGTCGTGGCCTCGTGCCAACGGGCTTCGATCGCAATATCCCGGGAAGCGAACGCAGCTACAGCAACGCCGGCCAGCTTGGCGTCGCATGGCGCGGTGCCCAGTTCGGCGCCGACTTGACCGGTCAGTACCAGGAACTGCCCTACTGGATGGGAGAGACCTTGCAGGGCGAAGGCTTCCGCTCGTTCGACATTGAATTCTCCTGGCGAGCGCCTGCCCGCTCATCGATCAGCGTCGGCGTTTCCAACGTACTCAACCGCCTGCCGGGCGCCGCCGGCTCAGCAGATTCAGGAATGGACGACGCCGTGGACGGCATCTACGGCAGAATTCCCTATGTTCGCTACAAGCATGACCTGTAAACTATCAGTTCTCTGAAACCATCAGGATCCGCCCCGTGAATCTTTCGAGACTGGTACTCGTTACAGGCTGTCTCGCCTTCTCGTCGCTGCTGTGGGCGCAGACCGAGCAGCCGTTTTCATCCCTGGAAGAACGCATGACCGGGCGTGAGTTCACGGAGACCGGCCTGAACAAGCTCAGCCCGGAAGAACTTGCCGCGCTCAATCGCTGGATCCGCGATCGATCGATCGTGCGGTACGAAAATCCCGCCCAGGGCAGCAGCGTTCCGAGCACGCCCGGCGAAGCGCCGCCGATCGATCGCATGGCACGCGAAGCGTTCCGGACCCGCATCGTCGGAGAGTTCTCGGGATGGTCCGGCGATACGGTATTCAGGCTCGAAAACGGAATGGTCTGGAGACAGGACGAAAGCGACAGATTCAGACTTCAACCGGTCGACAGCCCCATGGTCACCATCTCGCCGGGACTTTTCGGTTCCTGGCGTCTCACAGTGGAAGGGCACAACAGAGCGGTACGCGTCGAGAGAATCGAGTAACGGGGCCACCGGCGCCTTGCTGTGACGATTGCTGTGACAATAGCGGTCAATCTAGCTGATCCGGCGCGCGCATGAAGCGCAACCACAGCATTCGCACCCAGCTTCCGATATAACCCGCCAGACCGAGCGCCAGCAACAGAGCGGCCGGCGCGCTGATCGGCGGTACCAGTCCCTGCGGCGGCGCAACCCACCACACCAGTGCGCCTGCGACAACCAGAGCCATTGCGAGATACGTCAGATTACGGGCGCGGTAGATCTGCGTGCGCCAGCGCCTGTACGCCAGCTGGCTGCGATCTTTTCGATCAAGCTTTCCGACTGCTTCGTGGCAATGCGGGCAGGCGGTGGCCACCGACGAAATGCGTCGACTGCATGCAGGGCAGCGAATGATCGCCATAGCTTCCTCCGAAAAGGTTTGTAACAAAGCATCCGATTATGCATACCGAAACATGTTCTTGCACCGTCTCCGACTGCCGAACAACGGTCAGGCTCGGGCGGCGCCGGCAGTTGTCATGCGGTTCCGCTCCAGCGCGTCACGGTCGGGGAAGAACGCGATGCTGACCGCCAGACCGGAGATATCGGTCCGGTTGGCGAACTCGATGCGCCAGCCGTATAAATCGCACAGCCGCTTGACAATCGACAGGCCGAGGCCCGACCCCTTGCCCCCGGAACCCCGCCCGCGGAAATGCCGATCGAATACTTGTGGCAGCTCGTCGGGCTCGATGCCGGGTCCGGTATCCACGATCCTGACTTCACCGGTTCGAACTTCTACCACCACCTCGCCTTCCTGCGTATAGCGAATGGCATTGCCGAGCAGGTTCCCCAGCACCACGGCAATAACGGCTTCCGGGGCAATCACGTTCAGCTGCGCGGTCTGGCGAATCGACAGCGCAAGACTTCGGCCTTCGATCAAAGGACGATAGTTCCCGACCAGCTGTTCGACGATCTGACCTACATCCTGATTGGATGACTCTCCGGCCGAACCGCGCTCGGCGCGCACCAGGTGCAGCAGCGCGGTTGTGGTATCGGTGGATTGGCGTGCTGCGCGCGCGATGCGAAGCAGCCGTTCCCGGGTTTTGGACGGCAGATCCGGCTGGGCGAGCAGTAATTCCGTTGCACCGGAAATCACGGCAAGCGGAGTGCGCAATTCATGCGATACGTCGGCGTTGAAAGCCTTGTCACGTTCGACGAGTTCGTTGAGCTTGTGCGAGTACTCGTCGACCACCGATGCCAACTGGCCGACCTCATCGTCGGGAAAATGTTTAGCCAGATCGAGCTCTCCTTCGTTGCCTTCGAGCGCTTCGAGTCGTCGCGCCAGATTGGACACGGGTGCCATCACCCGACCCGCTGCCCATTTCCCCAACGCAAGTGAAAGCAGCGAGAACAGCAATACTGCCACGGCAAGTCCCAAGACCAACCGCCTCGATAACTCCCGATTTTCCGACACATCGTAGGTCAGGAACGCCCAGAAGTCATCGTCCTTGCGCACCGCCGCCTTGTAGGCTTTGCCGTTGGTGCTGACGTCATGCACGCCCGTCGGCAGCGCGCGAAATTCGTCAGGAACGATATCGGCCCGGCCGGGTCGAGTCAGATAACCCTCGATCCGGGTATAGAACGGTTCCAGCACAGAGGGATTGCGCCTGACCTGCTCCAGATACTGATCGAGCTCTTGTTCCAGCGTGCGCGCGATTAGTGCATCTTCCAGCAGCGACTGCAAAAAAAGCACGGCAGCCGCGAACAGAACGCTCAGCAGCGTACCGAACAGCAAGAACGAAAAAATGATTCGGCTCTTAAGCCTGTGACGAAGCTGCATCCGGATCGACCAGGCAGTAACCGATGCCGTGGCGCGTGGTCAACAGCGGCTTGTCAAACGGCTTGTCGATCGCTGCGCGAAGGCTGTGAATATGAACCCTGAGGCTGTCGCTGTCCGGAAGCTCCTCGCCCCAGACATGGTGCTCCAGCTCGGCTCTTGAAACAACGGATGGAGAAGCCGACATCAGCTTTTCAAGCAGCTTGAGCCCTATCGGGTTGAGAACGATCTTCTTGCCGGCGCGCGAAACAGTCAATGTTTCGAGATTGAAATGCAGGTCCGCGACGTTCAGTTCGCGCAGCGCCACGCGTTGACCACGCCTTGAAAGCACCTCAAGCCGCGCTTCCACTTCGCGTAACTCAAACGGCTTGACGAGGTAGTCGTCAGCCCCGGAATCAAAGCCGGCGAGCTTGTCATCGAGCTGGTCTCTGGCCGTGAGCATCAGTACAGGCGTTTCCTTCCGACCTTCCTCACGCAATTTGCGGCACACTTCAAGACCGTCCATCCCGGGTAGCGAAAGATCGAGAACCATGGCGTCGAATTCGTTGGCGACCGCCAGATGGAGCCCGGTGACGCCGTCGAAAGCGTAATCAACCTCGTGGCCACGATCTGACAGGTAGTCGCCGAGATTGGCCGCTATATCACGATTATCTTCTATGATCAGGATTCGCATGATTTCCGCTTCCCGGCAACGGCTTGATATGCACCGTATCGAGCGTAAAAAAGCCCGGGCGGATGCCCGGGCCAGGGTTGTGCCCCGTTTCGGTAATCACTAGCAATGTTGGGTCAAAGGACAGTCGTACTTCCTTCAACACCCGCTCGATTCTACGCGCGGTCAGGTTAAACGACAGTTAAAGCCGGTCTGGAGAGCTCTGCGCCGAGTGCGTTTCAGCCGGAAAAGCCGCAACTCGGGTGGGAGGCCGCACATGACGACTTGAAAGAACAAGCGACGTCGCAGTCGCCATGGCTAGCGCCACCAACCGCCGCGGAACGCAACTGGATTGCGTATGTGAGCGCCGAACGGCTTGATTCCGAAGGGCTGGACTACTGATTGTCGAGCAGGTGAACGTCGCGCAAACGGTTCGACAGCGACTCCGCATCACCGCCTTCACTGAGTTTGATCGAGAGGCGAACCTCGTTGGCCGAGTCGGCATGGAGAATGGCCTCGTCGTAAGAGATCTTGCCTTCCTGGTACAGCTTCATCAGGCTCTGATCGAAAGTGATCATGCCGTGGTGTACGGAATCCTTCATGATCTGCTTGAGTTCGTCAATCTTGCCCTTGCGAATCTTCTCTTGAACCAGCGGGCTCGATAGCAGAACCTCCAGCGCAACCTGGCGCCTGCTGCCGTCGATGGAAGGTACCAATTGCTGGGCCACAACCGCCTTCAGGTTGAAACTGAGATCCAGAAGCACCTGTCCGTGGCGCTCCTCCGGGAAGAAATGCAGGATTCGATCCATGGCCTGGTTGGCATTGTTTGCATGCAGTGTCGTAAGGCACAGGTGGCCGGTCTCGGCAAATGTGATGGCGTGTTCCATCGCCTCGCGTGTGCGCACCTCGCCGATCATGATCACATCCGGCGCCTGGCGGAGCGTGTTGCGCAGGGCCATTTCGAACGACTCAGTATCGATGCCAACTTCACGCTGCGTGACCAGGCACCTCCGATGCCGATGCACATATTCGATCGGATCCTCGATGGAAATGATATGGCCGGTGGAGTTCTCGTTTCGATGGCCCAGCATTGCCGCCAGCGTGGTCGATTTTCCGGTACCCGTTGCGCCGACCATCACGATGATGCCGCGCTTGGCCATGGCGAAGTCCGCGAGCGACTCCGGCAGATCAAGCTCCCTGAATGTTGGAATTCGGGTTTCGATGCGTCTGCACACCACACCGATCGAGCCCCGCTGATAAAACGCGCTCATGCGAAAGCGCGCCATACCCTCGATCGAAATCGCGTACTGCAGCTCGTGCTCGGCCTGAAACTGCTCGACCTGCTCTTCCGACATCGTCCCCAATACGATATTGGTTGCCGACTCCTTCGAAAGCGGCTCCCTGTTGACCGGCTTTATTTTTCCATTGACCTTGATGCAGGGCGGCGCTCCGACCGTAACGAAAAGATCGGATCCGCTTTCTTCATGGAGCATTCTGAGCCAGCTGTCGATTACCGTCATTGCCGGTTCCTTTGCAGTTCGGTCCGTTCAGGGGGAAAGTCAGGCAAACGCCTTCTTGTCGACCGCCTTTCGGCGCGCCTCGGGCTTGGCCACCAAACCTCGACGAACCAGTTCGGACAGGCTCTGATCGAGCGTCGTCATGCCAACATTTTGACCCGTCTGTATGGCCGAGTACATCTGGGCCACCTTGTCTTCGCGAATCAGATTTCGGATTGCCGGAGTTGCAATCATGATTTCGTGGGCCGCAACCCGCCCGCCGCCAACTTTCTTCAGCAGCGTCTGGGTCACGACGGCGCGCAGCGACTCCGACAGCATCGAGCGCACCATTACCTTTTCGTCGCCCGGAAACACGTCGATTACGCGGTCGATGGTCTTGGCCGCCGACGAGGTATGCAAGGTACCGAACACCACGTGCCCGGTCTCGGCCGCGGTAAGTGCCAATCGCACAGTTTCGGTATCGCGCAGCTCGCCTACGAGGATGATGTCGGGATCCTCGCGCAGCGCGGATCGAAGTGCACTGTTGAAGTTGAGCGTATCCTTCTTGACTTCGCGCTGGTTGATCAGGCACTTTTTCGAGCTGTGCACGAACTCGATCGGATCCTCGATCGTCAGGATATGCCCCGCGACGTTCTTGTTGAGATGATCGACCATCGCTGCCAGCGTCGTCGACTTGCCCGACCCGGTCGGTCCGGTGACCAGAATCAGGCCCCGCGGGACATCGATGATATCCCGGAATACGGAGGGCGCCTGCAGGTCCTCGAAGGTCCAGATTTCGTTGGGAATCACGCGGAACGCCGCACCGGTGCCACGATCCTGATGGAATGCGTTGACGCGGAATCGAGCCAGACCTGGAACGTTGTAGGAAAAATCCACCTCGAGCTCGGCCTCGAAATCGCGCCGCTGGTGATCGTTCATGGTTGAATAGACCAGGTCCGACATGTCCTTGGCTTCGATCGCCGGCACATTGATTCTGTGAATGTCGCCATCCACACGAATCATCGGCGGCAGACCGGCGGACAAGTGCAGGTCGGAGGCGTTGTTCTTGACCGTAAAAGCCAACAGTTCAGTGATGTCCATAGCCTTCCCCGAGGTTGCAGAAGCACACATTATTGAAGTGGCCCTTCTACAATGACATTGATAACCCGCTTCGATAATACCTGATTACGGTGCCTGATTAGCATGCCTGAATCTCAATCGCTCAAGACGCGTATTGGCGAGCTGAAGGAACGAATTTCGGAAGCTTGCGCCAGCGCAGATCGTGATTTCGAAAGCGTGACGCTGCTCGCAGTTAGCAAGACCCGTCCGGGCGGAGACATTGAAATCGCTCTCGGCGCCGGCATCACACGGTTCGGCGAGAACTATGTCGACGAGGCGGCAGCGAAACAGGATCAGCTGGGCCGCTCCGGACTTGAGTGGCATTTCATCGGGCCGATCCAGTCGAACAAGACGCGCACGATTGCCGAGCGCTTCGACTGGGTTCACAGCGCGGACCGGGCCAAGGTAATTCGCCGCCTCGGCGAGCAGCGCTCGCACAATCAGTCGCCGCTCAACGTCTTGCTACAGGTCAACATCGACCGTGAGCCGCAAAAAGCCGGTTGCGATCCCGACGATCTCGAAACACTAGCGGCACTTGTGGCCGAGTTTCCCGCGCTGCGATTACGAGGTCTGATGGCGATTCCTTCGGCCGACAATTCTTCGGAGGCGACTCGGGCTGCATTTGCCGCAATGCGGCGTCTTTACCAGACGCTCAAGTCCGACCAGCCAGGGGTGGACACGCTTTCCATGGGCATGTCCGGCGATCTGGAAGCGGCGATTGCCGAAGGCTCGACAATGGTACGCGTTGGCACGGCGCTGTTCGGCCCACGCGCCAATGCGGGTTAGAATCATCATCTTTGAGAAAACTGCGGCATGACCGACAGCGATACGAAATGCACCGTTGCGATGATCGGCGCCGGCAACATGGCTCGTGCCCTCATCGGAGGCCTGATGAGGCGAGGTCACCCGCCGAACAGGCTGGTTGCGGCAGACCCTGACAAGGACACACGCAGTTCGATCGAGCAGGAATTCGGCATTGCAGTGCACGCGACGAACGAGCAGGCAGTGGCCGGGGCCGACCTGGTTGTGTTGGCGGTCAAACCACAGGTGGTCGACCAGGTTGCCGCTTCAATCGCTGCGGTTGTGGACGAAAAATGCGTTGTCATCAGTGTGGCGGCCGGGATTCCGGTTTCCAGACTTCGACTTTCGCTGGGTGCCAACCGAGTGATCGTGCGCGTCATGCCCAACACCCCCGCACTTCACGGTGCAGGTGCGACCGGAATCTTCGCAGCCCCCGGCTGCTCCGATGCGCAGCTACGCGCCGCGGCGCATTTGTTCGAATCAGTCGGAAAAGTTTTCCCGATTGAGGACGAATCGCTCATGGACGTCGTTACAGCAGTCTCCGGATCAGGCCCGGCATATTTCTTTGCCCTGGCCGAGGCGCTGGCAGAAGCCGGTTGCAACGCCGGGCTGGATGCAGCCACGGCGCATGGTCTGGCGACACAGACGGCTGCAGGCGCGGGCGCTATGCTGGGTGCCGATGGCGCGTCGGCGGCAGAATTACGCCGCCGGGTGACCTCGCCGGGCGGCACGACTGCGGCAGCGCTGGATTCACTGAACCAGAACGGCTTCGCACCTGTCATTGAATCGGCCGTGAGTGCGGCGGTTCAGCGAGGGCGTGAATTGGGGGCCGAATCCGGCCTGAGAAAAGATGAACGAGGAGATTCCTGAATGGGCGGATCCGTAGGGAATGCGTTCGGCTTTCTTGTCGAAACGCTGTTCAGCCTGTATATCGCGGCGTTGCTGCTCAGAGTGCTTCTCGAAGCGGTCGGCGCCGACTATTACAACCCGGTCAGCCAGGTTCTGATCAAGGTGACCGAACCGCTGGTCGGCCCTCTCGGTCGGATCGTCCCGCGTATTGGCCGATTCAACACCGCGGCCGTCGTGCTTCTGTTCGTTGTCCAGACCATTGCCGTGGCCCTGGTCATGGCAATCTCGGGCCTGGCCGTGGATGCGCTGCAGATATTGATCATTGCGTTCTTCCGGCTGCTGCGTTTGCTGCTGGTCATGTACATGGTGCTGATCATCGTCGAAGTCATTCTCTCCTGGGTCGGCGGCGGGATGCGACATCCGATCATCCCGCTGATTTACCAGCTCACGCGACCGGTTCTGAGCCCCCTGCAGCGCGTATTGCCAACAATAGCCGGACTGGACCTGTCTCCGCTGGTCGCCATCATCGCGATACAGTTCCTGATGATTTTGATCGGCGTACGTTGAACGCGCCGCAGCCGCCCGTACCGAACAACGTTGCACGGCCTGGCTGACGGGGAGTAGGATTGACTGCATCGAAGGCAAGCACGCTGCTTGTCGAGCACATCGAATCCACCAGGAATCATGGAGAAACACGTATGCGTCGAATCAATATGATGGCCCTGTTTCTGCTGGCCGCTGCAGCTGCATTTCCGGCAAAAGCCCAGCAGTCGCAGAACTTTGGCGATTACGAAGTGCACTACAACACCATCAACACCAACGTGCTGACGCCGGATGTGGCCAGCGCCTACGGAATCCAGCGCGCCGGCACACAGGCCATGCTCAACGTCACGGTGCTGCGAAAAGGGGACCGGGAACCCGTGGATGCGCAGGTCACGGCCACAGCAACCAACCTGACCGGGCAGCGGCGCGAGATCGAGCTGCGTGAGATCAAGGATCAGGGCGCCATTTACTACATCGGACAGTTCCGCATCCGTGACGAGGAGCGGCTGAATTTCAATCTGCAGGTCCAGCCCGACAGCCACGACGGCGCGCCATTCGAGTTTACGTTCCGGCAGCAGTTCTACACGGGTTAGGGAACCTCCGAATCGCTTTGAACGGGAGCCTTGCAGTAACCTGTTCTTGAACCCGCTTTCTCGGATAAGGTCGTTTGTCGCCCTCAATCGTCATCGATCGCTCGATGCTTTCGTCTGATGAATTCCCGGTGCGAGACGCCAAGCAGGTCGGCCAGGCGTCGCACCAGATGCTCTTCGTGACGGTCCAGTCGACCATCGGCGAATCCAACCTTCCAAAGCCACTCGACAAGCTCGCCGCGGGCATCCGGAGAAAGCTGGGTGCGCAGCTGGTGTGTGAATTCATGAAGCGAATGGGACTCGCGCTGCTGAAGGGCCGCCTCTTCGATCAATGCAGCGACTTCACGCTCGTCGAGTTCGAATCGTTCGAGCATGGCCCGCTCGATGACGCGTCGCTCACTGTCGTCGATGCCGGCATCGGCCACGGCAAGTTCCAGTAAAAGCACTGCCGCGGCTCGGGGCAATGCGTGCTCATCGGGCTCGGGCTCGTGGTCTTGAATGATCCGCTTCAGGTTGTCGATTAAATTGGGCATGGCATTTGCGGGACTGGCGTGTGTTCGGGTTACCTGACGGCATTTTGCGTCAGGAACGATGTCTGCGGCGTCGAAACCGGACCGGGGTGCGCCAAACGGCGTCACCCGGTAGATCTTGCTCGGCATCTTCCGGCCGCGTTTATGTTCGGTGTTCCAGTATTTTCTGGCTGGGAGCAGAATCGCAGTACCATACCCGAATGACGCCTGAACGCAAGCAACGCATCATCGACACGGCATGCCGACGGCAGCCCGACCTAACCGTATTCATGGAGCGGGTTCATAAACCTCACAACCTGGCTGCGGTGCTCAGAACATGCGATGCGGTCGGCGTGATGCACGCCCATGCCGTGCCCGGCGACCGAGGCCTGCCGGCGCTCAACCACACAGCCCAGGGCGCCCAGCGCTGGGTCGCTCTGACACGTCACACCGAGACCGGGCGCGGACTGGCCGAACTCAAGCGCAAAGGCTTCACCTGCGTCGCGGCCCATTTCTCCGATCGCGCAATCGATTTCCGCGCAGTCGATTACACCCGGCCGACGGCCGTTGTGCTGGGCACCGAGAAATTCGGCATCAGCGATGAAGCCGCTGAGGCCTGCGACGAACACATTGTCATTCCGATGCACGGCATGACCCAGTCTCTGAATGTCTCGGTCGCGTGCGCGGTAATCCTTTACGAGGCCCAGCGGCAGCGGTCGCTGGCCGGCATGTACGACGGCCACGATCCGAAGCGGGCGCCGTGGCGCGACTTGATCGAGACTTGGGTCGCGCGCGACCTGGCGCGGCGGAAGACGGCGCTGCCGGAGGAGTGATCGACTCGCGCCGCGGGCGCGGGCGCGGGGCGAAATGGTTTTGAATTTTGAAGTTAAAATTGACTTCAAACAGCCGCAGACACCCGGCAAAGGTGTCCTCACCTACGGAAAAAGAAGCTTTCGCGCCCAACCCCCGTCACCGGCGGTGAACAGCACGCGTTCGTGCAGCCGAAATTCCCGCCCGTACCAGAACTCGATCCTGTCGGGATCGACCCGATACCCCGACCAGTGCGGGGGCCTGGGCACCTCTTGGCCTTCGTACCGGGCCTCCAGCGCCGAGACCCGCTCGACCAGGGTCTGGCGACTGTCCAGTTCGCTGGACTGCTTCGAGGCCCAGGCGCCGATCTGACTGCCCCGGGGTCGCGAGGCGAAATAGGCGTCTGCTTCGTCTTCAGTGACCGGAGCGACCCGGCCCTCGATCAACACCTGCTGCTCGTTTTCGCGCCACCAGAACACCAGCGCGGCCTGCGGATTGGCCGAGAGCTGATCGCCCTTGCGGCTGTGCGTATTGGTATAAAACACGAAACCGTCGACATCGTAGCCTTTGAGCAGCACCACGCGGGCCGCAGGGCGGCCGGTCTCGCCGACGGTCGAAAGCGTCATTGCCGTCGGTTCAGGGATGCCGCCTGCTACCGCCTGATCGAAACCCTTCTTGAACCGTTCGATGATTTCGTCGCTCAGTTGCATCTGATCATTTCTCCATATCCGGCTCTGTAATCGCGGTACTTTAGCGCAAAGCCCGACTCCAGCAGACGATTTGCGTCAACCCGCTTTCCCTGACCGGCATCGTCGGCCACGTCGACAGGTCCGGGTGCGTCCAGCCGGTCGGCAAGCCATTGGAGCACCTCCCACCGCGCAGCGGGATGCTCATCGCTGGCCAGGTACAAAGGTTCGGGTTGGTCCATCTCAAGAACATGGGCCAATGCCGCCGCGCAGTCCTCGGCGTGGATCCGGTTGGTCCAGATCGGCGGCTTGCGGCGACATTGGACAGGGCCGTTGGCGACCTTGCGCACCAGGTATTCGCGCCCCGGACCGTAGATCCCGGAAAAGCGAATCACGAGACCGCCCGCATCGGCGGCCGCGCGCTCGGCCTCGAGCAGGATCTCGCCATTGAAGCCCTGTGGTTCGGTCGCCGAACTCTCATCCACCCATTCGCCCTGATCCTGGCCGAACACGGCAGTGCTGGACACCATGATCAAGCGCTCCGCACGAACGCGCTTCAATAGCGTCTGCATCCCGATCACGTAGGCCTGACGGTAGCCCTCAGGCGTGCGTTCGCTCGGGGTCGCCGTATATACGATCGCGTCCCAGTCGCCGGCCACGAGGCCAAGCGTCGACGGATCCGACAGATCGGCGCGCGCCGGCACGATTTCCGGCGCGAGTTGTTCGACGTTTCTTCGCAAGCCGTGCACGTCCCACTCGCCCAGCCGGCCGGCCAACCGGTTGCCGAGGTCGCCGCATCCGGCGATCAGCAATCGGCGTTTCGTTGCGGCCATCAGGCCTGCTGAGGTTCAGGCTGAGGCCCGGCGTCTTGACCGCCCGCCGGAGGTCCGCCGTCATCGCGAGCCGGCGGCGGCAGCGTGCGCAGCCAGATCAGCCATACCACCAACGCATCGAGAATGATCAGCGCCTGCCAGAGATATAGGTGAAACCATTCGAACCACGTCATGCTCCACTGGCCCATGTAGAACAGGCTGATGATGCGCACCAGGTTCAACGCCTGGATGGCGACGAAACCGATGGCGAAGCCGATCAGCTTGTTCTTGAAGGGCGCCGGAAAAGCGAAAATCGCGGCAAACAGGATAATCAGCGCCTCGACCCCATTGCAACCGGGCTCGATCGAAACGGCGAATCCCGACTCGATGTCGCGAATGACCTTGCCTGCCGAGGCGACACCCGAATCGAATAATTCGATGATGTTCACGCTGATCCAGGCCAGTGCTGAAGTGAAAGGAAGAATCACATGCTGCTGGACCGGCTGGAGCACCTCCAGGGTAAACAGCGAAATCAGCAGGATTACGAAAACGACAAAAAAGCGAACCATGGCAAACCGCACCTTTCCTCAATAATCGATATGGTACCCAATCCCGGTGCATGCCGAATGACTTCAGGCGCTCCGTGAAGACTGCAAGACCGGACGCAGCGCCTGCGCCCAGGCATCCCGCTTCTGCTCGAAATTCAATGCCGCATGCGCCGGGCTTGTCGAGGGAAGCCGGACCTGGCCGATCTTGCTCGCGCGCGCTGACAGCGCCGGAAGCACGTAACGCCTGAAACTCTGCTCGGCCAAATGACCATTGAAAGCCACAAGCGCCAGCTCGGGACTTTCGTCCAGCAGCCATTCGAAATCATTCGCCACGATCGAGTCCTTCTCGACCTTCTGATCAAGGCTTCCGGGTCGCCGGCACTTGCCGATGACGTCCCATAATGCGACCCCCCTCTCCCGCAATCGCGCCAGCCGCTGATCGTAAGTTCGTGAGCGGGGCATTTCCAGAATGTCTGCCATGATCGACCAGAAAGCGTTTCTCGGATGCGCGTAATAGGCTTGCGCTTCCAGCGATCTGACACCGGGCATGCTGCCGAGAACCAGCACACGGGCCGATGCATCGTGCACCGGCCCCAGGCCGGTCAAAAGCGGGTTTTCTCGGTCGGGGCTTTCCATTTCTGATTCCTGGCGTCAAGACGAGGGGAACGGCACCGGAAACAAATACTGATGCAATCATGAAGTATAAAAGTTACGCGAGTGACCATGACAGACCCGGTTCTGCGTCGCCCGGAAGTCAGCTTGCCAGACGCCGATCGATTTCATGTAGCATCCAGAGCATCGAGCAACGGCGAATTGTGCGTGAAGAACATTTTCCTGATTGGCCCGATGGGCTCCGGCAAAACGACGCTGGGACGACGAATCGCGCCGAAACTCGGCTATGACTTCATTGATCTGGACGAGGAACTCGAAAAGCGCTGCGGCGTTGAAGTGGCTGTGATTTTTGAAATAGAGGGCGAACAGGGATTTAGAGAGCGCGAAAGCAGTCTGCTGGCCGAGATCGCGGGCCAGCGCGGTCAGCTTATCGCGACCGGCGGCGGATCGGTACTCAGCCAGGCCAACCGCGACCTCATTCAGGCCAACGGGACGGTCGTCTGGCTCAAGACCTCGGTCAGCCAGCAGATTCACCGGCTGGAGCGCGACAAGCGCCGGCCGCTGCTGGCTGCCCCGGACCGGCGCAAGCGCCTTTCGGCGATGGCGGAACATCGCAACCCGATTTACGCGTCGCTGGCCTCTGTCGTATTTGAGTCACAGAATCGCCCGCTGGTCCAGATGGCCGGCGCGCTGGAGCGTACAATTCGCTGCTCTCTTGAAAACGAACAAGAAGCCAGATGCCGATCCTCGAACTGAGTCACGCCGCCGGTCGCTGTCCGATTGTGCTCAAGCGGGGTCTACTCGGCGATTCCGCGGCCTGGAAAAAGCACCTCTCCGGAAAAACGCTGATCGTCACCGACAGTACCGTGGCCGGGCACTACCTTCAGCGACTGGTCCAGACGACTGCGGAATACACGCCGGCCGAACTCATACTGGCGCCGGGCGAGCCGGCCAAGACGATGGAAAACTGGCATGCCATCCTCGAAAAACTGGTCGGCATCGGCGCCCAGCGCGACGCCACGGTGATCGCGTTGGGCGGCGGTGTGATCGGCGATCTGGCAGGCTTCGCTGCCGCAAGCTACATGCGCGGCATCAACGTCGTTCAGGTACCCACGACGCTGCTGGCCCAGGTCGATGCGGCTGTCGGGGGCAAAACCGGTTTCAATCTTCAAGCCGGCAAGAATCTGGTCGGTGCATTCCATCAGCCCGCCGCGGTGATGGTAGACGTCGAATCGCTTTCCACGCTCGACGAGCGCGAATATCTCGCGGGTCTCGCGGAGGTGGTCAAGTACGGCGCCATCCGCGATGCGCGGTTCATCGAATGGCTGGAAACAAATTCCCTGAAACTGTTGCAACGTCGCGCCGATGTACTGGAAGCTGCCGTGGCGCGTTCAGTTCAGCACAAGCTCGAAGTCGTCGAGGCCGACGAGCGCGAATCCGGGCAGCGCGCGCTGCTGAATTTCGGACACACCTTCGGCCATGCGATTGAAACCGCCACCGGCTACGCCAGATACCGCCATGGCGAAGCGGTCGCGATAGGCATGCATCTGGCCGCAAGGCTCAGCGCCAGGCTCGGGATGATTGCCGAAAGCGACGCACAGCGCTTGACCCGACTGCTTGCTGGGCTCGGGCTGCCGACGGATCCGCCGGCCGACGTGGAGCCGGAGGTGCTGCTGGCAAACATGCAACTGGACAAAAAAAACCGCGGCGGCAGAATACGCCTGATTCTGCTGGACGCACTCGGCACGGCGATCATTCGCGACGACATCGAACCCAATCTGCTTCTGGAGCTTCTTGAATCATGACCTCTCACATACCCGCCAAAATCAAAGAAAGTCGGTTCATGCGTGCGCTCAGGCGCGAGCCTGTCGACCGAACCCCGATCTGGCTTATGCGCCAAGCCGGGCGTTACCTGCCCGAATATCTGGCGACACGGGCCGAGGCCGGCGATTTTCTGACCCTGGCCGGTACACCCGAGATGGCCGCCGAGGTTACGCTGCAGCCTATCCGACGCTACGGATTCGATGCGGCAATCCTGTTTTCCGACATTCTGATCCTGCCTCACGAAATGGGGCTTGGACTGGGCTTTACCCCGGGCGAGGGCCCCAGGTTCGAACGTCCTTTGCGCGACCCGGCCGCGATTCATGCGCTGCCCCGGCTCGACCCGAATGATGCCACCGGCTACGTCATGGACGCGGTCCGGCTGATTCGGCGCGATCTGCCGGAAGACATTCCGCTGATCGGGTTTGCAGGCAGCCCCTGGACGGTCGCGACCTACATGATCGAAGGCGGTAGCAGCAAGGACTTCAAGCTGGCCAAGAAAATGTTACTCGAGCATTCTGCCGACGCCGATACACTGATCCGGCACCTGGCCGATTCCACCGCCGATTACCTGCTCGCTCAGGTCGAAGCAGGCGCCAACGCGCTGATGGTCTTCGACAGCTGGGGCGGAGCACTGGCGCCGGCAATGTTCGAGCGCTTTTCGCTGGCCGGCATGCAGCGCATCGTCGACCGGGTGCGCGAAAGCTCACCGCAAACCCCGATCATCCTGTTTGCCAAGGGCTGCGGCGGCATGCTGGAAGCCCTGGCCGACACCGGCTGCCAGGGGCTTGGCGTCGACTGGACCACGAGGTTGTCGGATGCCCGGCAGCGTGTCGGCGACCGGGTCGCGCTGCAGGGCAACCTCGATCCGGTGATACTCACCACCAATCCCGAGGTCATTGAGCGGACCGCGACGGAAGTGCTGGAAGATTTCGGCCCGGGCAGCGGTCACATCTTCAATCTCGGCCATGGCATTACGCCGGACGTACCGGTAGAACACGTCCAGGTGCTGGTCGATACGGTACGCAGGGTCAGCCAGCGTCGATCCGGCTGAAAGCAGCATGCAGGAGCGCACCGATCAGACGTGACTCATTGATCGGCGCACGCAGGACCGGGACATCGTCGCGCGCATCGGAGGCGTGATCTGCCAGACGCCAGCAGAACACGCCGCGGGTACGACAGGCCTGCAAAATCTCTGGATCGACGTGTCCTGCCCTGAAGATCAGCGCCTCAAAGCGTCCGATATCATTCGATAACCGCAAAGCCCCGGGCTTTGCCATCCGGATCGACCAGCGCCGAGCAAGTCGCATCACCACCCGCCGCTCGGCGGCCGGCAGCGCCACGTGCAGCTGCAGACCATGAAGAAGCCCCGTGTCGAATGGGTGCAACTGCTGCATGCCCGGCAGTGGAAGCAAAACGCCGAACCGGCTCCCGCGACCCGGTTCGCTGACCAATGTCATCCAGCCGCCCATTGCATCGACAAGACGTCGTGAAATGGCAAGCCCCAGGCCGGTGCCACTGTGTCTGCGTATTGACGCCGACTCGAGTTGGCTGAACGGTTCGAACAGCTCAGCCTGAACCTCGGCCGCGATACCCGGCCCCGAATCACTTACTGTAAGCACCAGGCGTCCGGTCGTGTCGAGACATGCGTCGAGCTCCACGCAACCCCGCGCGGTGAATTTTATTGCGTTGCTGACGAGGTTGCCCACGACCTGTGCGATCCGGTCGGCGTCACCGACTGCAATCAGCGGCAGGTTGGCGGAGATGCGCAGACGAAGCTCCAGGCTGCCGGCGTAGGCGTTGGAGGCGTGCAGATCGATGATCCGCTCGAGCAGCGGCACCAGCTCGAACGGTCGTTCCTCCAGTTCCACGCGCCCCGCCTCGATTCTCGACAGATCCAGAACATCGTTGAGTATCCGCTGCAACTGTCGTCCGGAGCCGCGCATGGTTCTTAGCTTGTCGAGTTGGCCCGGATCGTTCTCGGCATCCTCCAGAAGCTCCATCATGCCCAGCAACCCGTGCAGCGGCGTTCGGATTTCATGGCTCATCGTGGCAAGAAACTCTGATTTGGCCTCGCTGGCCTGGTTGGCCTTGCGCGCCAGCTTGCGGACGTCGAGCAACAAGCGTGCGTTTTCCACTACCTGGCCGGCGGTCTGGGCAAACAGATCCAATCGCCCGCGCAGGGTCTCGCGCCGGTCCAGATCAGATCCCGGCAACCAAATCGCAGCCAGCGTGCCCTGCTTGCCGCCCAATCGGATCACATTGCCAGGATCGTTGCCCGCAACGGCTGCGTCGAATTCAGCCCGCTCCGGTGGAGAAACGCTGTTGCCAAACGACCAGATATCGCTCGGAAAATCGACCTGCATGAATCCCAAGTGGCAGTACGGAGCATCGGTCAACTGCATTACGGCCTCGCCGAGGGTCAGCGCAATGCCTTCCGGCTCGAGGCTCCGATTCAGGCGCTGCAGCAAGTCGCGCTGGTGGTCGGCGAATTGGCGTTGTGCCTCGGCGCGCCGCAACGACTCCCGTCTCCTGCGTCGCATGAGAAGCGCCCGCCAGCCGCCCCCGGTGGCTACCAGCGCGATCAGCGCGTATCCAAACCAGGCCGGGGCGGAGCGCCACGGCGGCGGGGCGATCGTGAATTCAACCCGGTCGCCTGCACGATTCCAGACACCGTCGACGTTGGCGGCCTGAACTTCGAATTCGAAATCGCCACTTGGCAAATTGCTGAAAAAGCGCGTCGTTTGCCCGACCAGTTCCTGCCATTCGTCGTCCCACCCCGAAAGGCGAACGCGAAAACGATTCTCGGACGGGTTGATGTAGGAAAGCGCAAGAAAACTGAATTCAAGCGAATTCTGTTTCCAGCCGAAGTCAAGCACGGCTCTGTCATGTCGGTTCAACTCGACCCATTTGTCGCCCGCGCGCACCGAGATCAAATGAACCGGCGGCGGCTGCACGGCAGGCTGAATCTCGGACGGATCGACCAGCAGCAAGCCGCTGTTGGTGCCGGCGACAAATCTGCCGTCATCGAGCTCCACCATCGCACCGGGGTTGAACTCGGAGTGCATCCGGCCCTGACCTCCGGAGAACAGTCGGAACCTGTCGGTACGTGTATCCAGGCGCGCCAATCCAATACTCATCAGCAACCAGAGATTGTCGGCACGCGGCACCAGCGCCTGAACCCGGCCCGCGGGCAGGCCGTCACCCGCGGTATATCGCTTTTCCTTTAGCAGTGCACCATCCTGAAACCGATACGATTCCAGCGTTGAGTCTGCGGCAATCCAGAGGCGGTCGTCCTGGAATGCGAAGGTCACCAGCCCGGCCCGATCCGGCCGCCAGGCTTCAACGAACGCGCCGCGATTGTCTTGGCGATAAAGGGCATCGGCACCCAGAAGCCACCATTTACCATCCGGCCCGCGCGCGATGGTTCGCAGTGCAGAGTCGGAAATTCGTCGCGAGGGACCGGCGTCGGTGTGCCATTGATCGATGACGTCACCGTTTGCATCGAGCCTGCGGAGATAGGCGTTGTCGCCGCCCAGCCAGACGCCGCCGTCGCCGGTAGCTGCCACGAATTCGAAATGGTCTTCCCGGCCGCTTTCGCGCTCGATGATGGTGCGAGCCGAACCAGACGCCAGGTCGCCACGCACCAGCCGGCGGCGGTCCAGCGACCACACCGTGTCCGCGCCGACCACCAGTCCGATGACTTCGTGGTGCTCGGTATGCAGCTGAACGCCGGCTGCCAAAGGTGCGCCGGTATCAGGCGCCAGTCTGTGCACGCCGAAATTGGCGCTACCCAGCCAGACAGAGCCGTCCGGACCGGTCGCGACGCTGGTGACTCGCTTGATTTCACCATCATCGAGGCGTGGCCGAATCGGATGGAATCCGCGCCAGCTCGGGGGCAGCCGGGCGACTCCTTTGCCGGTGGTCGCAAACCAGACGTCTCCTTCGGCACCGGACATCAGGTCGGCAACCAGCACGTCAGACAAACCGTCGTACCCCGATCCGAAGCTGACCGGATTGGCCTGCCCGGTGGCCGGATCGAACAGATTGAGGCCGCGTCGCATACCCAGCCAGAGCTTGCCGTCATTGGCCGCTCGGGCCACATTGACCGAGGCGCCCAGCATCCAGGATTCACGAATTTCGGCCGAGCCGTCTTCGCCGGCCGTCAGACCGACATGAATCAGTCCGTCACTGCCGGTTACATAAGCCGCCTCGGAACCCGAGAACAACAGCGAAAGAAACACCCGAATCTCGGTGTCGGCTGACGCCAGCACCGATCGGAATCCGAACGGCTCGTTCGTCTCGACCCGCCAGATGCCATCGGTGCGAAGCAGCCACAAGCGACAGGATTGATCAACTGCAAGCTGCAAGCCGAATCCGCTGTCGGGCAAACCGAGCTCCCCGGGCTCGAAATGCCGCGCGGCACCGGAATCGGGATCGATCCGGACCACGCCGTCAGTCGCATATGCGCCCCAGACGGAACCATCGCAGGCTTCCGCGAGCGACCATACGAAGTTGCCGCGCAGTACGCCACCATCGCGCGCAGTGGCCCAGTGGGTATGTACTTCGACGCCGCGAATGCGGACAATCCCCTGCCCCGAAATCGCCGCCCAGACATCGCCGTCGGCGGCGGCCATCAAGGTCAGAATATTGTTGCCGGGCAAAGAATTCGCCTGATCGGGATCGCGCCGAAGCACGTTCAGGCGAACGCCTTCATGGCGCACCAGCCCGCCGCGCGTTCCGATCCAGATATACCCGGCACGGTCGCGGACGATCGCTTCCACATCGGGATTGGGCAGACCATCGGCGGTGGTCAGCCAATCAACGACAGCAACCGGCAAAGCACCGGCCGGCGATCCCGTCGACAGCAGCAAAATCAGCAAAAAACACAACCGCAGCATTGCGCCTGCACGGCTGCTTCGCCTCGGCCCGGTGTACTGCCCCATTCCCATGCTTTCAGCATAGCCGAATCGTCGTGCGATGCCAATGTCGTCGCGCACCACTCGAGCGCGGCGGTATCCGGCGATATCACGCGAATCGTGTCGGCAGAGCAGGTAGAGCAGCTCGAAGCCCTGCAGCGGGCTCGCGCCGAAACCCGACCGGCAGTACTTTATCTGAAAGGCGACGATGGCACGAGGGAGGCGCGGGCGGTCCGCCTGGGCATCAGGGGTGACCGTTTCACTGAAGGGGCGTCCGGCGACCTGGCTATAGGCGAGCGTGTGCTCGGCGCGCGCCGGCGCAAGGTACTCACCAAGGCCCTGGTCGAGGCCACCGTGCTCGGCGGCATACTCGGCATGGCATTCGGCATGGGCGAGACCGGGCCGGCCGCAAACCTCGGCGACTTCCCGGTACTGATCAGCCCCTGGACGCCCGCCGGCGCCGTCGCCATCGCAATATTCATCGCGATATTCTTTGGCTACTACCCGACGCGCCGGGCGTCAAAACTGGACCCCATAGAAGCACTGCGTTTCGAATAGCGCTACTGCCGAATCGCCTCGAACTCGAAGCGCAGCGAAACCGCGTCGCCGACCAGACCGTTGCTGACCGCATAATCCATGCCCCAGCGGCTTCGCTCGATCGTTGTCCGAGCCGAAACGCCCAGGGTTTCCTTGCCGTGACCGAATGGGTATTTCGCGCGCTTGTTGATGATTATGTCCAGTTCCACGGGATGCGACTGGCCGAGCATCGTCAGGTTGCCGGACAGCGTGCCGCCCTCGCCTTCGCCCGGCGAATATCCGGTGGCCTCGAATACGATGGCCGGGTAACTCTCGACGTCGAGAAAGTCGTCGTTGCGGACGTGTTCGTCGCGCTTGTCGTGTGCGGTAAATACGCTGGCGGCCTTCACCTCGAACGTGCCGGAGGCAAGCTCGCGCGTCTCCGGATCGTAACGGAAACTGCCCCCTGCTTCGCGAAACAGGCCGATCTGGTTCTGGTAACCGATGTGATGCACCTCGAAAGCGACCGAAAGATGCTCCGGATCGATCTTCCAGTCCGCCGGTTCGGCGTGCGCCACGCTCCACCCGGCCAGTAGCGCGGCCGATGCCGCCGTGAGTCTGGAATGAATCGTCGATTTGATCTGCATGAAGTCTCCTGGTCGGTTGGTGGATTGGTACTTTGGTGATTTGCTGATTCGGCTTTGAGGCGTCGAGCGCAGGCCTCGATTTCAAACCGCACGGTGACGCCTCAGCCAGAGGGTATCGCGGCCGAATGAATGAACCAGCGCGGCAAGCGACAGCGCCAACGCCAGCTGCACCAGCGTCTTCGGCAGCCACGGCAGCAGCGCCAGCGCCAGAACAATGCCCTGGGCGACGCACACCAGCTTGCGCCAGGTGCTGGGCGGCAGTTCGCGCTGCAGCCACGGCAGCATTTGCCCGGCCACGATAAAAACATAGCGCATGCCGCCGATTATCAGCACCCACGCCTCTGCCCGGCCCGCCAGCAGCACGGCGATGCTCAGCACCAGAATCAATAGCGCGTCGATTTCCATGTCGAAGCGCGCGCCGAAGCGACTGGTATCACCAACTGTGCGCGCCAGCCAGCCGTCCAGCCCGTCCAGCGCGATGGCCACCAGCGCCAGCGCAGCAAGCACGGCACCATGGCGCTGGACGATTTCCGGTGCTGCGAATACGCCCGCCAGCACGGCGACCAGCACGACGCGAAAAAGGGTGACGCGATTGGCCCAGCCAAAATTGGCCCGGCGGCCGAACCGGGTCGGACCCATCCGCCAGAACCCGTAGACCGCTGCAGCCATTATCAGGTAGACGACCGCAGAAGCACTCACCCAGGCCGGCGAGGTGGCCAGCCAGGCGCGTAGCGTCAGTGCGAGCGCCAATGCGACGGCAAGTCCGACGAGCAGGTCCAGCGCGATCGGCCAGCCGAGCGGAAACTTGTTCGATGATTCTGGTTCTGCGTGGGGCATATCGGATCTTTCAGTCGCCAGCGAAACCCGGTCCTGATTTCGTAAAGAAGTCCATTGCACGCCGGCCTCAGGGGGACGCGTCTACGCAATGAACGCTCCAATCGATGACAATACATCACGATGAGAAAACAAACATGACCCAACAACAGCGACTTGCGTGCGCTTTCTGGACCACGGCACCGGGCCGGGGCGAACTTCGCGAACAGCCGCTTGCCGAACCGGCGGCCGGCGAGGTGCTGGTGCGCGCACGCTTCAGCGGCATCAGCCGCGGCAGCGAAACGTTGGTGTTCTCCGGGGGCGTCCCGGAAAGCGAGTTCAGGCGGATGCGGGCACCGTTCCAGCAGGGCGAATTCCCGTATCCGGTCTGCTACGGCTACGCCAGCGTCGGCGAGGTCGAGGCCGGGGACGCGTCTCTGGTTGGCCGGCCGGTCTTCTGCCTGCACCCGCATCAGGACCGCTACGTGGTGCCGGCGTCAATGGTCGTACCGCTGCCCGAAGACGTGCCGATGGCGCGCGCGGTGCTGGCGGCCAACCTCGAAACCGCGCTGAACGCCGTCTGGGACGCCGCCGCGGGGCCCGGCGACCGCATCGCCGTGGTCGGCGGCGGCGTGGTGGGACTGCTGACCGGCGCCCTGACCGCCGCCATTCCCGGTTGTTCGGTGACGCTTGTCGATGTGAATCCGCGGCGACGCGCGCCGGCCGAGGCGCTCGGCATGACGTTCGCCGCACCGGAGCACGCGCCCGGCGACTGCGACCTGGTGTTTCACGCCAGCGGGCACCCGGAAGGACTGGAGACCGCGCTGGTCTGCGCCGGACTGGAAGCCCGCGTGATCGAAATGAGCTGGTACGGCAATGCACAGGTCACCCTGTCGCTTGGCCAGGCGTTTCACGCCCGCCGCCTGACGCTGCGCTCGAGCCAGGTGGGCCACGTGCCGCCGGCGCGCAGCCCGCGCTGGTCGCGCAGGCGACGGCTGGAAATGGCTGTTTCACTGCTTGCCGACGCCCGCTTCGACATCCTCATTAGCAACGAGAGCGGATTTTCCGACTTGCCCGACGTAATGTCCAAGCTGGCTGCAGGTCAAATCGACGCACTGTGCCACCGAATTCGCTATTGACTCCGACCACCGAGCAGAACCACCGAAGGCAACCCGACCATGTATACACTGACCGTAAGAGACCACTTCATGATCGCCCACAGCTTTTCCGGCGAGCGGTTCGGACCCGCCCGCAAGCTGCACGGCGCGACCTACGTTGTTGATGCCACCTTCGAGCGCGCGGAGCTCGATGCAGACAACCTGGTCGTCGACATTGGTCTGGCTTCGAAAGTGCTGGCGGACATTCTTGCCGAATACAACTACGAGAACCTCGATGACGTTGCGCAGTTCGAGGGCCGCAACACCACCACCGAATTCCTCGCCGGCGTCATTCAGCAGCAGCTGATCGCAGCGGCCCGCAACAATGAGCTCGGCCCGGACAGTGCCAATCTCGAGCGTATTCGGGTGGCCCTGGGCGAGTCGCACGTCGCCTGGGCCAGCTTCGAAAGTCCAGTATGACAACCAGACGAACCGGCAGCCGAAAAGATCATCCGGCGCGAGATCCTGCAGGCGGGTCCAGCCGCCTGACGCTGATTGTGCCGGGGCGCCCGGACCAGCCCACCGGCGGATACCGATACGACGCCCGGGTCGCGGCGGAATTGCGCGGTCTGGGGATGCAGGTCGAAGTCATTGGACTGGACGGCCGCTTCCCGGATTCCGACGAACAGGCCCGAACCGCGCTGGATTCGGCTCTGAGCGCTCTGCCGGACCATGATATCGCGGTCATCGACGGTCTGGCACTGGGTGGGCTTCCGGACGTTGCACATCTCCACGCCGAACGGCTGGCGCTGGTTGCCCTGGTCCACCACCCGCTGGCCGATGAAACCGGGATTGCACCGCGTCTTCACCGGCATTTTCTGCATTCGGAGTCACAAGCGCTGGCCGCCTGCAGGCGGATCGTGACCACCAGCGGGTTCACCGCGCGTCGGCTTGGTGAACTCGGCCTCGTGCCGTCGGAAGATTGCGACGAGTGTTTGGTCGACGGTGGCCGGAATCCAGATGACGACCGGATAGTCAAGCGAATCGACCACAGAATCCGCATCGTGCCGCCAGGCGTCGATCCAGCCGCGCCGCGCGATCCGCGTAATTCGGAATTCCAGCAGTTGCTGTGCGTCGGCAGCCTGGTGCCGCGCAAAGGCCAGGATCTGCTGATAGACGCGCTGGCTGGCCTGCAGGAATTCGCATGGCGGCTGCAGATCGTCGGCGACTTCAATCGTGATCCAGAGTTCGCCGAAACGCTTCGGGCAAGCATCGACAAAAACGGCCTTGCCGAACGAATCGAAATATGCGGCGTGCAGGATACTTGCGCCCTGGACGTCAGCTATCGGAATGCCGATCTGCTGGTGATACCGTCACATTACGAGGGTTATGGCATGGTTGTCACCGAGGCGCTGGCGCGCGCCCTGCCGATGATCGCCACCACCGGCGGAGCGCTGGCCGATACGGTACCGCCGGCCACCGCACTTCAAGTGCCGCCAGGCGACGCACGCGCGCTTGCCCATGCGCTGCGCCAGTGGTTCGGCGATTTAGCACTGCGCGCTGAAATACAGGCCGGTGCAGAACACGCGCGCGGCGAGCTGTCCGACTGGACCGAGACCGGCCGCCGTTTCGCCGAAGCGTTGAGACTGGATGTTTCAGACAACAATCGTGCTGACAGCGCTGATACGAACAGCAAGGGCTCAGACATGGAGCGGGCCGGCCTGGATCAGGAGGCACCGGCGGCGTGACCGAACGCTTTGAATGCGATTGGCTTGCCTTGCGCGAAGCCGCAGATGCGAGCGCAAGGGATCGGGCGCTCGCGGATCGGGCAAGCCGTTGGCTGGCCAACCGGCCGAAGCCGCTTCGTATTTCCGATCTGGGTGCCGGCACCGGAGCGAATCCGCGATACCTGGCCGAGCACCTGCCCGGTCCACAGCACTGGCGACTGATCGACCACGACGCGGAATTACTTGACCGGGCGGCTGGCCGCATTGCCAGACTGCGCGACGCCGGCGGCAATACTGTCCATTTCGAAAAGTGCCGGCTGAACCTCGCCGACATCGACGCTGCGATCTCGGGCGACACCGACCTGGCCACCGCATCGGCGCTGTTGGACCTGGCCTCCGCGGAATGGATAGATGCACTGGCCAAACGCTGCGCAGACATCGGGTGTGCCGCCTTGTTGACGATGACCGTCGATGGGGCGTGGCACTTTACCGGAACCGACGGGAATCGAATCCAGAATATCGACGACGCGGCGATGATGTCGCTGTTACAGGCGCACCAGGCACGCGACAAGGGTCTGGGACGAGCGCTTGGCGGAGCGGCACCGAAGACGCTCAGCGCCGCTTTTCTGCGGCAGGGCTACAACATCGTCGAGGCCCCCAGCCCATGGCGGCTTGTGCCTGGTCCTCGGAAGCCGTTGGCGCTGGAACTGCTCGACGGGTGGCACAGGGCGTTGGTGGAAGAAGCCCCCCGGGACCATCGACGAATCGAGACCTGGTGGCGCGAACGGCGGGCCAGCGTCGAGGCCGGTGAACTGGGCATAGAAGTCGGCCACATCGATCTGTTCGCCGAGCCGCCACCGTGATGCGGCGTGCACTCGGGCGCTCACAGACAGCGGCGTTGCGGGTGCTGGTCAGCCTCGCTCTGCTGGCCACGCTCGCGTTCTTTCTGGATCCGTCTGCGATCCTGAACCATATTGGCGATCTGGAGCCGATCTGGCTGACCGCAGCGCTTACTCTGGGCACGCTGCAGATCGCGCTGTCGGCCGAGCGCTGGCGCAGGACCGCTGCCCGTCTCGACGTGCCGCTGGGCAAGCGCCGCGCGCTGGCGGACTACTACATCGCGGGGTTCACCAACCAAGTACTCCCGGGCGGCATCATTGGCGATGCGGGGCGTGCCTGGCGACACTCGAATACCTCGGGCCGGCCGGGGCCGGCAGTGCGCGCCGTGATTCTCGAGCGGGCGTCCGGACAGTTCGTGCTCGTGCTGGCGCTTCTCGCAACGCTGGTCGCCACCGAGCCCGGCGCCAGGTTGCTTGCACGGCTGGATTCTGCTGCCGGTCCCGGTTGGGCGATGGCTCTGGCGATCATGGTCGGGGGCGTCCTGGCTGTCGGCCTGGCGTTGATCGCGCCTGGAGGCCGAATGCCGCGCTGGCTGAAGTCGCTGGCTCGAGACGCCCATTGCGCCCTGCTGGCGCGCCGCATTTGGCCGACACAATTGGCGCTTTCGCTGGCGGTGGTTGCCACCTATTGCGCGTCGTTTGCATGTGCCGGACGCATGATCGGCGTCGATGTGCCTGCAGCAACGCTGTTCGTGATAGCGCCGGTCGTTCTGCTGGCCATGCTGTTGCCGATTTCCGTGGCCGGATGGGGCGTGCGTGAAACAGCCGCCGCCGGCGTCTGGATAGCGCTCGGCTGGCCGGCGACCGAAGGGGTGGCTGTATCGGTCGCTTACGGCGCGCTGTGCCTGCTGACCAATCTTCCCGGCGCATTCGTTCCCGCGCTGACGCCGATTCGGCAGGCCTGGCGCCCGTCGTGAGTCGGAGTCATAACGAAATATCGAACAGCGTGTCGTCGCCCAGCCAGTAGCGGCGAATCGGCGGTCTGACAGCCTCACGAAGCTTTTGCACCGGCGGCAGCGTCAAGCCGGGCCGCCCCGAACCGATCAGCAGCGGCGCGACCAATATATGCAGCCGGTCCAGGGCCCCTTCGGCGACGAACCTGGAAATGGTGTTCGCGCCGCCTTCGACCAGAACGCGGTGACAGTCAGCCGAGGCCAGCGCCGACAACACGTCGCGCGTCGCCACACCTTCGCCGCACTCCCGCAGCGCAACGCGTTGAACGTGCGCCGGGGGCGTGCCCAGGCGTTCGATGCAAGACGCACCGACCAGGTGCAGCGTCTTGGGCGCGCCCGCGTCCGGCGCCAGAGGAGAAACCTCTTCAGGCGCCCGGCCGCGCGGATCGAGCACAGCGCGTATCGGGTTGGGTCCGGCAACGCGACGGACCGTCAGCCGCGGGTGATCAGCCACCACGGTACCGACCCCGACCAGCACGCAATCCACCAGTGCGCGCAGTCGATGCAGGTGAACAAGCGCCGCATCGCCGTTGACATAGTGCGAATCGCCGCTTTCAGTGCAGATCCGCCCATCCAGGCTCTGACCGATCTGGCCGATCACCAGTGATCCACGCGCCCGCGCAAGCGGCAGCAGGCAATCCAGCATGTCGGCCGCAGCACAATCGCGCGGCCCAAAGGAATCGCCCCGGCTGTCGCCGCGCATCGAATCGATATCGGCCCCGGCGTCCGCCGGCCCGCCCCGGCCCGAGGCCGCCAGAATTTCCTGCCAGACTGCTTCGATATCCGTAGTCATGGTCCTGTTTGTCGCTCGTTACGGTTCAAATCATGGCGAAGCGAATCTGAACTGCCGCAATCGGCGCGCAGGCAGCACCGATCGCCAGGAAACAGGTGCCCCGTTCACGGGATACGGCAGGTCTGCAGTCTCAGTAGGTACTTCCCACTCACCCCTGGGTATATTCACCCTCCAGCCAATCGATCATCGTGCGTAAACACTGCGCCTCGCCCCCGGCCGGTCGGCCGGGCCGGTCGGAGAGATTCCAGGCATAGATGTCGAGGTGCATCCAGTCAATCTCGTCGGGCACGAAGTGATCGAGGAACAGCGCAGCGGTCAGGCTGCCGCCCTGGCTGGTTTTGCCGGTGTTCGAAAGGTCGGCGATCCTGGGTTGAATCTGATCCTTGTACGGGCGATAAAGCGGCATTTGCCAGAGCGGATCCTCAAGCTCGAAGGAAAGGTCCTGAATCGTCCTGGCCTGCTGGGTGCTCCTGCAGTAAAGCGGCGGCAGGTCCTCGCCCAGTGCCACGCGCGCCGCGCCGGTCAGCGTGGCGAAGTCGATGATGCGCGCAGCACCCTCCTCCGATGCAAGGGTCAGTGCATCGGAGAGCACGACCCGGCCTTCGGCGTCGGTATTGCCGATCTCGATCGTCGTCCCGTTTCTCGTCGTGACGATATCCGAAGGACGATATGCGTTGCCTGCAATAGCGTTTTCCACGGCAGGAATGTAGACACGAAGGTGAACCGGGAGCTTGAGCCGCATGATCAATTCAGCCAGCCCCAGCGCATGCGCCGCGCCGCCCATGTCTTTTTTCATCAAGGCCATACCGGAAGTCGGCTTGATGCTCAGACCACCGGTATCGAAGATTACGCCCTTCCCGACCAGGGCCAGCGATGCATGGGACGGGTCGCCCCACTCGAGGCGAATCAGCCTGGGCGCACGTGTAGACGCCTGGCCAACCGCATGGATGGCCGGAAATTCCTTCTCGAGCTCGGTGCCGGTGACGGCGCTGAAGCTGGCATCGCAGCGTTCGGCCAGTTCGGCGGCGACCTCGGCGAGCTCTTCCGGGCCAAGATCGGCGGCCGGGGTGTTGACCAGATCGCGCACGCGGAACATTGCATCGCGAAAGATCTCGAGGCGCTCGCGCAGGTGTTCCGGAATTTCCAGCTTGCAGGCCGGACGCTTGCCGGGCTTGTAGCGATCGAAGCGGTAGTGGCCCAGCGCCCACCCGATTGCCAAAAGCGACAGGGTGCGATCCGAGAAGTTTCCGGACACGGCGTACTCTCCGGCAGGCAATTCCGCCGGAAGCCCCGCAAGCGCCCAGGTCGGGGCACCCTGAGCGTACCCGACCAGGACTGTCGAGGGGTTGCCGCTCTCGTCGGGCACAACGAGGCTCGTGCCGGACTCGGCCTCGAATTCCTGAGCGCGTACCCACGCCCGGGCGGCCGGGGCGGCGCTATCGAGCCAGCCATCAAGATCGGATTGCTGCAACAGAACGATCTGGCGGCGGGGTTGATCGGTTGATTGTTCGCGAACGCAAAACATCGTCTGGAAACCTGCTTTTTAGTGAATACCGAAAGGATAACGGATGACGGTCCATGCCGAATGGTTCCTCCGGGCCGCCGCCATTGCCAGCAGGGCTGGCGCCCACACCCGTAGCAGGTTCCGTAGCCCGGGTAATCGCAGCGCACCCGGGGCCAGCCTTCCGTGGCCACGATTCCCCGGATGCGCGCGTCTCGCTTATCCGGGCTACGAAAGGCTGGAAGCGAAGCGTACAAGGACACGAGTGGCCGGGAACCGTATTTTCCCCAGTCGTCAGGCTTGATCCTGCCCGACTGTCGGCGGATGCACTTCGTTTGGACATCCGGGAGGCCGCCATCGCCAGCAGGGCTGGCTCCCACACCCGTAGCAGGACCCGTAGCCCGGGTAAGCGCAGCGCACCCGGGGCCAGCCTTCCGTGGCCACCATTCCCCGGATGCGCGCGTCGCGCTTATCCGGGCTACGAAAGGCAAGCGTGGTTTTCCTGAAAATTGAACTTGCGACCGAGTGAAACGGTGCAGACGCGGGGCATCTTTGATGCGATCGCGGCTATGAGGAAATCGTCGAGAAACGTCGTGAGCGACTCGCTGGCGGTGGCCGCCGGCGCGCAGGAACCGCAATGTACAAGCAAGTACCTGAGGATTTCGAGCACCGCCGGACGCCGCCAGCGAGTCGCTCACGGCGTTTGGCGATGATTTCCATAAAAAAAGGCCCGCCTTGGAGGCGGGCCAGTCTTATAACCAATATTTGTTATTGGTTTAGCTTGATTCGCTGACTACGCGATCAGTAACGCATCTGCAGCGTGAGCGAGTACTGGCGACCGAAGCGTTCGGCGAAGCCGAAATCACCCCCGGCCTGCTCAACCTCGTTCGGCATGCGACGGAACACGTTGTTCACGACCAGCTGTGCACGCGTGTCCTGCGGCATCCACTCGAACCACCTCGGCAGCGACTGAGAAATCGTCAGGTTGCTGATGAAGCGGTGGCTGGTGGAGGTCACCTGCTCGCCGTCGGCGTTGAAGAACGCGGTCTGCTGCGTGGCCGACAGTCGTGCACGGTTCTGCCAGATCGTACGCCAGAACACGCGGGTGTCGTTGCGCGACCAGGTCGCATCGAACGTACCCGAGTACTTCGGCGAGGCGAAAGAGCGGCTGGCACGAACAATCGCTTCACCCGTCACGGACTGCTGGCGGCGGCGATCACGCGAGATACGCGTGTTCAGGCGCAGGAAGCCCAGGTTGCTGTCGCGCAGGCCTTCCGAGAACAGACCCATTGCACTGGCCACTTCGAAACGATAGTCGACGAAGAAGTCCTGTACTTCCACCCGGAAGCTTTCAGCATTGGTCTGGCCGGTCTGGAAATCGACCACCTGACCGGATGCGTCACGCTCGAATGCGTCACAAGCCGGGTTGTTCGGGAAGTTCGTCGAATCGAAGCAGGCCACCATCAGGTCGGTCAATTCAAGCGACGTGATCGCATTGCCGAGCTCGATGTCGAAGTGGTCGGCGCCGATGATCAGGTTGTCGACCCAGCGCGGTTCCCAGGTGAAACCAACCGAGTAGGACTCAGCCAGCTCGTCGGTCAGATTGGGGTTGCCGCCACTACGGCCCACGGCCGTGGCGTTGACGATGTTGGACGTGAAGCCGTCCGGATCGCTGATGCCGGCTGCCACACAGTTTGCACGACGCGTGCCCGGGTTCGGGCCCTGATCGACGAAGCGGAAGTCACACGGGTCGTTGGCGAAGCTGAACGACTGGGTGACCGGCGCAAACAGCTCGACCAGTGACGGCGCACGGATGGACTCGGTGTAGTTGCCGCGAATGTTCAACGTCCGGATCGGCTTCCAGTTACCGCCGGCAGACCATACCGTGGAGTTGCCCGACTGCGAGTTGTCGATTTCACGAACCGCACCATTGATTTCCAGGGTGTGGAAACCGGGGATGTTCATGTCGTCGCTGAAGATCGGTGCAACGCCTTCAAAGAAGAACTCGTCGGTATCGAACTCGCCACTGGTCTCGGCAAACGGCGCCGAACGGGTGACCGGAAGTTCGGTACCCAGGCCCGGGGTCCAAATCGCGGACTCACGGCGGCCTTCGTAACCGACGTTGATCGCCAGCGGACCGGCCGGCAGGTCGAACAGCTCGCCACCGATGTTGAAGTTGTAAACCGTCTGCTGGATCTTGGTGTTCGTCAGGCGGTCGCCGGTGACCCATTCACGGGCCGCATCAGAGCGCGCATTCTGGCCGAACAGGTTCAGCGGAACACAGCCGTCGATGAACAGGCGGTCTGTCGAAACGCCGCTGCCGGAGATGGTGCCGAAGCTCGGATCCAGTGCTGCCTGATATACGGCTTCACAGACAATGCTTCCGACGCCGACTGCGCCCTGACCACCGATGGCGTTCAGGTCGCCCGCATCCACCGCGGCCAGATCCGCAGCGGTCAGCTGCCGAACGTCGATGGCGTTCAGGAAACGGCCGTCGATGATACCTTCAGCCTGGGTTTCGATGTCCGATTCGCCGTGGACCGCGTAAGCTTCCCAGTTGAAGCGGCGGTTGCCGATGAAGAAGTCGCCCTCGAAGCCGCCGGTCCAGCGCCAAAGCTGCTGGTCGCGGAAGTTTCTCGAATCGATGATGTCGTTGTTGAAGCGGTGCAGCGAGAACACGCCGATGCCGTTCTGGGCAAAGATGTCACGCGCCTGCTGCGGCAGGAACGGATTATCGGCATCGAAGATCAGCGCGCCGCTGGTGCCGCCGAACGCGAAGGTCTGGAAACCGCCCTGGTTGGTCAGCTCGGTGCCGTTCGAGTCGGAGAACAGGAAATCCGACGAGAAGCGCACGTTGTTGGTCAGATCGTAGTTGAACTGACCGGTGAACACGCCGCGGTCCAGCGGCGACTGCAGCTGCTCGACTTCGTCGAAGAAATCGGGACCGTCGCCGCCCAGCGCGAAGAATGCCGAACCGGGACCAACAGCACCAGGCGTGTAGCCGACCAGGTTGGAGTTCGAATCGAATTGGTAGAAGTTGCCGTCAGGGAAGCGACCGACACCGAACGAGCCGATGAACGAGCCGCTGGGCGAAGGTACGCCGCCGAGCGTAAACAGGTTGATCACGCTGTTGCGGAAGAGTTCCGCGCGGCCCGGTGCGACCGTACCGAAGAACACATCGTTGTCGCCGGCCGAGAAACGGGGGCGGCTGATGCCGAACAGACCGTCCTGGCGATACCACTCGGCCGAGAAGGTCACGTTGCCCTTGCCGTCGGCGGTGTTCGCGCCGGCGATCATCATGACGTTTTCGAATTCGGCATCGCCCTTGGAGGTGAAGCCGTGGCGGAACGTGAATTCAGCGCCTTCGAATCGGTCACGGGTGATCACGTTGATCGTACCGGCGATGGCGTCCGAGCCGTAGATCGGCGCGCCGCCGATGCCGACGGTTTCGATACGCTCGACCATGGCAACCGGAATCACGTTGAAGTCAACCTGCAGACCGCCGGACTCACCAAAGATTGAGGGAACGTTGGCAGATACGAAGCGGCGACCGTTGACCAGGGTCAGGGTGCGCTGGGCGCCGAGCCCCAGGAAGTCGACAAAGTTCTGGCCGACCGAGAAACCGTTCTGCACGCCCTGCGGCGTGACGTCCGGGTTGCCGAAGGTCGGGATTTCGTTCAGGGCCTCGGCGATGTTGGTGTACGCGCGATCTTCGAGAAGCTGGCGGTCGACCGTGATTGCCGGGTAGAACGTGTCGAGACCGGCGCGTTCGATACGCGAACCGGTGACGGTGACTCGGCTCAGATCGGCCGATTCTTCTTCAGTGGCCTGGTCTTCGCCTTCTTCCTGTGCGAGCACAGGTGAGACGAAGCCCGCGCCGACGCCGACAAACATGCCGGCGAACAGCCCGAGGCGGATGGCCTCGGCCAGGCGGTTACGACTGATTTCCATATGTACTACTCCCTAGCTAGTGGGTTTGTAATAATTCATCGTTTCACAACGGCCACCGTTACCTGGCTTTCAGTCACATACCCGCTTAAAAGCGATATGTGCCGGGACGGACCTGAAACGAAGTTCTGTTGACTTGATGCCGCCTGGACGGACCTTGAATACAGTCCTGGGACACGAGGCGCCACCACACTTGCCTTTTTAACGAAAAATTGACCAAACTGCAAGTGAATTTAAAGAAAAGTTTACATTCGGACCCAGCAATCCGACGCGCCGGCAAATAATGTGACGCGCATCACGCTTTTGAGCGATATCATAACGCCGTGCGGCACCTGCTGAAAGATTGTGTCAAGGGCCGCGTCGGCGGGTCGGTCGAGCGTCCCGGCAGGAAACTGCCGGCACGCTTAAGACCCCTTTGAACAACGCTGCGCGTTGGTCAGGACAGTCGCTCGCGCAGCTCTTCAATCTGCCGGACAAGACGCTCGGGAACCCTCGGCTGCAGCGATTCCAGATGCCTGTCAATCCGATCGAGTTCCTCGGTCCATTCCTGCTTGTCCACCGAAAGCAGGGTCTCCAGGTCGGGCTTGCGGTCAAGACCCACTGTAGAAATGGCGTCGTTTTCCGGCAGACGCCCGACTGCAGTCTCGCGCGCGGCGACCTCGCCTGCGCAGCGCTTCATGATCCATTCGAGAACGCGCAGATTTTCCCCGAATCCCGGCCAGATGAAGTTGCCGTCGTCGTCGCGCCGAAACCAGTTGACCTGGAAAATCCTGGGCGGATGTTTCAGCTTGTCACCGACATCCAGCCAGTGACCCCAGTAATCGCCGAAGTGATAACCGCAAAATGGCTTCATGGCCATCGGATCGCGCCTGACCACACCGACCTTCCCGGTGGCGGCTGCGGTGGTTTCCGACGCCATGGCCGCGCCGAGGAATGTGCCGTGGCTCCAGTCTTCGGCCTCCATGACCAGCGGCGCCAGCGTGGCCCTGCGACCGCCGAAGATGATGGCGTCGATGGGCACGCCCTTCGGGTTTTCGGCCTGGTCGGAGTAGCTGGGACAGCGCTCGATCGAAACGGTGAAACGGGAATTCGGGTGCGCAGCGGGGCCGTTGGACGCCTCATAGGGCCGGCCCTTCCAGTCGAAGGCGGGAACTCGATCGTCCAGCCCTTCCCACCATGGCTGGTTGTCGTCGGTCACCGCGACATTGGTGAATATGGCCTGCCGGTCGAGCATGGCGAGCGCATTCGGGTTCGTGTCGTTGGATGTGCCCGGCGCCACGCCGAAGAAACCTGCTTCCGGATTGATCGCGTAAAGCCTGCCGTCTTCACCCGGCTGCAGCCAGCAAATGTCGTCGCCGATGGTGTGTACCTTCCAGCCGGCGCTGAGGTAGGGCTCCGGCGGAATCAGCATCGCAAGGTTGGTCTTGCCGCAGGCCGATGGGAACGCTGCAGCCACGTAGCGCGTTTCTCCCTCCGGGTTTTCGATGCCGACGATCATCATGTGCTCGGCCAGCCAGCCTTCGGTGCGGGCCTGGTAGCTGGCTATCCTGAGCGCGTGGCACTTCTTGCCCAGCAGCGCGTTGCCGCCGTAGCCGGAGCCGTAGCTCTGGATGCTGAGTTCTTCGGGAAAGTGCATGATGTAGCGACGATCGGGATCAAGTTCCCCGGTCGAATGCAGGCCTCGGACGAACTTGCCCTCGCGTTCGATTCGTTCCAGCGCGGCGGATCCCATGCGGGTCATCAGGCGCATGTTCGCGACCACGTAAGCGCTGTCGGTAATCTCCACGCCGAGCCTGGAATAAGGCGAATCGACCGGCCCCATGCAATAGGGAATCACGTACATGGTGCGATCCTTCATGCAGCCGTCAAAAAGATCGTCCATCAGTTCGTGCGCGTCGTCGGGCGACATCCAGTTGTTGTTGGGTCCGGCGTCGTCGCGATTTCGGGTACACACGAAGGTCAGATGCTCCACGCGGGCGACGTCTTCGGGGTCCGAACGATGCAGATAGCATTCCGGATGCGTATCCCGGTTCAGCTCGATCAGGTCGCCGGAATCAAGCATTTCATTGATCAGCGAAACGTTTTCCTCGGGGCTGCCGGTACACCAGTGGATTTTGTCCGCGCGCGTCCGATTCGCGACGGAATCGACCCAGTCGGCCAGCTCAGTCAGCTTTGTGCTCATGAAGGGTTCCAGTATTGAAGAGATTGGGGATGGGTGATTGGATTTTCGTATTCGGGCCGGCCGATGCAGGCCGGCAAATTCAGGCCGGCTTGAACTCGGCCAGCTTTCGCTCGACCGGTTCAAGCTGGGGCCTGAGGTATCTGGGCAGACCCTGCTCGTCGTATTCCGGATAATCCTCGCCGCGAATCAGCGGTTCGAGGTAACGGCGGGCGGCCGGCGTGATGCCGAAGCCGTCCTCGGCGATGTACGCGTCGGGCATCTTCTTTTCGTGATTCGCGATGTCATCGAGGCGTGCCGTGGCGATCTTCCATTCGTAAGGCTCGTCACTGACCCGTTCGATGACGGGCATGACACCGGTGTGCCCCTCAAGCGCCAGCTCGACCGCCGCCTTGCCGACCGCGCGAGCGTGTTCGACATCGGTTCTGGATGCGATGTGGCGCGCCGAGCGCTGCAGGTAATCGCTGACGGCCCAGTGGTATTTGTGGCCGAGCTTCGATTTGACCATTTCGGCCACCACCGGGGCCACGCCGCCGAGCTGCTTGTGGCCGAACGCGTCGGTGGTGCCGGCGTCGGCAAGAAAAGTGCCGTCGGCGTAGCGCGCGCCTTCGGAGACCACGACGGAGCAGTAGCCGTGGCGCTTGACCGAGTCATCGACTGCGGCCAGAAATTTTTTCTGGTCGAACGCAACCTCGGGAAACAGGATGATCTGCGGCGGGTCGCCGTCCTCGCGTCGGGCAAGCCCGGCCGCGGCCGCGATCCAGCCGGCGTGCCGGCCCATCACTTCCATGATGAAGACCTTGGTCGAACTCGACGACATCGACATCACGTCGAGACTGGCCTCGAGGATTGATACCGCCACGTATTTCGCCACCGAGCCGAAGCCCGGGCAGTTGTCGGTTACGGCCAGATCGTTGTCGATTGTCTTTGGAATGCCGATCGCATTGAGCGGATAGCCCAGCTCTTCGGCCATCTTCGACACCTTGTTTGCGGTATCGGCCGAATCGTTTCCGCCGTTATAGAAAAACGTGCCGATTTCGTGCGCGTCCAGCACTTCGATCAGCCGCTTGTATTCGCGTCGATTGTCTTCCATCGATTTGAGCTTGTACCGGCACGAGCCGAAAACGCCGCCCGGCGTCTGCGCCAGCATCCGAAGATCGGCCGCGGTGAGGGAAGAGGTATCGACAAGCCGCTCCTCCAGTGCGCCGATGATCCCGTCTGCCGCGGCGAATACGCGACCGATGCGGTCGGCATGTCCACGAGCCGTTTCTATCACCGCGGCCGCGGTTGCATTGATAACCGGTGTCACGCCGCCGGACTGGGCGTAGAGAATATTGTTGGCTGCCATGTTTCCGAATCGAAGGTCTGAGGGCTGAAGAAAAAGGTGGTGAAAAAATTCCCTGAGAGTCAGTCAACGCGAACCAGCGCACTTGGATGAATCTCGCGACAAGGATAAAACAAATCGACTGCGATGACCGGGCCGAATCCCCTCGATTCACCGTATTCGACCATGCACGTCAAAAATGGGCGCCAGGTTCCGTGACTGCGGGAATTCGAGACCGCGCAGAACGCAAAGGACCACGCCCACGACCGACACCGGCCGCTGGGTGAACAAAACCCCTTCAAATATTTGACACCTCGGTCCGCGCGAGTTACTTTTGGACGCTTGTTCAGTCAACGATCTCCACCCCTAAAATAATGCGAATCGTAATACTCGGTCCTCCCGGCTCCGGCAAGGGGACCCAGGCCGCCCTGCTCCGCGACCAGCTTGGCGTCGTCCACATTTCCACCGGCGTACTGCTGCGAGAGGCGGTCGAGCAGCAGACGACGCTCGGCAGGAAAGCCAAGTCCTTCATGGATGCCGGCGATCTGGTCCCCGACGATCTGGTGCTCGGACTGATCGAGGAACGGCTCGGCCAGCCAGACGTGGCTCGAGGTTTCATCCTCGACGGCTATCCGCGCAACCTTGCCCAGGCCGAGGCGCTGGATTCAGTACTCGACCGTGTCGGTCAGCCGGTTGATATTGCGGTTTCGGTTACTGTCAACGAAGGCGAAATCGTGGATCGACTGTCCAGACGCGCAGTCGAGGAAGGCCGCTCGGATGACACCGAGGACGTGATCCGCAACCGTCTGCGCGTTTATTCAAAGCAGACCGCACCGGTAGCCGGACACTATGCAGGCCGCGGCCAGCTTCGAGAAGTCGACGGCATGGGCTCGGTCGAAGAGGTCAATCAGCGCATGCTCGATACCGTTCGGAACGGTTGATTCGCGCGGCGGTTCGGCGACGCAATCTCGTAGGAGGCGTCTCCAGGCGCCGACCCGGATGGCGCCAATTGAGGCGGCGGCTTCCGCGCGTACCGGTAGCGGCCTGGAGACCGCTACCTAAGGAAACCTGCAACAGGCCCGTAGGAGGCGTCTCCAGGGCCCACCTGCCGCAGACCCGATCGCCGCGCGCCTACGCGCTCGCTTTTCGTAGCACGAAGGTCCAGCATCCATCGATTCGCGCGCTTGAGACCATGCTGTGCCCGGTACGCTGGCAGAATACGCCCATGTCGATTTCCACCAACGGATCATCCGCCGTAACCTGCAACAGTTGCCCTGCCTGCATCTCGGTCAGCGTCTTGCGCGTTCGAAACACCGGCTCGGGACACTGCAGACCGGTCGCGTCCAGCCTTCTGTCAATGGATTTATCCGGGTTCATCAAGGCCTCGCTCGGTCACACCGGGTTGTCATGATAGCGCCGAGTCCGCTGCGCATCGATCGCAGCACGTGTGGTTCCAGCGGCATCGCAATCATCCATCCAAAGACCTTGGGTCGCCTGCGCCTGCCCACTGGAAGGGGCCGGGAGAGACGCCCTTCAAAAGATTCGCCGGACGTGAGACATGCGTAGGTATCTTGACACGCTCTGGCGCATCGCGTTGTTGCGGGCCGGCCCGCAGGATCTGGCCGGCGGGTATGCCGCGCCGACGATGTCGGTCCTCCTGTATGCATGCATCGTGATGATCTCCGGGCTTGCCGATGAGCGGGCCGCAGGCATGTCCGATCTGTTCATTTCGATCGTGGTGCCGCTAGTTGCAACCGGCTCGATTCTCGGCCTGCGCCGCGTCACGGCGCGCTTCAATCAGACCGTCGCCGCGTTGTTCGGCACGGGCGCACTGATCAGTCTGGTCAACCTTCCGCTGTGGTTTTCCAGTCAGGCTCCGCTTCCCGCACCGCTGGTAATGCTGGCGCTGATCGCGCTGTTTTGGAGCATCGCCGTCGACGGCCATATCTGGCGCCATGCTCTGAACAGTTCGTTTGCAGGCGGGTTGATGGTCGCTGTGTTAGTTTTCTTCTTCCAGCTGACAATCTTTCAGGCAATAGGAAATCCGGGGGTTTCCTGAAACGATGAACATTCACATTCTCGGCATTTGCGGCACTTTCATGGGCGGCATCGCGGCACTGGCGCGGGCAGATGGCCATACGGTTTCCGGCCAGGACCAGAACGTCTACCCGCCCATGAGCAACCAGCTCCAGGACCTCGGCATTGCGCTGTCGGAAGGCTATTCAGCCGACAACATCCCGAAGCAGACCGACCTGGTCGTCGTCGGTAATGCGCTCAGCCGCGGCAACCCGGCAGTCGAACACGTACTTAACAGCGGTCTGAAGTACATATCCGGTCCACGCTGGCTGGGCGAAAATTATCTTGCCGGAAAGCGCGTGCTGGCCGTATCGGGCACCCACGGCAAGACCTCCACGGCCAGCATGCTGGCGTGGATTCTGGAACATGCCAAGCTCAAGCCCGGATTTCTCATCGGCGGCATCCCGGCCAATTTCGGTATCAGCGCCCGCGCGGGGAAGAAAGTATTCGTCGTCGAAGCAGACGAATACGACACGGCCTTCTTCGACAAGCGCGCCAAGTTTGTCCATTACCGGCCGTCGATCGCGATCCTGAACAACCTGGAATACGATCACGCCGATATCTATCCCGACCTGTCATCCATCGAGACCCAGTTCCACCATCTGGTTCGAACCATTCCAGGCAATGGCTGCGTCATTCTCAACCAGCACGATGCCAGTCTCAAGCGGGTACTGGAGCGCGGCTGCTGGAGCCAATCGTGCGCGTTCGGCTTTCACGCAGATTCAGATGCCGAATGGCAGGTGAAAATGCTCGACCCGGCCGGCCGGAGACTGGAATTCTTTCACCACGATGCTTCGTTCGGCACACTGGAATGGCCGCTGACCGGACGCCACAATGCGCTCAACGCAACCGCCGCGGTGACGGCCGCCGCGGTCGCCGGCGTCGAACCCGAAAACTCACTGGCGGCACTGGCCGAGTTCAAGGGCGTGAAGCGACGCATGGAATACCTGGGTCAGTCCGGCGGCGTGCACGTCTACGACGATTTTGCCCACCACCCCACGGCGATCCGTCTCACGCTGGAAGGACTGCGCCGGTCGGTCGGGGGGGCACGCATCCTGGTCGCACTGCAGCCGGCCAGCAACACGATGCGAGCCGGGCATCATCTGGATCAGCTTGCGCCGGCCCTTGCGCCGGCCGACTTTGTTTTTCTGCACTCCACCGAATCGCTGCATTGGGATCCGTCCGAAGTGTTCGCCAAGCTACAGGCCGGCGGGCGATTTCGGACCCAGATTGACAATCTGCTGGTAGATCTCCGGGCCGAGGCGCGCGCCGGCGATTACGTGGTGTTCATGAGCAATCGCGGCTTTGGCAATGCGCCGCACCGCTTTCTGGAAGGCAGCTGATGCACGAGGCCGACACAAATCCCCAGAGCACAGAGTCGCTGCCCCTGTTCCCGCTGCCGCTGGTGCTGTTCCCCGGCGCCCGCACCCAGCTCAGGATCTTCGAATCACGCTACCTGGAGATGACCCGCGAGTGCTCGGCAAGCGGCACCGGCTTCGGTGTTGTGCATTTTTCCCCGGCCGACGACAACACCCCGGCGCGCCACGCAGCGATCGGCACCGAGGCCCTCATCGACGATTTTTCAACGCTGGACGACGGGCTGCTGGGCATCGAAGTGCGCGGCAACCGCCGATTCCGGATCCGATCGACGCGGGCGCGCGAAGACGGCTTGATCATTGGAGAAGTCGAATGGCTGCCGGCCGAACCCCGCCTGCAGGTCCGGCCGGAGCATGCCGTGCTTCAGAACATTCTTCGGGAACTGTTGCAGCACCAGGCGTTCGCCGACATTCTGGATGCCGATACCGACGATGCCAGCGCGCTGGGCATGGCGCTTGCGTCGGTACTGCCGCTGGAAACCGAAAATGCCCAGGAACTGCTCGCGGTGACCGATCCGCATGACCGACTGCGCGCGCTTTGCCTGTTGCTCGAAAACGCGCCGCAAGATCTCCCGGAGCAATAGAAAGGCCCCGAAATACCGGTCAGGAATCACCGACCCGCGGGCCCCTTTTCCACCGAATCACCTTCGACCAGCCACGGGGCGGGCTCGGCGGGCTTTCGCCAGCGCCAGTCGGCATCGGCCTCGCGCAACGCGTCGATCGCAATCCGGGCCGAGTCTTCTGTTTCACGCCAGGTGTTGAAAAAGCCCAGCCGGGTGACCGATTCCAGCACGCGCACCTGCACCAGCCAGATCGGCGTGCCGTCCGCCTCGAGCCGCGCGCCTGAATCCCAGGCGCGAAGCAACAAGGCGCGGCCATCTTCCAGCATCCGGCGCCTGATCAGGTCTTCGGGCTGTCCGGCAAAGTCACGCGGAAGGTGGAATAGACGGCGCGACGGCGAGCCGCCGAACACCGCGCCCAGCGCTCTCGGCGACGGGCGCGGCGCAGCGCGCCATCCGCCGGCGTTCAGCGTCCGCTCAAGCGATTCTCGGGTCAACGCAATCTGGGCATCGAAGCGCTGACGGTCGTCCCTGCCGATTCTGGATCGACGCTCAGGCAGTGATTGCCATTCCACTGTCCACCATGCGGATGTCTCGATTACCCGCGTGGGCTGTTCCAGTTCGTGCTGTCGGGCAAACTGCGAATAGTTCAAAGGAACGACTATCAGCGCAATCAACAACCAACCCGCGCCGAAGCCGAACAGACGCCAGCCCGGCGAAGCGTACGGCGTTGCCCGCGACCGATAGCCGATGCCGGTCAGTGCCAGCCAGCCCAGCGCCAGCGCCAACCCGGCAACCAGGCCGTTCAGCGTGGCGCGTGCCAGGTAGAACTGAGAAAAGGCGACCAGCGCGAGCAATGCCACGCTGCTCATGTAAAGCCATTTGCGCTGGCGCGGCCGAAAATCCTTGGCCACGATGAGCGCGGCGAACCCCAATACGAGCACCACCAGCACGAAATCGATTTGCGGTACCTGACCGACGCTGCCGGAGACGTCCGGACGCCCCAGCACGACCCCCATCAGCGAATTGAGCATCAGCGCCAGCAGCCCCCCGCCCAGTGTCGCCAACAGCCAGTGAAGCAGCGCGTTCCAGCGCCGCTGCAGCAGCAACATGGCGGCGGCCAGGCCGATCAGGGCCAGCAGCACCGGTCGCGATACAGAGATGGCAACGACAAGGAAAAACGGATCGGCAAAATGGCTGCGCAGGCTGGCCGCCAGGCCCGACAACTCGAAACCGGATTCCCATGCAGACGTCGAAAGCGGCGCAAGCAGCAGCGCGCCGAAAAGCGCCGCCAGCGAAATCACCAGCAGCAGGCCCAGCGCGACCACCGAAAGCACCTCCCGCCGACCCGGTTCGACCAGACCGCCAAACCAGCGACCCAGACGCGGGTGGCGTCGCAACCACAACGCAAGGTTCTTCAGCCACCAGGGCGATCTGCGAGCAGTCGCTTCGTAAATGCTGCGCGTGGCCCAGATCAACAGCCAGCCACCGCCGACCAGCAGCAGCAGCAGCAGCGTAAGGCGACCGCCGAACTCTGCCGCCAGCGCCAGGGACTCTCCAAAAATCGCGCCGGGCAGCAGCATCAGGGGCGCCCACAAGGCGCATGCCAGCAGCATGCGCGGAACGAAAACACGTGGCGGCATACCAAGCGAGCCGGCCACCAGCGGCACGACCGGTCGTAACGGACCCAGGAACCGCGCGATGAAGATGCTCTTGCCGCCGTGGCGGTCGAAGAACTGTTCGCCCATGTCAAGCCAATGGCTTCGGCGGGCGAACGGCCACTGCTCGCGCAGCCCCCCTTTGTACCGGTGCCCCAACCAGAAACTCAGCCCGTCGCCCGCTACAGCCCCGGCCATCACGGCCAGCGCCAGCAGCGAAAGCAACGGCAGATCCCAGCCGACCAGCGCGCCGAGCATGAACAACAGCAGAATGCCGGGCACGATGATTCCGACCAGCGCCAGCGCCTCGACGAAGGCAAGCAGGAATCCGGCCATGATCACCAGCCCGGGATGAGTCGCCGACCATTCCAGCATTTGCTCGAAATCAGGCAAGTCGAGTCCCTTGCGCCCTGCTCGCAACCGCTACACTCGTCAACATCAAATTGAAAATGGAACCTGATTTCATGACTTCACTTGCCGGAAAGACGCTGTTCATCACCGGAGCCTCGCGCGGCATCGGCGAGGCCATTGCCCTGCGAGCGGCCGCCGACGGCGCAAATATTGTCATCGCCGCCAAGACCGATCGGCCACATCCAAAGCTGCCGGGCACCATCCACAGCGCTGCAGAAGCCGTCGAGCGCGCCGGCGGCAAGGCGTTGCCCATGCAGGTCGACATCCGCGACGAGGAAGCCGTTGCCGCGGCAATGAAAGTTGCTGCGGATAAATTCGGCCGCATCGACATCCTGGTCAACAATGCGTCGGCGATCTATCTTGCGCCCACGCCCGAAGTGCCGATGAAACGTTTCGACCTCATGTTCGGGGTCAACGTTCGCGGCACGTTTGTCTGCTCCAAGGCCGCCTATCCATATCTGAAGCAGGCCGACAACCCCCACATTCTAAATCTGTCGCCGCCGCTGAACATGAAGTCGAAGTGGTTCGCACCGCACGTGGCCTACACAATGGCCAAATACGGCATGAGCATGTGCGTGCTGGGCATGTCCGAAGAGTTCCGGAGCGAAGGTATCGCGGTCAACGCGCTTTGGCCGCGCACCGTGATCGCCACCGCCGCGCTGGCCATGCTGGGCGGCAGGATCAAGCCCGAGAACTGCCGCAAGCCGGAAATCCTGGCCGACGCCGCTCATCACATCCTGACCGGGCCGTCGCGCGCGACCACAGGCAATTTCTTCATCGACGACGAAGTGCTGACCGAGGCCGGCGTCAGCGACTTCGATCAGTACGCGGTCGATCCCGACCAGGAACTGGCCATAGATCTGTTCGTGGATTGAAAAAAAGCGAAAACAACCCTCGCGAAGGCGCCAAGGCGCGAAGAACGGCGAAACGCAAAAAGCTGTATTTCTCGAAAGACGCAGCGAAACGCACCATCTGTTTGCTCAGCGACAGCGAGCCCGGTTACAGGGTTGGTGTCTTCGCGAGAGCTGATTTTCGTACTCTTTCAATGCTGGGTCAGGCGGCCACGACTTCGAGCGCCTGCTTCGCCGCCGTAATGGTCGCATCGATTTCGCGTTCGCCGTGCGCGCTGGAAACAAATCCGGCTTCGAATGCAGAAGGCGCCAGGTAGACGCCGGCGTCGAGCATGGCGTGGAAGAAGCGCTTGAACGCTTCCATGTCGCAGGCCGCGGCCTGCTCGAAGTTTTCGACGCGATCGAGATCGGTAAAGAACAGGCCGAACATGCCGCCGACCGCGCTGACCGCCATCGGCACGCTGGCCTCAGCCGCCTCGGCGCGGATGCCTTCGGCCAGACGCAGTGTGTTTGCTGCGAGTGTGTCGTAAAAGCCGGACTCGGTAATCAGATCCAGGTTGGCCAGGCCTGCGGCCATGGCGACCGGGTTTCCGGAAAGCGTGCCGGCCTGGTAGACCGGTCCTTCGGGCGCGATCATCTTCATATAGTCATATTTGCCGCCAAACGCGCCCACCGGCATGCCGGCGCCGATCACCTTGCCAAAGCAGCTCAGGTCCGGCGTGACACCGTACAGCGCCTGGGCGCCGCCCAGCGCGACCCGGAAGCCGGTCATCACTTCGTCGAACAGCAGCGCGGCGCCGAACTCGTCGCACAGCGTGCGCAAGCCCTCGAGGAAACCGGGCACCGGCGGAATGCAGTTCATGTTGCCGGCCACCGGTTCGACTGCCACGCAGGCGATCTCGTCGGGATACTGCTCGAACAACTCGCGCACGGAGTCAAGGTCGTTGTAGCGTGCGTTGAGGGTCAGTTCGGCCAGCTCGGGCGGCACGCCCGGCGACGTCGGCACACCGAGCGTCTGGGCGCCGCTGCCGGCCTTGACCAGAAAGCTGTCGGCGTGGCCGTGATAGTTGCCCTCGAACTTGATGAAGCGCTTGCGTCCGGTCGCCGCGCGCGCCAGCCGGAGTGCACTCATCGCCGCCTCGGTGCCCGAGTTGACCATGCGCACCCGGTCCAGCGACGGCACCAATTCGCAGATCCGCTCGGCCATCGTGACTTCATTGGGCGACGGCGTGCCGAAGCTGAGGCCGTTGGTCACTGCCCGCTGCACCGCCTCGATGATGTGTGGATGCGCGTGGCCGCAGATCATCGGCCCCCACGAGCCGATGTAGTCGATATAGCGCTTCCCGTCGACGTCGAAGATGCAGGCACCCTCGGCGCGATCGAAAAACAGTGGCTCACCGCCGACCCCGGAAAACGCGCGCACCGGCGAATTGACGCCGCCGGGAATGCGCGCCTGGGCGCGGACGAAAAGTTCGTGGCTGTGGTTGGTCGGCATTGGGGGTTCCTTGGCTAAATCGTGTAATTGGCTATAGGGGAATGATAAAGGAGACCCTGAGGTTTCCGGTTTCCGGTTTTCGGAATATTCAATAGCTTCGCTTGCAGGGCAAGCTCCTGCAGCTGTCAGCTGACCGGAGAGCCGATTGCATGGCTGGAACCCTCTACGAGCGCAGGCGCCGGCCTGGCCGGCGAATGGCTTTGTCCGACTACCGACCTCCGACTGCCGATTTTCCGGAAACCCGAACCCGGAAACCGTCCCCTCATTCCGCGAGCGTCAGCCGATCCACTTTCCTGAACCCTCTTGGCAACAGCCCGCCGCGCTGCGCACGCTCGCCCCAGTAGTTTTCACTTTCAGACCATGACAAACGAAGATATCGCTGACCGGCCCAGACCAGGCAATCCTGGCCTTTGACCAATGCGATGGCGCCGGCCATGATCTCGCCTTCCTTGCGCGCCTTGGGCGGGATGTTGATCAGCTTGTTGCCCTTGCCCTTCCCAAGTTCCGGCAATTCGGCCAGGTAGCAGGCCAGCAGGTGGCCGGAGCTGGTGGCACAGACGATGACGGCCTCCTCGTCCTCGTTGACCGGCGCCGGGGGCAGCGCGTCGAAGCCGGCCGGCACGCTGAGCAGCTGCTTGCCGGCCTTCTGCCGCGTATACAGGTTTTCCAGTCGGGTGACGAAGCCGTAGCCCGCGGTGCTGGTCAGCAGTACCCGGTCGGTCGCATCACCAATCGCGACGCCGCGAAACGCCGCACCGGCCGGCGGCGAGAACCGGCCGGTCAACGGTTCGCCGTTGCTGCGCGCCGACGGCAGCTCATGGGCCGGCATCGAGTAAGACCGGCCGGTCGAATCGAGGGCGCAGGCCAGTTGATTGCTGCGCCCTCGCGCGGCGTGCATATAGCCGTCGCCGGCCTTGTAGTTGAGCTCGGTGGCATCGACCTCGTGGCCCTTGGCGGCGCGAATCCAGCCGTTCTCGCTGAGCACCACGGTCACCGGTTCGGAAGGCACCAGATCGCTCTCCTTGAGCGCCTGCGCGGCCTGGCGCTCAACCAGTGGTGATCGTCTATCGTCGCCGAACTTCTCGGCATCGTCGGTCAACTCATCGCGGATCAGCCGCGTGAGTTTTTTCGGCGATCCCAGAATCGCTTCGAGTGATTTGCGCTCTTGTTCCAGGTCATCCCGCTCGCCGCGGATCTTCATTTCCTCGAGCCTGGCCAGGTGGCGCAGCTTCAATTCAAGAATCGCCTCGGCCTGCGTGCCGGTCAGGTCGAACCGCTGCATCAGGACTGGCCTGGGCTCGTCGTTGCTGCGAATGATCGCGATGACTTCATCAATATTCAGAAACGCGATCAGGAAGCCTTCCAGCACGTGCAACCGGTCGACCACCTGGTCCAGCCGGTACTCGAGCCGTCGGGTGACCGTGGCGCGGCGGAAAGAGATCCACTCGGCGAGCATCTCGCGCAGGTTCTTGACCCCCGGCCGGCCGTCGTTGCCGATCACGTTCAGGTTCACCCGGTAACCTTTCTCAAGGTCGGTGGTCGCGAACAGGTGCGCCATCAAGGCCTCTATGTCAACGCGATTACTTCTGGGGATGATCAGCAGCCGGGTCGGATGCTCGTGGTCGGACTCGTCGCGGATGTCGGTCACCATCGGCAGCTTCTTGGCCTGCATCTGCGCTGCGATCTGTTCCAGCACCCTCGCCGGTGACACCTGATAAGGCAGCGCGGTAACGATGACGGCCTCGCCTTCTTTCTCGAAAACCGCACGCTGCTTGACGCTGCCGTGGCCGGTCTCGTACATCGCCAGAAGTTCGTCTCGCGGCGTCACGATTTCCGCGGCGGTTGCGAAGTCGGGCCCCTGGATGTGTTCGCAAAGCTCGACAACGGTCGTCTTCGGCTTTTCCAGCAGCCGGATTGCGGCGCTGGCGACTTCGCGCAGGTTGTGCGGCGGTATGTCGGTGGCCATGCCCACGGCAATGCCCTGGCCCCCGTTGAGCAGGATGTTGGGCACCCGCGCCGGCAGCAGCCTGGGTTCCTTCATGGTCCCGTCGAAGTTCGGCACCCAGTCAACCGTACCCTGCCCAAGTTCCTGCAGCAGCAGCTTGGCATAAGGCGCCAGCCGCGACTCGGTGTAGCGCATGGCGGCGAACGACTTCGGGTCGTCGGGCGAGCCGAAGTTGCCCTGGCCGTCAATCAGCGGATACCGATACGAAAACGGCTGGGCCATCAGCACCATCGCCTCGTAGCAGGCCGAATCGCCGTGCGGGTGGAACTTGCCGATCACGTCGCCGACCGTGCGCGCCGACTTCTTGTGCCGGGAGGCCGCCGACAGGCCGAGTTCGCTCATTGCGTAGACGATGCGCCGCTGTACAGGCTTGAGTCCGTCGCCGACGTGCGGCAGCGCACGATCCAGGATGACGTACATCGAATAATCCAGATACGCGCGCTCGGCATACTCCTTCAGCGGCATCTGCTCGAAGGGCAGGTTGGGGGTTTCATTGCTCATGGTCGATATTGTCGCGCAAGCGGAACGCGTCAGCTCGGATAATTGCGCCAAACGCCCAAAGTGCCGATCCGGTAAGCTGCTGCAATTCATCTTGTCGACCGAACAGAAAGGACGCGAAAAATGTTTCAAGCGGATAATTATTCCCGCGTTGCTGCCGGGTCCCTGCTCCTTGCCGCGCTGCTCGCGCTCCCCCAGTCGAGCCAGGGCCAGGACGGGCGGGCGGCGATCAAGGCGCGCGATGTTTCTGCACTGGAAATTTCCGGGCTGCGCCAGGGGTCGGCCGCGAACCGACTGTACCTGCGCACCGGCGCGCTCGACCCTGCCTACGAGCGTCTGACGGTTGCCGGCTACCGGCTGCGACAGCCGGCAACCCGATACGGCCTGGTCCAGTTCGAAGCCGGCACCCGCGACGCCGCGAAGCGCCTGGAAAAGGCGGGCATGGACGTGATCGCGTACCAGCCGGACAACGCCTGGCTGGTGCGCTGGGATGAGCGCATCAAGACGCTTGCGCAGGACATTGCCGAGGTCCGTTTTGCCGGCGACTACACGGCCGAAATGAAACTGGCGCCCGCGCTTCTGCAGGCCGAAACACTGCCGGTCGAAGTCTTCCGGCTTTCCGACGGCACGCTGTCGCCGCCTGGCGTGGGTCTTGAAATAGTCGCCTTCCCCGACACGCCGGCGCGAGCGCTTGCGGGTGCGGTCACCAAAGTCGCGCCAGCGGCCCGAAAAATCGAAAGCCGACGCGGCGCCGGCTGGAGCTCGATGCTGATCTGGCTGCCCGAGAGCCGGCTGCAAGGCGCGATCGAACAGCTCACTGCGGTGCCGGCCGTTTACCAGCTCGACGCCGGCCGCCGGATTGAACTGCACAACATCGACTCGGTCGAGCCGATCCAGGCCAACACGGCCACCGGCGACGTTCCGCCCAGCGCCACCCCCATCTGGGACCAGGGATTGATCGGCGCCGGCCAGATCGTGGCCGTGATGGATTCAGGGCTTGACAACAACGAAGACTGGTTCGTCGCCTACGACAACGGCGATGGCCCGAATACGGCCCTGACCGACGGCGTCGCTCCAGTGCTGCCCGCGGTCGGCGCTTCCTTCTCCGATCGCAAGGTATTTGCGTATTGGGTTCAGCCCGGCTCCACCGCATACGACAACAACGAGCGCTGCACCCCAACGAGTTCGCCCACCGGTTTCCACGGCACCCACGTGGCCGGCACGGTCGCGGGCGACACGATGGCTACGGCCACGCCGACGGCACCGGCCTACGACGACGGCGACGGGATGGCACCGAACGCGCAGATCCTGTTCCAGGATATCGGCAACGACGACAGCGGCTGCCTTTCCATCAGCAATCTTTTCGGCACGCTGCAGCAGGCCGCCAACGGCGGTGCATCCATCCACACCAACAGCTGGGGCTCGGACGCGCGGGGCGCCTATACCTCGTTCTCGGCCGACGTCGACGCATTCAACCGCAGCGAGCAGGCAAGCCTTGTGCTGTTCTCGGCCGGCAATTCCGGCAATGCCGGTGCGGACACCATCGGTGCGCCCGCCACGGCCAAGAATGCGCTCACCGTAGGCGCCCTGCTCCACGGCAACAATACCGGCGTCGTCGGCTTTTCCAGTCGCGGCCCCACCGACGATGGTCGCACCAAGCCCGACATCCAGGCACCGGGCACCGCCATCCGGTCGGCAGCCGGTAATACGACCAACGACGGCAACATCGAACCGGGCAGCATCTCGAGCAAGTCCGGGACTTCGATGTCTACGCCCACCGTGGCCGGCGCCGCCGCGATGCTGCGCCAATACTTCACCGAAGGCTTCTACCCGACAGGCGCGCGCACGGCAGCCGATGCCGACCCGCCCAGCGGGGCGCTGATGAAAGCCGCGCTGCTAAACGGCACGCGGGCCGATCCTGCGTTCTCCGTGCCCAGCAACGACTACGGCTGGGGGCGAGTCTGGCTCGACAACAACCTTTTCTTTGCCGGCGACGCGCGCTATTTCCGCTTCTGGGACCGGCTCAACGAAAGCGGCCTTTCGACCGGCGAAGTTGAAACCTACGGCGTCGACGTGGCCGCCGGCGAGGAACTGCGCATCACGCTCGTCTGGACGGACGTCGCAGCGGCCCCGGGGGCCGGCGTCACGCTGGTCAACGACCTCGACCTGCAGGTCATCGCGCCCGGCGGCACGACCTTCCTCGGCAACGTGCTCAGCACCAGCGAATCGACCACCGGGGGCGCATTCGACCGCCTCAACAACGTCGAGCAGGTGCTTTTGCCGAGTCCCGGTGCAGGCCGCTATGAGATCAGCGTAATCGGCGAATCCATTCCCGGCGACGGCAGCACGCTTTCAGACAGACAGGGGTTCGCGCTGGTGCTTTCTGCGGCCGCCCCGCCGGCGCCCGCCCTTGCCGCGCCCGCCGGCGTTGCCGCATCGGCCGCAGGCGCTTCGGGCATCCAGGTCGATTTCAGCGCCGTGACGGGTGCCGAGCGCTACAACATCTACCGCGCCGTCGGCAACTGCGACCTGGAAACGCTGGATTTCAGCCATGTCGGCCAGACCGAGACCACGACCTTCGTCGATTCCCGGACCATCGGCGGCTTTGAGTACTCGTACCGCGTCCGCGCCGACGATGGCGCCGGCGAAGGTCCGGTTTCGGCCTGCGGGCCGGACAGCGTCGCCACGTCGGCAGCCGCGTGCGACCTGCCCCCGGCCTTTGACCAGAGCGGCGTGATCGCCAACGATTCGCCGGGCATGATCTGCGGTATCGACCTGGCGTGGACAGCCGGAGAAACGACCTGCCCGGCCGGTGACCCGCTTCGCTACAACGTCTACCGCAGTACCGATCCGTTCTTCACACCGGACGGCGGCTCGTTGCTTGCCGGCGATTTCGCGGGCACCGCATTCACCGACACCAGCGTGGCGCCCGACACGACCTATTACTACGTTGTGCGCGCCGAGGACAATACGGACACAAGCGACGGCAACGAATCAACCGGTTCGCTGCGCGTCAAGGCGGTATCGCTAAGCGACGGCAACCTGCCCGGAACCTTCTTCGACGGTGCCGACGACCTATCGCTCATGGAGAACGACACGGTCTGGTCGATCAGCGACAACCACGCCCAGTCCGGCCTGTTGAGCTACCGCTCTGCCGCTGACGGCGCCGCGGCTTACCCGCCGAATACCTGCGCCACGATCACGACCCCGGAACTCGAACTCCAGGCGGGCAGCCCGCAGCTCAGCTTCGCGGCGCGGTACGACATCGAAAGCGACTGGGACGGCGTGGTCGTCGAGATCAGCACCGACAACGGCACCAGCTGGGCGCCGATCGCACCCGACGGCGGCTACCCGGGCGACTTCTCGCAGACCGGCAGCACGCCGATAAACGTCTGCGGGTTCCCGGCCAGCCAGGGCGCATTCAACGGCTCGACCAACGGCGCCTTCGAACCCGTGACCGCCGACCTTTCGGCGTTTGCCGGCCAGACCGTTCGAATTCGCTGGTCGCTGTCTACCGATCCGGGCAGCGAAGACGAAGGGTTTTACCTCGACGACATCCAGGTGACTTCGGCAAGTACGCCAGCGGCCTGTATTCTGAGTGAAACCGTCTTCGATGACGGATTCGAGACCGGTTCCTGAGGACCGGCCGGGCGGGCGACTATCGGCGCATCGAAATTCAGCACGCGGGCCGCGCCCGCGGGCGGGATTTGCTGTATCTTCGCCAGCCATGATTCAGCTCGAACACATCACGCTCAGGCGCGGCGTCGAGGACCTTCTCGTGGACTCGAGCCTCACGGTACATGCCGGGCAGAAGATTGGTCTTGTCGGCCCCAACGGCTGCGGCAAGTCCAGCCTGTTCGCGATGCTGCTCGGCGA
>JGI12048J13642_10338537_pt1 | contig 59692 bp, 53 predicted proteins | sample ElkSlonscriptome_16_FD_13642 | JGI IMG/M metagenome (IMG submission 13642)
CCGCCGCCGCCACCGCCGCCGCCGCCGCCGCCGCCGCCGCCACCGCCGCCGCCGCCGCCGCCACCGCCACCGCCACCGCCACCGCCGCCTGTGGTTGGTCCACCGCCACCACCTCCTCCGCCGCCTGAGAACCCGGTCGAGACGGAAGTAGAGACCCGAGATCTGATCGAGGGCGGTATCGATGCCCCTGATGTGGTTTCGCAAACCTCCTTCCGGGCAGGGCTGATCAACCTCGATCCGGGTATTGTGTTCGAAGAGGATCCTCTGATCGACGATCCGGTTACAGGCGTCGGAAATGAGGATCTTTGGGTCGGCGACGAGGACGATTGTGATGACGATGACACCTGCGAGGAGTGACGCGATCTTGCCGAGCGCGCGCTGAGCGGGTTCGCATCCTCGTTCTGGGGCGGATATGTCACTCTTTTCAATGCCTTGAGCCAGCTTTCTGTTTAGGTTGTCGTCCCGGCTGGGCCATCGGGTTGAAGGGCGCACGCAGGTGGGGATCCTCGATTGCGCCGCGCAAGAGAGGAGAGCGACGAATGCGGTTGCCTCGCTTGAACAAATGCGGCTAGTTTGCTCTTGATCTTCGCAGACATGGAAGGGGGGAGCCATGCGTGCGGCATTGCTATTCGGCTTGCGCCTGAGTGTGTTTTGCACGGTTACGCTGGGGTGTTTGTCCAGCGCCGCTCCGGCAAGCGCCCAGCTTTATGATGAGCTCTGCCGTTCGCTTCAGCCCGGCAGTGCTGAAGTCCTCTCGAAAAATGCCGCCATTCGTGCAGCAACCCAAGCCGCCGAGACCATACTAACCGAGCAAAAAGGCCGCATGGCTCGCGGTTCGCAGGCACTCGCGGTGCTGGCGGTGACTGGTGCCGAAGCTGAAGCCGACTCCGACCCCGACGCCGTGCCGGCGCGCCGGCAAGCGGCCTATTGCGCTGCGGCCGGCGAAGCCATGCGCTCGAGCGAGCGCGGCAGCGAGTTTCAGGCACGCATCTATCTCAGAACGGCGTTTCTTCTGGCCGAGTCGGTTAATGCCTCAGATATCGCCGCCATTGCGGCATTTCGTCTTGGTCTAGTCTCGGTCAAGGGCACCACAATCCCTGCGATCCGCGGCGCTCGAATGGGCACGCGCAGTGCCGCTGCGCAGATGACCCGCGCGCAGGCTACAATCGAGGGTGTTTGCGGCGAACTTGCCAGCGCCGATCTTGCACGGGATGCCTCTGAATACATCTCCGTGGTCTCGCTCGAATGCGCCGCCAATCGCGCCTTGGCCGCAGAGCGATATGACATCGCTGCACTCGCCCACCTGCGGCTCGCGCGTTCGGCGCTCAGCCGGATCAGTCAGACAGATGCGATGCTTCCTGAGCTTCGCGATGCGATGGCAGGGACGATCGATGATGGGCTATCCGCTGCCCGCTTGATCGGGGATCGAGCACTGCGGGTCGAATTGACCGGCCGTCTCATTGAAACCGCTCTTGACGAGGGAAGCGTGCCGTCAGGCGAATTGCGCCCGCATCTTGCAGACCTGCGCGCGGCGGCGGGACAGGAGGGTGGCATGCGGGCCCTCGCAGAAGCACTCGAGGCGCGATTGCTGCTCGCAAACGGCGAGCGCGAACGCGCAGCCGAGTTTGCCAACCGGGCGATATTTCTCGAAAGCCAGCGCGCCTTGCCGGTGCGGCTCTCGGACTGGTACCTGATCCTTGCCGATGCTCAGCCCGAGCGCGAACGCATCCATGCGCTGGCCGCCTACCGCGCGCTCGAGAGTGTACGTCTGCTGCTTCCGCCGACCGATCCGCTGACCGAGGAATCGACCTTTGCCCTGCGTATGCGCCGGGTGTTCGAGCGGGCCGTCGATGTTGCCCTCGAGGGAGCCGGACCAATCGATCAGGCCGCAATCGCGAGCGCGCAGGAGATCATCGAGACTTATCGCGAGGCCGAGATCCAGAGTGTCTTCGGCAGCGAGTGCGTGCCACCCCGGCTGGCGATAAGCCCAGCGCAACTCGCACAGGGCGAAATCCTTCTTTATCCGGTCTTGCTGGCAGATCGGATCGAACTCATCGTGACCGAGGAGACCGCCGATGGGTCGGGTGCGCGATATCGGCGTCTCGCACCGAATTTCGCGTCCAACAGGCAGCAGGTGGCGGGGCTGGTTGAGGAGGTCATCCTGTCATTGAGTTATGGAGATGACGGCAATTGGCAGGATGCTGCCAGCACGCTCTACAGCTTGCTGATCGCGCCTGTGGGCGCTTCGTTAGATGAGAATACGACGCTGGTCATCATCCCCGATGGTCCACTGCGTCCGCTTCCTTTCGCTGCGCTGATCGGGCCTGATGGGCGTTTTCTTGTGGAGCAGACCAAGCTCGGGGTCAGCCCGGCGCTCAACTATTCGCAGCCGGGCAGAACCAGGCGCGAAGCCCGCTTCAACGTGCTGTCGGTTTCACTTGAACGCGAAGTTGATTTGCCAGCAGGAACTTTCCCCGCGCTCACCGGCACGAGCGAGGAAGCACGGATCGCCGCTTCGATCGGCAAGACCGATGCGAGCATCATGATCGAGAACTTCGGCCGCGAAGATCTCGTCAATGCGATGCAGGGGCGCGCGATCGACGTGCTGCATCTGGCGACCCATGCCTCCTTCAACGGCGGCTCTGATCGCAGTTTCATTGTCGCCAATGGTGATCCGATCTATCTGAGCGAATTACGCGGGCTGATCGACAACAATATCATTCGCGGTGGAACGCTTGACCTGATCGTCTTGAGTGCTTGTGAAACCGCGATCGGCGATGATGAGGCGAGCATGGGTCTGGCCGGCGCTGCCGTCCAGGCCGGAGCGCGCAGCGCGGTCGCTTCGCTTTGGCAGGTCAATGATCTGGGCACAGCCGAGCTGATGCGCGCGTTCTATGCGAATTACGCTGCAGGCGCGAGCAAGGCCGATGCGATGCGCGGTGCCCAGCTCGCTTTGCTGCAAAGCGATAGCGGGCTTGCCGATCCCAACATCTGGGCTGCCTTTACGCTCCTTGGGAGCTGGCGTTGAGATTGCGCGCATTGGTATCGGTCGCGGCACTTGCAGCAGCCCTGGCGGCTGTCCCGGTGAGCGCGCAGCATAGTGCGATTGTGGCGGATGAAGGAGCGCAACGGGGGACTGGCACGCTTGTCGAGCAGGGGGAAGGCGCCACCGTTATTGATGGCGGGACGCTGCAAGGCGGCAACCTGTTTCACTCGTTCAGCCAGTTTGATCTGTCCACCGGGGAAAACGCGCAGTGGGTCTTCTCGTTCGGTGATCCAGACTCGATCGAGAATATCGTCAATCGCGTTACCGGAGGGGGAGCGTCCACGATCGATGGCACGATCGACGCCACGCTCATCCCCAACGCCAAATTTTTCTTCATCAATCCAGCCGGAATCGTGTTTGGCGAGAATGCCGTCATCAATGTGCCCGCCGCTGCCCATTTCTCGACCGCTTCGCATATCGACTTCGCTGATGGCGCGCGCTTTTCGGCGATCACACCTAAAGGCTCGACCTTTTCCATGGTGGCACCCGCGAGCTTTGGCTTTCTGGGCGATGAGGGCGCACTCGCGGTTTTCGGAAATGCTGCTCGGCCCGAGCTTAGCAATGCCGGCGAACTGTTGCTTTCGGCGAGCAGGATCGGAATCTCAGGGCGAACACTGACGGCCAATGTCATCGGCATCACTGCAACTGGAACCGGCAACTCCAATGTGCCCGCCCTGCTGGCAGATGCACAAGCTGCTTTCGGCGATGGTCAGATCAGCATCAGCGATTCGGTCTTGAGCACGGATGCGATTGGCGGGATCGGCCTTGCTGCTGGTGCAATTGCCATTGCGGGCCAATCGATCATTTCAAGCGAAACCACCGCGAATGAAGGTGCTTCGCTGCGATTTCTCGGCGGCCAATTCGCGCTCAGCGAGGGATCGATCATCGAGACCGTCACGATGGGAGAAGGGGACGGCGGGTTCATCGGCATAGAAGTTGTCGAAAGCATGCTGATCGACAATGCTGCCATTCGCACTGCTACGCTCGCAGAGGGCAAGGCCGGGAATATCGTGCTCGCGGGACCGAGCGTCGATATCAGCAGCGCTGAGTTGACCACCCGTTCTGGCGCCGTTCAATCGGACCCCGCAGCAGACGGGGTCGATGCCAGCGGCGCTAGCGGCAATATCCAGATCAGCGCCGACAGGCTCGCAATCAGCGACTTCTCTCTCCTTTCAAACAATTCGCTGGGAAGCGGCACGCTCGGCTCGATCGGCCTGTTCGCCCCTTCCATCACGATCGAAGCCAGCGCCGTTTTGCAAACCAGTGTCGGGGCATTCGATCTGAGCGGCATCGTGATTTCAGCAGAAGACCTGGCGCTTGTGGGTGGAACGATCATAGGCACTGAGGGCCTCGAAAATGCCAACGCAGGCAGCATCACCCTGCTCGCCGATACCGCGATCGTCGAGGCGAGCACTATTGTGAGCAACACGTCGGGCGCGGGGGATAGCGGGCCCATCCAGATCACAGCCGACACTCTCGCCCTCATGCCGGGGGCGCAAATCGCAAGCACGACCTTTGGCAGCGGCAGCGGTTCGCTGATCAATATCGCCGCATCGAGTTTCGTGGCGGATACAGCCGTTCTCAGGCAGCAATCGCTTGATCAGGGCGCATCGGGCTCCATCAACATCAATGCAACCCGTATCGAAGCGACCAATTCGACCTTTGACACCGATGCGCAAGGCTCTGGCGCAGGCGGACTCATCTTCATCGCAGCCGATGAGAGTATTCGACTGGAGACGAGCACGCTGACAAGCTCTGCGCTGGGCGTCGGGAATGCAGGGTTTATCCGCCTGCGGGCGCCTCAAGTCGAAGGAACCGGGCTTATCGTCACGGCAGGGACGCTAGGGCCGGGGGCGGGAGGGGGCTTGACCGTCGAAGCGCAACAGGTGCGGCTGCAGGATTCCGCGCTGTTTTTTCCTACCTTCGGCGATGGAGCGGCCGGCGCACTGTTGATGCGCGCTGAGGATGTGGCGATTGCGAACACCCTGTTTGTCTCTGATTCGTCTGGCGCAGGCGGCATGGGGTTGATCTCGATCGTCTCCGACACGATCCGGATTTCTGACGATACGCTCTTCTCGCTTTCCTCAAATGGCATGGGAGGGGATGCAGTGCTCGAGCTCATTGCGCGCGAGCTCGAAATCGAGAATGGCGGGTTCCTCTCTTTCGCGAGCGCAGAAGGCAATGCCGGCTCCGTCTTTATCGAAGCGGAGCGCGCACGCATATTCGACACCGAAGTGGAGCTGAGCAGCCTTGGATCGGGCAATGCTGGGTTGTTCATTCTCGATATCATGGACCTCTCGCTCGCCAACTCCCGAATTCGCTCGACGACCGAGGGGAGCGGGTCTGGCGGTATCGTGAGATTGCTCAACGCCAACAGCATAGACCTTGCGAATGTGAGCATCGCCACCGATGCCCAAGGATCGGGTGATGCCGGCGCGATAGAGATTTTCGGGCAGCAGATCGCGATCACCGAAACCGAACTCACAAGCGTCAGCGATGGATCGGGCAATGCCGGATTCATCAATATGATGGGCGGCACCCTGGAAATCGTGGACACGACGATTTCGACCGAGGCCGTCTTGTCCGGATCGGGACAAATCGCATTTGCGGCTGAACGCATCAGCATCTCAAACTCCCTTATAGACGCGACCAATTCCGGCGATGGCATCAGCGCGCAGATCGGGCTTGATGCCAGCGAGGCGATCGAGTTGCGGGCGACGGAGATCAGCAGCAATTCGTTCGGGTTGAGCGCGGGCGGAGATATCGCGATTTTCGCGCCTGACATCCTGCTCAACGGCGCCGCGATCAATGCGAACGCGGTCGATGTCGGCGACGGTGGACGCATCCTGCTCGTAGCGGAGGATGGAAGCCTTGCAATTCGCGGCGGCTCGACCGTCAGTTCAAGTGTGGGCGCCGAAGCCGACGCCGGTATCGTGTTGCTCAATGCAGATGATGTCCTCCTTGAAGAGAGCACGCTGGGCACAATCACGATCGGCAATGGCAATGGCGGCACGATCCGGATCAATGCGCAATCCCTCTCGTTTGAGGAAGCTCGCGTCTTGTCCTCGACCTTTCCCTTCGATCCACAATTGGGCCCATTTACCGGGAATGCCGGATCGATCGACATCGACGCAGGCACGATCGAAGCGTTCAGCAGCGAACTCGCATCCAACACCCAGACGCAGGGAAATGGCGGATCGGTCACGATCAGTGCCGATGCGCTTGCGCTGACCGCAAGCGAGGTTTCAACGGCCGCATTCTCTCAAGCTTCGGGCAGTGCGGGGGACATCAGCATTACTGTTACCGGGGGAATGCTGCTGAACGACCGGTCGAGCATCGCCTCGACCAATGACGGCAGCGACACAGCGATCGACAGCGCAGGCACGATCGCGATTTCAGCAAATAGTCTCGCGCTTGCCGACGCTTCGGAAATAACCACGAATTCGGCAGCCGGCCCGGCTGGAAACATTGCGATCGAATTGCCCGATCAAGGAACGTTGCTGCTGCGCGGTGGGGCAGCTGGCCAGAGCATTATTACCACGTCCTCGGGACCGGGAACCGGCGGTGTGATCACGATTTCCGATCCGCTTGCGATAATCTCGCAAGGCGGAGAGATCCGTGCGCTTGGGCAACAGGGCGGTGCCAACGTGCTTCTTCGTTCGGCATTCTTCATTGACGCGGCCGATACGCTCGATGCGGTGCTTGTCGACGGCACGCTCACATTTGATGGCAATCTTGATTATTTCGCGGCCGGAGAGGAAGCGGTTGAAATAAACCCGCTCGATGCGGGCGCAGTGCTGTCGGGGCGTTGCAGGAGTGAGCGCGCGAGCGGGTCAGCAAGCCAGTTCAGCGCCGCGCCGACAGGGCCGTTTCCAGCGGCGATCGACAGAGCGACCGACGAGTCGGCGGCCAGTCCGGAAGAGACAAAGCAGGCCGATCCGTGCCGATAATCACCCGTCTGCTCTACCTCGGCATTGCCGCGGCAGGCGCGACCCTGCACGGCGCGGCCGGAGCGCAAGACGTGCCTGGCGCGGCGCTTCAGCCAACCCCTGATCGGCGAGAGACGCCGCTCCCCGATTTCGCAGCGCCGCCCGAACCGCCACCCTTGCTCAAGCCTTCTTCGCCAGAGACACCGGCTTCCCAGGAGGGTACAGTGGTTTTGACCGACGTCGTGGTCGATGGGGACACGGTTTCTTCGACCGCCGTCAGATGGTCCGATTTTCGCGATGAGACCAGTGGGCTAGACGTCTCACTTGGCCCGGGCGAGGCGATCGGTCCCGATTGGCTGCGCCGCCAGTTCGAGGCGAATGGGTTGATCGGCGAGCCGGCGGATCTCGGCCGTGTGATTGGGCTCATCCAGCTGATCAACCAGCGTTTCGTGGCTCTGGGCTATGTCAATTCGGGTATTCTCATTCCTCCCCAACCGGTGATTGAGCGCCGCGGTGTCCTTCGGCTCGATTTGGTGCTCGGGCGGATTGCAGGGAAGGGCGTAGTCACGATCGAGGCGCCGGCCAAAGGACTCGCACCCTCCTATCTGGCTCGCCGCTTGCAGTCTGCGGGTGCCATCCCGTTCAACGCCGCCGCCTTCGAGCGCGAATTCCGTCTGCTTGCCGAGGATGAGGCAATCGAGACCATCAATGCTGACCTTGCGCCCATGGGCCGCGCAGGCGAGGCAGCCCTCAGCATCGCTGCGTTGCCCGCCGACCGGTTTGACCTTTATGCCTCTTTCGCGAACAACCGCTCTCCGTCGATCGGCGGCGAGCGCGTTGCGCTTGGCGGTTCGATACGCAATCTGGTCGGCTCGGGTGACCTGCTGTTCCTCGAGGCCGGGTTAACTGCCGGGGTGGAAGATGCCACGATCAGCTATCGAGGCCCGGTAACACGATCGCTTGGGGTCTTCATCAACGGCTTCGTCAACGATGCCATTGTGATCGATGAGCAGCTTGGTCCGCTCGACATTCGCACGCAGAGCCATGCGGTCGATGCTGGAATCGAGCGCGCGTTGGTGCGCGAGCCGCTGCTGCCTCGCGGGGATGGCACGTTCTCGTCAGCGCAGACGTTGACTGCGCGCCTTAGCGTTACGCATCGCGAAACCACGACCTTTCTGCTGGGCGAGCGCTTCAGCTTCAGTCCCGGCTCACAAGACGGGGTCGCGCGCTATACGGCTGCGCGCGCGGGGCTCGATTACCTGTCGCGCTCGGTGCGACAGGTGCTGGCTGGCTCGCTCACCGTGACTTTCGGGCTCGATGGCACACGCAGCGACGTGCCCGGCATTCCGACGCCGGATGAAAACTTCATTGGAGTTCGCGGGCAGTTCAACTTCGCCCGGCGGCTCGATCGTAGGGGCCTCGAACTGCGCGCGCGCGCCGAGGGCCGTTGGCATTCAAGCGTGGTGTATCCCGGCGAGCGTGCGCCTATCGGAGGGGTCGGAAGCGTTCGCGGGTTCCGCGAGACGCTTTATCTCAGTGACAATGTGATGCGCGGTAGTCTCGAGCTTGCCCGTTCGTTCAATCTCTCGCCTGGAGCGGATGCAAAACGCAGCGGACCCGGAGCGATCACGCTGTCTGCCTTTGTCGATGCGGCAGCCTTCGGTAATCGCGCCGAGCCGCAGACGCCTCAGACCTTCCTTGCCAGTGTGGGCGGCAGCCTCGCCTGGGCCCCTGTCCCCGCTCTAAGTGCCCGCGTGACCTATGCACACGGCTTTCAGGATGTCCTCGTCGGCGGCGAACGCGACTTGCAGGACGAAAGCTTCTATTTCGCGGTCACGTTGTTTCCGCTGAAGCTGTGAGCCTGGGTCTGGGCCGACTGGGACCACCAGTTTGGCCTCGCCAAGGCCACCACACCACTAGTCTGCCTTTTGCAGGCGCCGGATGTCGGCGAGATTGCTCGGCGGGCTTTGCCACAATGGGGCTTCAGACACGATATAATCGCGCAGGGTCTGCGGCACTTCGTCAAAACCTTCGGTGCGCCATGTGACGAGGTGCATGATCGTGGGCCCTCCTCCGGCCCACTCGGGAGCCGGGCCATAGCGCACCCAACTTAGCTGGTTGGGCTGGGCAACGCTTCCGGGCGGCTGAAAGAAAAAGTCATAGTTTTCGAATGCCTGATAGCGCGCCTCCGGGCCCATCGGGAAATCGAGATAGACAGGGGCTGTAAAAACGGCAGTTTCGCCCAGCATTCGCACGCTCATCTGCTGTCCCGGCCCCATCCGCCGGACTGCCTCGCCCTTCCCCTGTTCCACGAAGGTCTCGATCGTGCCATCCTTCAGCTCATAGGTGATGAACTGATAGGGATAGGCGATCGGCTCGACCGGCTTGCCCTCCCATTCGCGCAGTACATTGCCGGTTTCGGCATCGCGAAAGATGTAGATCTTCCGATTGTACTGGTGCGCGAGCCGCTCCGCCGGATCAGGCCGAAACATGCGCGCGGTATCATATCCCTCGACCCGCGCAATCAGCTTGCCATCCGGATAGGAGCGCAGCGTCCCCACCGAATACCAGTAGATCGGATCACCCATGCCGACACGGCCAGCGATCCAGCGCTCGAACAATTCGGGGGTGATCGGATCGGATGCGGTCGCGGGTTTAGCAGGTGCGGGCGCAGCCGGGCTGGATGACTGTGCCGTGCCATCTTCCTGTTTCGCCAAGCTCGCGCTCGAGGAAAGAACGAGACCTACTGCGGCGGCAAAAAGGAGGCTCGATCTGATCATGCTGTCATGTCCGTTTCAATGTCCTAGTCAGTGCGATTACATTGGCACAGCAAGCCGCCGCGCGCCAGCTTTCAGGGTGACGATCCGCAGAAGGCTTGGCCGCGCCGTCGTTCTAAACTATTGCTTGTCGATGCACCGATCTGCACTATCTTTCGCTGTCGCCTCGTTTGGTCTGGCGAGCCCGGTTCTCGCTGCTCAGTCGCTGGCGCCCGGCATCTGGACCAACACCGAGGACGCCTATTTCGCCGAGGAAGAAGGCCGAGAGCAGCCTAGCGAAATGGCCCTCGAGGTTGGCGAGGATGGCCGCTGGCGCTGGATCGATGCTTTCGGCAAGGCCTTGAGCGAATGGAGCGATGCACCCATCGAAGGCTTGGCTCAGCGCGAGGGGGGCTCTGGCTGGGAGATCGCGGGAAGCGAACTGAGAAGGGCGCGCCGGTTCACGTGCTGGGTCTCGGCGCGCAAACCGGCTGAACAGGCCGATGGAAGCGCAGACTGGACATTTGCCAATGGTCTGGAAACCTTCGATCAGGGCGGGCGCATATTTGTGGATGGCAAGGGCGAGGCGCCCGATGTCACTTTCCGGCTGCGCAACGTGACCTGGGCGGCGGGGAGCCGCAATCGACCCTCCTTCGTCCTCTATGTCCACAAGGATGATCCGGTTCGGGCTGAAAGCTATAGCTGGGCTTCGCCTGATGCTGAACTCATCGGGATCAATCTGCGCTGGGTCCAGGGCAGTTGCCGCCTTCTTGAAAGGGAGCCTGATCAATGAACCGGTTTGTCCTGATCGCTGCCCTGGCGCTCGCAACCAGCCATTCCGCTCCGGCAATGGCGCAAGCAGACGCGGCAAGTATCGAGGATCGGACCGCGCTGCTGGCTGCCCAAGGTGAGAAGTGGCGCGACATCCTGCTGTCTGGAGACTGGGCGGCCCTGCGCGAGCTCTATGCGCACGATGCCGTCTTGATGACGCAAGGGCAGGCCAAGATCGAAGGTGCCGATGCGATCGTCGCCTTTCTTCAGCGTGTGCCCAAGGCGGGCGGCTCGGTCGATTTCACGTTCGAGAACGAGGAAGTTATCGCCAAGCATGGGCTGGGGTTTGTGACGGCGCGCTATCTGATGACCGTTACATTCCCCGGCCGCGAGCCAATCCTTGCCGCCGGGCGCTCGTTTCTCGTGTATAAATGGGATGGCACGGGCTGGAAGCTGTGGCGCGACATCGACAATCTGGCGCCCGATGCAACGGCGCAGGATTTCGCGAACTGAGGCAAGGCCTCACATCTTCCAGGCAATCCCACCAACCCAATCGCCAGCCACGCCCAGGAAGTGGCTGGACTGAACCGATTTCCAGACGCCGGCTGCGAAATAGGGATCGGCCTCGAACTTGGCGCGCGCTTCGGCCTCGCTCTCGGCCTTGACGATGACCAGTGAACCAATCGTCGTTTCGCCATCCTTCAATGGGCCAGCAACGGCGAAATCGTCGATATGTGCCTCGATATGGGCGAGATGATCGGAGAGCAGCTTTTCGCGAAAGGCGGCGCTGCCATCGGCATCGAGACAGAAAAAGGCAAACAGGGTCATGCCCCTGTCTCTACGCATTCGACCAGCTCGCCGCCAGCGCCGATTGCACAGGCGGCGCGCCTGCCGCCATAGAGCGCCCCCTCGCGCGCCTGCGGCGGCGTCAGCCAATCGGCCGAGCAGGCATCCAGACTATCTACCGCGAGCGTCACCAGGGCATTGCCCGGCGGGAGCATTCCCTCATGCCGCGAACGCGGCGTGGCGGCGGCCGGATAATCGTCTACCTCCACGATCGGCATCTTCCCCTGCTGGACCATGCTGATCGTCGTCTGCGTTTCGGGCGCAAAGCCGAAGGCATCGTTGATCATGGAATAGGGCAAGGTGTAATCCGCACCTCGATCGAGCCCGAGGCGCTCGCAATACCAGGCGATGCTCCGCTCACGATCAGGCGTCGCAAGCACGACGATGAAGATCTTGTCCACCGGCGCGTGGGCACGGGGCAAGCGTGTCTCGGGCAGATCGCCCAGAACCTCATTGAGATATACCATCTCGCGGCCTGTCCCCAGCGCCTGCATCGGGATGAAGGCAGGCTCGATATTCTCCAGCTTCTTGGGCGGGCCGACGATGGTGAACAGTTCGGGCGGCAGCGCATCAGGCCAGTGCCATACATCCTCGACCGTCGTTTCGAAGGCGGCCCAGCCATAAGTCGTGGTTGGCTTGAAATCGGGGTGATCGGGCTGCTCCACCAGCCTGAACCAACATGGCGCGCCGCTCGCCGGGCGCAGGGCGGCGTAGGGCGAGCCGACATTTTGTGGGCAACCCCAGCTTGCAGCGAGATCGAAGCTCAGCTGGCCATGTTCGGCGAGCTCCAGCTGAAGCACATCGCGATAGGCCTGCAAGGCGCGGTCCAGATTGGGAACGGTGGAAAGACCTCCCATGATGGTCCCATGGGGAATTGGCGCGGAAGAAGGAGCATTCATGAGCCAAACTCCGGTTTGCGTTTCTCGACAAAGGCGCTCGTTCCCTCGTCGAAATCGGGCATCGTGAAGGCTTCGGCGAAAATCGCGAGGGTCTCAGGATCATCGCCAGCCTGGCCATCCAAAACGCGCTGGACAAAGCGCTTGGTGTGCTGGGCCGAATAGCTCGAAGCGGCAAGCAATTGCTCAATCAGCTCTGCGCTGCCCTCAGCCACGAACTCCACGAGGCCGATCCGAAGCGCTTCGTGCGCTTCGATCAGGCTGCCGGTGTAGAGCAGTCGCTTTGCCTGTCCCGGTCCGACAAGGTCAACCAGCAGCTTCACATCGTGTAGCGGGTAGACAAGACCCAGCTTGGCCGGCGTGATGCCGAACCGCGCCCTGGCCGTCGCAATCCGCAAATCGCAGGCCATGGCAAGCCCGCAACCCCCGCCAACGCAATCGCCTTCCACAAACGCGACAGTCACAAGATCGGCCTGAGCGAGCTCGTGCTGGACCAGATTGATCTGCCGCTGGTTCGCCGCGCGCCACTGCGCATCGTCCTTGTTGGCGAGCAATTCCTTGATGTCAGCGCCCGCGCAAAATGCGGTGCCAGGAGTAGCCGAGCGAAGCTCGAGCACCCTCACCTTAGGATCGGCCACGGCTTGTGCCAGCAGCTCTGGCAGGGCTTCCCACATCGCCATGTTGAAAGCATTGCGCTTGTCCGTGCGATCAATCAGGATCCGCGCGATGGGGCCTTCTGTGACGAGCCGCAGCGTCATGCCGGATGGGCCTCGATGAAGTGATCCGCGATCGCCTTGCGTGTCGTGATCCAGACCTCGTCATGTGCGCGCACATGCCTGAAGAACTCCTCGAGCGCCCAGATCCGGCCCGGGCGCCCAATGATGCGCAGATGCAGGCCAAGGCTCATCATCTTGGGATTGCCCGCCTTGCCTTCGCGGTAGAGCTGATCGAAATTGGCCTTGGCATATTCGAGCCATTGATGCGGGGTCAGCGCCGGGTCGGTCCACATTTTCATGTCGTTGGAATCGAGTTGGTAGGGGAGAATACACATCGGCTTTCCGGGGACCGTGTCGCGATCCCAGAATGGCACGTCGCCACTGTAATCATCCATATGGTAGGTGAAGCCCTCCTCGCTCAGAAGCCTCCGCGTGTTGTCGGTCAGCAGATAGCGCGAGAGCCAGCCATGGGGGCGCATCCCGCAGGTCCGCTCGATGCTGGCAACAGCCTTGCGGATGAATTCCCGTTCCTCGTCCTCGTCCATCTTGAACTGGTGCACCCAGCGCCAGCCATGGCTAACCGGCTCGTGACCGAGATCGACGATTGCCTCGGCAATCTCGGGGTGGTTCTCGAGCGCGAGCGCAGCAACGGTCCAGCTTGCGGCGATATCGTATTGCTTGAGCAGTTTGACGATCCGCGGTGCGCCGGCCTTGATGCCATAGTGATAATTGCTTTCATTGGAATAATTGCGCATCTTGGATTTCACGAAGACACCAAGCTCGTCGACCGGCTCCATCCCGCGATCGCCGCGCGCGATGGTCATCTCGGAGCCTTCCTCGACATTGACGACAACGCTCAGGGCAAGCTTCGCCCCACCGGGCCAATCGATCCGTTCCTCGGTCAGCGGCATCAGTGCATTTCCTCCCCACCCGAGACATTGAGCGCCTCGCCGGTCACGTAAAAGGCTGCCTCGCTGGCCAGCCAGAGACAGGCTGCCGCAGTGTCCGATGGAAGGCCAGGGCGCCCCATCGGATTCTTGGCGGACATGTTGGCGAGATAATCCTCGACCGTGGCGAAACCCAGAAGCTTCGAGAAATACGCGTTCTGCTTCGCCCCGAGACCCGTCGTGACGTGGTTCGGGCATACCGCATTCACCGTGATGCCGTGCGCGCCCAGTTCGACGGCGCTCGCCCGGGTCAGGCCGACCATGCCGTGCTTTGAGGACACATAGGCGGGCAGGTGCGGGAAACCGGATTTGGCCGCCTGACTCGCAATGTTGATAATCCGCCCGCCCTTGCCCGCTTCGACCATGGCGCGGGCGGCAGCCTGCGTTCCGTAGAAGGCTCCTGACAGGTTGACCGCGATCACTTGGTCCCATTCTTCGGCGGTATTGACCTCGAGCAGCGGCTTCATCTTGAAGCCGATCCCGGCATTGTTGACGAAAACATCGACGCTGCCGAACCGCTCTACTGCACCGGCCACTAGCGCAGTGCATTGATCGGCCTTGGAAACGTCACAGGCAATGGCCTCGACGCAGGCGCCTCGTCCGCGCAACTCTTCCGCGACCGCCTCCGCCTCGGCGTCGATAGCAAGATCGGACACGACGCAATTCGCGCCTTCATCGGCGAAGGCCTGGAGAATGCCTTGGCCCAGCCCCTTGTCCTTGCCCGATCCTGTGACGACGATGGTCTTTCCGCTGAACATTCCCATCGCCTCAAAGGTCCTCGGTCAGGATGAATTGCGGGGCATCGGCATATTCCTGAAACGGCGCGGCCTTGGCCTGAAATTCGGGATCGGAGACATCGGCAATAAACGCGTCCATGTCGGTGATGTCGAGCACTTCGAAATAGGCATAGGGAGGCGGCGTATCAGGATCGCCGAAGAGCCCTGTCGCCTTGTGAACCGTAAAGCTCTTGACCGAAGGCAGCGCGCTCGCGGTCGGCACATCCTTGGTTCTGGCCCATTCCTCGTATTCGGCAACATCGGTTTCGGGCTTGAGATTGAAAGGAACGATAATCCGCATGGGTTCAGTCTCCTCCTGGTGACTTTGGCGCATGGTAGGCGCCGAGTTTGGCATCAAGTTGACGGGCGAGCGCGAACAGGCCCGCTTCAGCGCCCGCAGGGCCGATGATCTGCACGCCGATAGGTAAATTGTCCTGTGTCCATCCGGCGGGCAGGCTGAGGGCAGGCAGGCCGGCAATGTTCGCAAGGCAAGTGAAATCGGCCTGCGCGGCAGGTTCTGGCTCGGCATGCGCGAAGGGCGGATTGGGAACGGTGGGAAGGATGAGAAAGCCGTGCTCGGCAATGATCTGGTTTACCTCAACCCGCGTCTGCGCGAGGATGGCCCTGTCGCTCGCCCAGTCTTCGTCCGAGCGGCGCGGGCCATAGATCAGCAGCTTTTCCAGATGAGCCGACACGCCGACCTGCGCGAGATCACGCGCCATTGTCCTTGATACCCCGATGAAGCCGGCAAAGCGGATACGGCTCTGCGCGTGCGAAAGGGCGACTTTGGCGGGAGCCTTGCCCAGCGCCGCCACGGCCCGTTCAAACGCGCTGCCGACATCGTCATCCACCGCGACGCCGTGCCCGGTGAGCGTCGCTCCAGCGCCGGCGATCGCCTCCTCGCCGAAATCGCTCATCGCCCGCGCGACGGCTTCGAGAAGGTCAAGATCTCGCGCGAGAGGGCCGATCGCATCGAGCGAGGGATAGGCGGGCAAGAGGCCATCCTGGCTGACCTTTTCTGTCGCAGGCTTGAAGCCATAAATCCCGCAATGCGAAGCCGGGATGCGGATCGAGCCCATCGTGTCGGTGCCCAGCGCTGCATCGCACAGCCCCGCGGCAACAGCTGCGCCGCTGCCGCCGGAAGAACCGCCGGGAGAATAGCCATCACGGTGCGGGTTCTGCGTCGGCCCGAAATGCGGATTATCCGTTTTCGCGCCCAGCGCGCCTTCTTCCATGTTGACGATGCCGACGATCGCCGCGCCTTCCGCGCGCAGGCTGCGAACGCTTGCTGCATCCCGATCGGCCCGCTTGCCTTCCCATGCCGCGATCCCGGCATGGAATGGCATGCCCATCACAGCGATATTGGCTTTGACCGCGATCGTCACCCCGTGAAGCGGACCCTCGCCGCCCGTGGCGGCATCCTCGCGATAGAGAAAAGCGTTGTAGCGATCGATCATCGGGCCCGTCATAGTCCTCGCTGGTCGATCAGGCGCAAGGGCTTTTGCCGTGTATCGATCTCCGTCGCCTTGGCAGTGCCGCCTGGCTCGCACAATTCGACCTCGACCTCGACGCCCAGCCCCTGCTTGAGCAGGTCGGCCAGGGCAGTCTCGTCGCTACCGCCTCGGCTCTCCAGCGTTACCGTCATGTGATCCTTTTGGCTCGCATCGCGGCGCAGATGGCAGACATATTCGCCCGTCAGATCGCTGCGGTTCTCGATGATCGCGCCGATTGCATGAGGGAAAACGTTGATGCCTCGCAGCTTGACCATGTTGTCACTGCGTCCGCGAAAGCCGGCGATGCGCTTGAAGACGATCTCGCCCCGGCCATCGAGCTCATGCGTTATATCATGCGTGTTGAAGCGGATGCAGGGCGCGATGTCGTCCTTGTAGAGACAGGTTACGACCATGTCGCCTGTTTCACCCTTGGACACCGGCTTGCCACTGTCGATATCGAGCAGTTCGAGATATTGGGCGTCTTCCCAGACATACATGCCATCACGCTCGGGCCCCTCGCCCGCGATCGAGCCGGTATCGCCGACACCGTACCAGTCATAGGCCTTGGCGCCGTGCCAAGCGGCTTCGGTCGAAGCGCGGTCTTCAGTGCCAAGATGGCCGATGATCATGCGAATATCGATCCGGTCAAACAGGCCCTCGGCTTCGGCGGTGGCGGCAAGCTTGCGGATATAGTCCACGAAGCCAACGATCGCAGTCACTCCGAAATCGGCCATCAGCCGGACCTGATTGACGCTGCGCGTTTCGATCCCCGTTCCGGCGGAAAGGAACACCGAATTGGTAAAATGCGTCACGCTCTCGCGGATATAATGCCCGCCATTGATCATACCATGACCATAGACCGAATGGACCACATCGGAGGGCTCGAGACCCATCCATCGATACATCCGCCCGACCAAAAGATTGCCGACCTCGCGCCCCTTGGGGCCAAACATCAGGGTCTGCGGCTTCCCGGTTGTGCCCGAGGTGGTGTGAAAGATGGTCGGCGCACGGGTTTCGGGCGCTCCCATGCCATGGAAATCGCCATAGGGCGGGTATTGGGCGATCGAGGCCATGAGGTCGCTCTTGTCGTAAATCGGCAGCTTGGTGATGTCCTCAAGGCCGCAGATATCGCCCGGCTCGATTCCCTTGTCCCCCCAAAGTCGCTGATAAAAGGGGATTTTCCAGCCGCGCTCCATCAGCCGGCGGAATTGCGCATCCTGGAGGGTGAACAGCTCATCGCGGCTCATCCCCGCATAGCGCGCGGTGAAGGCCTTCCCGATGGGATAATCCTTGAGCAGCTGCGCATGATCAAGAGCTTCGAAATAGGTCGGATAAGTCATGTCGGTTCAGCCATATAGCAAACGGGATCATCGAAAATTCTGGGATCGGTATTGGTGCTGGCTAGCTTGCGGCACAGCGCGTATTTTCTGCCAGACTGCTCAGCGTCCATCGGATGGGCGATGCTGCCCAGATTGGCGTTGATCGTGCGCTCGATCACGCTCCCATCGTGTTTTGTAACAACGAGCCGCTGCGGCGCCATCGCATTGCCATCCTGATTGCCGTCCAGAATGACGGATACATGCTGGCCAAGCGTGACCAGTTCGGGCGCTTGAAGCGCCTCGCCGTCAAACATCGCTGGATCGATCACCCCATCGCGCAGCATCAGGGGTGCAAGGATCGCAAGGCACAGCCGCGCATAGGCGGCGCTCATGTCCGGCCTGTAGGGACGACCGACCAGCCGCTCGATCAGTGGCGGGGCAAATAAGTCAATGCCCGCCACATCAGAAAGCCTCAGCCCCTCGCGGTGGAGCGATTCAAGTTCGCCGAGCGCTCCGTGACTGGCGCGGCCCGAGGGGAAAGGCTTGATCGCAACTTCGCTGATCCGCCAAACAGAGCCAAGCTCGCGTGTGTAACGCGCCAGATCGAGCGGCTCGATCAGCCTTGCATATCCAAACGGACCTTCGAGAACGTCGCGCGGCCCGTCCATTCCTCCTTCGACGAGCGCCACCGCTGTGATCGCCGCGCGCGCGGCATTGGCGATCTGCAAGGGCAGAGCGATCGAAGCCTCGACATGCGCTTGCATCGTCCCGCCCGCAAAAGAATAGGCCAGACCCATGACATCGGCATATTTCGCCGGTTCCAGATCGCTGAGACGTGCTGCTGCTAGCGCTGCGCCGATCACGCCGGCGGTCGCCGGGCGAAAGAATGTCATCGGCCCTGTTGCAGCGATCCCGAGACCGCTCGCAATATCAACGCCTACCGCAAGCGCGGTGAGAAGATCGCCAGTTTCGCTTCCGCCCTTCTTGTCCGATTGCGCCAGGAGCGCCGCTGTCACCACCGAGAGCGCATGGACGACCGCACCCTCATGAACCGCATCCCATTCAAGGCAATGAATCGCAAAGCCATTGAAGAAGGCGGCGGTGGAGGCGGGGGCTGTTTCGCCCGCGAGGAGCCGCGCTTCAGTGTCGGTCCCAAAACCAGGCAACTGCGAACCAGCGAGCTTGCGCGCTTCGGAAGAGTTCGCGCCTGCGGCACCCCCTGCGAGCGTGTCTGCCAGCAGGCGGGCCGCATCAGCGCGCGCCTGATCGGGCAGCCGATGCGCAGCGACAGCAAAATCAAGGATATCGGCTGTCGCGCTCATTGTATCCACTCCCGCAACATCGCATCGATGGCCGCTCCATCCTCGCCTTCGAGCGCGAGCGAGACCGCGCGATCCGCTTCACCTGCACCCAGGCCGCCCCATCGGGCAAGGCTATGCATCTTGGCGATGATCCGATCCTCGCTCACCGGGCGTTCGGGATCGCCCAAAGTATCGACAAGCTCAAAGCCATTGACGCGCGCGCCAAAATGGGCCGGATATCGCGCCGTGATTGCCTTATCTTCGACGACCGACACTTTCGCGCGCAAAGGAGCGAGCGCGGCGATCGCTTCCGCAGAGAAATCCTCGGGCTCGGCACTGCGTCCATCCGCGACGACCGCGACAGCGTGCTGAAGCGAGAACTTCGCTTGGAGCTCCGTTTGCGGATCAGGGCGATCGCAAAAGGTGAGCGCATCGGCGAAGGTTTCCACCACGAAAGGCGCTTCGAGTTTTCCTGTAGCACGCAGTTCCATTGCGGCGTCGATCGCGGGATGGGCATGGCGACATGCGGCAAAGGGCTTGAAGCTTACGGCATCGATCAGCCATTCTTCGCCATCTAGCATCAGTTCTGCGGGAGCGCGCGTCATCGCCTCGAAGAGCCCTTGTGGCCCTTCGAGCAAGGCCTGTGGGCCGGTCGCACCATGCCGCACATGCAGCGCGGCATCGCGTCCGGTGCGCACGGCGTGGAAAATGTGCCACTGCTTGGTGAGCACATCATCGTGGCGCATATGCCATAGCCCGCCAGCGACCGATCCGGCATTTCCAAGCGCCTGCGCAGATTGGCTCGGATCAAGGCCAAGCAGCGATCCGACGGCGGCGCAGGCGCCAAACACCCCCATCGTCGCGGTCGGATGCCAGTGCGCATAATGATGCGCATCGCAAGCAGCGCCGATAGCAATCATCGCCTCGTAGCCACGGATCGCCGCATCAAGGCGTGCAGTCATATCAGTGCCAGGCAGGCTCATCGCTGCCGGCCAGACGATCGGTCCTGGATGCAGTAGCGCAGTGCGATGGACATCATCCATCTCGAGGACATTGCCGAGATAGCTCGCGCCTTCCCAGCCTTCGCTTGAAATCGCGCTGGCGAGCTTTGCCGCATCCGACTTCAAGGCTCCCGCAACACAGGCCAGCCAATCGAGCAAATGAAGTCGCGCCTTATCGCGCTCGCTTTTTGACGGAGCGCGCGCTACCTTGTGCGCCAGCATGGTCAGGAGCGGCTCGCTCACGCGAATTGCCCACGCATGTCAAAGGGTTGATGGAGTTGGGATTGGCTAGCGAAGCCGGCAAGAAAAACAGCAAAGGCAAGAAAAGAACCAGCCGCACGCCGCGCTATCTTCAGGTGGCGAATGAGCTTCGAGATGCAATCCTCGCGGGCGAATTCAACGGTAATTCGTTTCCCACCGAAACGATGCTTTGCAGCCGGTTCGATGTCAGTCGGTTCACCGTGCGCGAGGCTCTTCGCCTGCTTGAGGCTGAGGGCATGATTGCGCGGCGGCGCGGCTCGGGTACCACGGTTCAGAAACCAGCTGCACGTGGGGGCGCACTGCACCAGCCGCTGTCCAATGTCGGCGAATTGCTGCAATATGCGCGGGGCAGCGAGGTTATCTATGCGCCGACCGGCGAAGGCATGCTTCCCGACGAAATCGCAGAGCAGATCAGTGAGCCCACTGGCGGCATCTGGCGCAGCTTTCGCGGCACGCGCCGCGCGCCTAGCGACAGTTTTCCGATCGCAATGACCGATGTCTATTTCCATGAAATGCTCATCGATGCAGTCGATCGGCTCGATCTTTCGGCCGGCACCTTGTTCAGCCAGATCGAGCAATTGAGCGGCTTCAAGGTCGGCAAGGTCACCCAGGATATTCAGGCGATTGCAGCCGATCTGTCGGTCTGCGATGCGCTTCTCGTTGAAGAAGGATCGCCCGTGCTTCGGATCTTGCGGTGCTACTTCGATCCCAAAGGCCGGGTTTTCGAGATCTCGGTCAGCCATCACCCGGGCAACCGTTTCGCATATGCGATGCATATCGACGTCGAGGAATGACCGGACCCGCATTCAATTGTGCTGGCCGCGCTCGGGCACTTCACCCGGTTTCCAGTCCTGATCGGCAAAGCGGATCGCAGGCGCGATATGCTTGCCGCCGCCATCGGCCTCGATGAGCAAACCGCGTTCGGCGACATGCGGTTGATCGAGCGCTTCCCTGAAATCGAGAACCGGGGAGAAGGCGACATCCTTGTCGGCGAACCACTCTACCCATTGCTCGCGCGTGCGCGATGCAAAGGTCTGCTTGAGCAAGGCAATGAGTTCGCCCTGTTCGCCCGCCGGTCTTTGTGCGTGGTCCACCAGATCTTCGCGACCAAGCGCGCCAAGCAGGTTGGCCGCGAACTTGAGTTCGCGCCCGCCCAGAGCAACATGCTGGCCGTCGCGGGTCTTGTAGACCTGATAGAATGCAGCCCCCCCCAAAGAACGCTGCGAGGCGGAGCGCGGGCTTTCGCCGCCTGCGATCGCGTTTCCTGCGGTATGTGCGCACCAGGGAAGGAGGCTGTCGAACATGGCGCAATCGATGAAGGCGCCTTCTCCGGTGCGATCCCTCGCGATCAGCGCCATCAGCACGGCTGAAAGCGCGGTCAGTCCGGCGGCCATGTCTGCGCTCGGCGCTCCGGGCACGACCGGCGAGCCCTTGGGCCCGTCATTCACCGAAAGAAATCCGGCAAGCGCTTGAACCGCCATGTCATGCGCGGGATGATGGGCGAGGGCGCCGTGCTGGCCGAAGGCGGAAATCGAGCAGTAGATTATGTCTTTCCGGATCGTCCGGGCGCTCTCGTAGTCAAAGCCCAGCCGCTTCATCACTCCCGGGCGGAACCCCTCGACGAAGATGTCCGCATCCGCAATCAGGTCGCGCAAGGCGGCCTTGCCAGCCTCGCTCTTGAGATCAAGCACGACGCTTTTCTTCCCGCGATTGAGATTGGCGAACCAGACCGAATGCTGCCCATCGCCATAGGTATCGAACGGGGCCTGATCACGGGCCGGGTCTCCTGCCGCGGGCTCGATCTTGATCACTTCGGCGCCCTGATCCGCCATCATCACGGTCATCATCGGACCGGGAAGAAACTGCGTCAGGTCGACTACCTTGATGCCGTCGAGTTTACCCATGCCCGGCTCAGATCACTCCGGCCTTGCGCAATCCCGCGATCGAATATTCATCATAGCCCAAATCATCCAGGATCGCATCGCTGTCCGACCCCAGCAGCGGAGCTGCCCGATTGGGCGGGCGCTGACCGTCAAACTTCAGGGGGCTCGCCAGGATTTGCAGATCGGACTTGTCGGGATGGGCGACTTCTTGGCGAAGACCGATCGTGCGCAGCCAGGGATTGTCGAGCGCTGCGCCGAGTTCATAAACCGGTGCAACTGGCACGTGACCTCCAAGAAGCTCCTGCCAGTGTGCCATGGGCTGTTTGGCAAACTCCTCATCAAGCAGGGCGGTGAGGGCTTCGCGATTCGCGAGGCGATCGGCATTGGTCGCAAAGCGCGGGTCCGCAGCAAGATCCTGACGACCCATGCGGGTGGCCAGGATGTCCCAGAACTTGGGCAATTGGCACATCACGAACATCCAGCCATCGGACGCCTTGAACATCTGGCTCGGCGTGGCGGTGGGATGGGCGCTGCGCGGCGTGCGCTGTGTTTCATCCCCATTGTTCATGTACCAGAGCGCGGGATAGCTCGTCTGGTGAACCGCGGCGGACAGCAGATCGGTATCGACATCGCGGCCCTTCCCCGAGCGCTGCGCATCGACCAGCGCACCAAGCAGGCCGATGCAGAAGATCGTCCCGGTGATGAAGTCGACCATCGAAAGCCCCATGCGCTGGGGGTCGCCGCCCGGTTCGCCGGTGATCTGGCAATAGCCCGCCTCGGCCTGCATCAGATAATCATAGCCGGGCCATTTGGCGCGCTCGTTGTCGCGCCCATAGGCCGATAGATGCGCGCACACGATTGCCGGGTTCACATCCTTGAGTGAGGCATAATCAAGGCCCAGGCGAGCCGGCAGATCGCCGCGCATGTTGTTGGCCACGACATGCGCAGATGCGGCGAGCTTGCGCAGGATCTCGCGGCCGTCATCTGTCCGCATGTCGAGTGTCAGCGAACGTTTGTTGAGGTTGAACGCGCTGAAATAGACGCTTTCGTCCTCGCGCAGGAAATGCGGGCCGACCATGCGAGCAGTGTCTCCGCCGCCGCGCCGTTTGCCATCCTCTCCAATCTTGCCGGGCGGCTCGATCTTGATGACCTCGGCGCCCATCTGGGCCAGAAACATCGTGCCATAGGGCCCCGCGCCATATTGCTCGGCGCTGATGATGCGAAAGCCCTTCAGCGGCAGGTTCACGGCCAAGCCCCTTTCTTGCTCGGAGCTCAAATCTGGTTTTCTTTGATATGCTGCTTGGCGATGATGATACGCTGCATCTCGTTGGTTCCCTCGCCGATGCACATCAGCATGGAATCACGGTAGTAGCGTTCAATGTCGTATTCCTTGGAATAGGAATAGCCACCATAGATGCGCATCGCTTCCTGACTGTTCTCAACGGCAGCTTCCGAAGCGAAATATTTGGCAATGCCCGCTTCTTTGTCGCAGCGCTCGCCCTTGTCGTAGGCCTCAGAGGCATCGAGCGTAAGCAGCCGCGCGGCGCGCGCTCGAGTGACCATTTCGCCAAGCTTGAGCTGGATCGCCTGATGCTGCGCAATCGGTTTGCCCATCGTTTCACGCTGCTGGGCATATTCGGTGGCAAGACGCAAGGAGCCTTCTGCAAGACCCACCCCGCGTGCGGCCACATTGATCCGGCCAAGCTCCAGCCCGCCGGTCGCCTGAAAGAAGCCTTGGCCCTCGACGCCGCCGATCAACTGGTCAGCCGGGATGACATAATCCTCCATCACGAGTTCGGCGCTGTCGATCGCCTTGTATCCCAATTTGTCGAACTTCTTGCCTGTGGAAAGGCCGTCGCGCTTGTCGGCGATGAACAGGCTCATGCCTTTGTAACGCGGCTCTGCACTGGGGTCGGTCTTCGCGAGCAGCGCAAAGCACTGCCCGTTGAGCGCATTCGAGATCCAGGTTTTGGTGCCGTTGAGCACATAATCGCCATTCTCGTTCTTGCGCGCGGCGGTGCGGAGCGCCTGCAGGTCAGTCCCTGCATTGGGCTCGGTGAGCGCGAGGCCGCCGCGGATTTCCCCCGTGGCGAACTTAGGCAACCAGCGCATCTTCTGCTCAGGCGTCCCGAAACGCTCGACCGCAGCGGCCATGATCAGATGCGAATTAAAGATCCCCGTGATTGCCATCCAGTAGCTGGAAATGCGCATGACAATCTTGGCATAGGTCGTCGCGGGCAAGCCGAGACCACCGTATTCCTGGCCGATTGTAGCGCCGAACAGACCCATCTCGGCCATCTGCTCGACCAGCTTTTCAGGCCAGATATCGCCATGATCATGATGCTGGATGACCGGGATGACCTCGCGCTCGAGCCAGCGATCGATCGCGTCCATGAAAGCGCGTTCCTGATCGGGATCGATGGTGCGGATCTGTTGTTCGAGTGCAGCTGCGGTTGCCATGATGGATATCCCTTACCGGTATTTCTGGATCAGTCGTCGAGCCCGCCATGGCCCCGTTTCCAGACGAGCACCGTGCGTTTGTAGTGACTGACGATGTCGCCATGCTGGTTCTTGGCGATTGTCTTGAAGGTGACGATGCCTTGCTCGGGGCGGCTCTTGCTCTCGCGTTTTTCGAGCACTTCGCTCTCGCAATAAACCGTATCGCCAACGAAGAGCGGCTTGACCATGCGGACCTCGTCCCAGCCAAGATTGGCGATCGCCTTGCCGCTCGTATCGGAAACGCTCATGCCTGTCATGAGCGCAATCGTGAAGGGCGATACGACGAGCGGTTTGCCAAATTCGGTGTCCTTCGAAAGCTCGTAGTCGAAATGCGCCGGATGGGTGTTCATCGTCAGCAGCGTGAACCACACATTGTCCGCATCGGTGATCGTTCGACCAGGACGATGCTCATAGACATGGCCTTCGACGAAATCCTCGAAATACCGGCCCTGGACCTCTCGGAACCGGCCCGGAGCCACTTCGATGACACCCTCACGCATGCGCTTTCTCCTCGTGCCGCGCGATGATCGCGCGATATTTCTTCACAAAGGGCGCTTCGAGCATGCGCCCCTTAAACCGGATCGCCTTGCCGCCAGCCGCATCGAAAGCCGCAATTGCCTCGCGCGCTTCATTGATCTCGGTCTCGCTGGCGGCAAAGGCGGCGCTTATTGCGGACAATTGGCGCGGATGGATCGCGGCTTTCGCTGCAAATCCGATCGCCTTTGCTCTGCCGCATTCATCGGCCAGGCCCGCCTCGTCTTCGAGCTGGATATAAGGTACGTCGATCGCCGGTATGCCCGCTTCTGCGCAGGCCAGGATGATCTGCTGCCTTGCCGTCAAGAGCGGTTCCCAGGCCAGTTCCACCCCGAGTTCGCCGGAAAAATCGCCACCGCCGAACATGACCGCATCGACGCCTGGATGGCATGCAATGTCGAGCGCGTGGCGCAGGCCCCGCGGAGTTTCAATCAACGGGATCAGCGCGGGGCAGCGCGGCCCAATGGCGCTTGAAATGATGCCGATTTCGCTCGCACTCTCGACCATTGGGACGAGCAAGGTGGCGGGCAGGGTGTGCGTATCGGTCAGCGCAGCCAGATCGCGAATGCCTTCTGCGGTTCCCACGCCATTGATGCGGATCGCCCAGCCGGATGTGTCGTCAGCAATCTGGGCCAGAGCCTGTTCGCGCGCTGCGGGCTTGTCCTCGGCGGCGACCGCGTCTTCGAGATCGATAACCGTCAGATCAGCGCCCGCTGCCTTGGCCTTCGCGAAGCGATCCGGGCGCGATCCCGGAACAAACAGCAGGCTGGCAGCGACAAACACGACTTTCCCCGAATCCTTGGCCTTGTGCCCTAAGGCAGCACAAATTTCTGCCTTCACAATTTGTCCGGACAAATCTAAAGTCAAGGAAGAATTGCGAGTTTGTCCGGACTAATCACATGGCGGATGCTGATGCGTCAATGCGCGCAGACGCCTTGTTCCTCGGGAGGAAGCGATGAAAGTGAAGAAGGCATTTGGAAAAATGAAGAACGCGGCGAATCTTTTGCCGGGCCTGCTGGCAGGGGCGCTGCTGGCCTCAGGCGCTCACGCGCAGATGCTCGATCCACAGGACCCCGCCGATGCATTGGCCATTTCGAAGCGCCTGCAATGCGGCGTGTCGGCTGATGAGCCAGCCGTGTTTCATTGGTCGGGCAACATTTATGGCCGTTCGCCCGGCGTTCGCGACAAACTGCTGTTCAAAGGCGAGGGGATGAATATTCGCCGATGCGTCGAGGTCGAAGATCCTGAGCGCGGCACAGGTTGGCGCCTGATCAGCCGGGAAGTCATGCTGATGCTCGACCCCGAGACCGGCGAGGTGCTCGATCGCTGGGAGAATCCTTATACCGGCGAGACGGTCGAGGTGATGCATATCCACAACGACCCGGTGAACGGCGGCGCCAATTTCGCGCGCAGCGCCGATGGCAAGCCCTTCCAGCTTTCGACCCTGCGCGAGGCAGGCGAGTTCGTTTTCATTCCCTATGAAGTCCCGCTGTTCTATCCCAATCCGCTCGCAGGCGGATACCAGAACGCAGTGGGCAACATGTATCACGCGATGGAAATCTTCGATTTTTCTGCGCTCAAGTCCGATCTCTACGATGCCTCCAAGCCAACCGCCTATCCGATGATCAGCTGGGTGCGCGTTTCGCCATGGGCACCCTGGATGAACATGGGCGGACGCCCGGGGCAGATGGTTTTCAATGCGATGGGCCGCAAGCTTCCCGGAGGATTCGAAGAGCTGCCGGCGGTGCTCAAGGATGAGATTCGGGAGAATTACCCCATCTATGAAACGGCCCCGCCCAAGGACGATGCGCGTCCCAATGAAACGACTTGGACGAAGTACAAGAAGCTGACCGATGCGGCGCGCGCGCAAGCGAGCGAAGCTGGCGCAATGGTCGGGGGAGAATAAGACAGGCGCCTGCGCGATGGCTTCTCGGCGCGCTTTTCTCGCCGGTGCATCGGCAGCGATACTCAGCGGCGCTGCGCCGCGCTCTGCCTGGGGCACGACGCAGGCGGATGTTGCCATCATCGGGGCAGGGCTCGCAGGCCTTGCCGCCGCTCGGCTGTGCGAGGCGGCGGGCCTCAAGGTTGTTGTCCTTGAAGGCGAGCCGCGAGTGGGCGGACGACTTTACACCCTCGACGATATGCCCGGACGTCCCGAGGCGGGCGGTATTCAGGTCGGCGCCGGATACGCAAGGCTCAAGGCGCATGCAAAAGAACTCGGCGTGGATCTTGTCGAGACGACGGGGCCAAACACGGGCCGGACACCGGGCAATCTATACTGGATTGAGGGCGAACGTGCGGTGGCCGAGACATGGCCTTCGAGCAGCGCCAATCGCCTCGATCCCGTCGAACGCTCGAGCGAGCCAGCGGCTTTGTTGCGCCGCTATGCGAGCGCATTTCCCGTTTTGCGCGAGCTGGAAGATTGGCTGACGGCAGCTGCGGAACCCGACATCTCCGTAGCTCAGGCCCTCATCGCGGCGGGCGCCAGCGAAGAGGCTCGGCGCCTTATCGGATGCAATTTCAATGGCAATTCGCTGTCTGGCATGTCGCAGCTCAATCTGGCGCGCAGCTTGAGCATCTTTCGCGGTCAATCCGGGCCCATCTCGACGATCGCAGGAGGAGCGCAGAGGCTCCCCGAAGCAATGGCCAATTCCCTTCGCGGCAGCCTTCGCACTCTTGCACGTATTTTGACGATTGAAGCCGAGCCGGATCGTGTTGTGCTTGGGCTGACAGACGGCTCTCAGATTGCGGCGCGCGCAGTCATTTGTACCGTTCCTTTCAGCGTTTTGCGAAGTCTCGGATTGCGCGCGCCTCTCGCGCAGCCGATGGCGCGCATGATCGCTGCATTGCCTTACACCCGTGCGAGCTTTGCCTTCATCTCCACCAGCGAAGCGTTCTGGCTCAGTGATGGCTTGCCCGCAACGCTATGGTCCGACGATCCCCTGCTCGGACGCATCTTTGTCCTCTCTGATGGATTGAACGGGGAGCCCCCGATGCTCAAGCTGTGGACGACAGGTCCGGGCGCGGACTGGCTGGATCGCCTGGACCAAAATACAGCGCAGAGCGAGATCATTGCCCGTCTCGCCACTGCACGCCCCTCATCCTCAGGCAAGATAACAGGCGTGCATCTTTTTAGCTGGCAGCAAATGGCCGGCGCGCGCGGTATCTATCATCATATCGGGACAGGCATGGCGCGCGATCTGGCAGTTGCGACCCGGGAACAGCGCGCGAGACTGCATTTCGCCGGGGAACATCTGGCGATTGAGAGCAGCGGCATGGAGGGAGCGATCGAAAGCGGCGAGCGGGCGGCGCAAAAAGTGCTGGAACTGCAAGGGTGAGCCCAGGCTAAGAAAAAAGGCGGGAGGCTGTCTGCCCCCCGCCCTCGTTGCTCTTCGCATTACGCCAGACACTAGAAAGTCGAGACGACCAGCAGACCAATCCTGCGGCCGGGGCGCAGACCGCCCACGAAACTGCGCCGGAAGTCGGCATTGCCATCGGCAAAGCGCAGGACCTGCTGCACTGTATCCTCGTCGAACAGGTTATCGGCATAGAGCTGGATGCGGAACGTATCGTTCTGAATGCCTAGCCGCGCGTCCACCTCGACCGCATCGCCCGTTTCGATCAGGTTATGGACCTGGGCAAAGCTCGTCGAGGTAAAAGTCAAGTTTGCACCGGCAAAAAAGTCCCACGTGCCGCCGCCGATGCCGGTATCTGTGAGATAGGCGATATCGGTGAAGATCCGATGTTGAGGTGCACGCGGGATCGAGGCGCCGACGATCGAACCGAACAGGCTCTGACAGCCATCGACACCGGGGAACTGATCCCCGGTCGAGCAATTAACGAGCCGGTCATCGGCGACATCATTGAGGATACCTTGCTGCTCATCGACGCCGCTGGTGAATTCGGTGTTGGCGAGCGCGTAGTTCGCCGTCACCGTCACATCGCCAAGACGACCGACGAGTTCGGCCTCGATGCCGAAGATTTCTGCATCACCGGCATTGACAACCGCGCTGACCTGATTGGGCGGCGCCTCAATGTTCTGGGTGAGCTGATAACCTTCGATATCAGTGTAGAAGGCGGCGAGATTGAAGATGACCGCGCCATCGAAGAAGCTGTTCTTCATGCCGATCTCGAACGAGGTGTTTTCCTCTTCATCGAATGTTTCGACATTGACCGCTGGATTATCGGCGCTTGCCTGGATTGCCAGGACCCCGTTGAACCCGCCGGGCTTCAGGCCTTCGGCATAGATCCCATAGAGCAGATGGTCCGGGGTGATCTGCCAATCGAGCGTAACGCGCGGAGTGAACGCGGTGAACTTGGCTTCGGGCGCGAAGAAGGGGGCCGGGCGCGGTTCTCCCTCGTTGAAATCGAAGGTCGTCTGGTTGATCGTCTCTTCCGCATAACGGCCCTCAAGGCCGAGCCGCACGTCAGGTGTGATGCGCCAGTTGATCGCGCCGAAAACCGCCACGTTCTCGATATCGAGCAGCGATTCGCTGCGATCGTTGGGCACTGCGGGGCCAAACAGCGGAAAGACCGTGCCGCAGATCGGATTGGCGGCGCACAGTGCCTGTTCCTGCGCGAAGCGCGCTCCGAAGCTCTGGCCGGCCCGCGCAGCCGCGTCAGCGGGAACTTCGCGCACAGAAAAGCTGTCCGAACTCTGATCGAAGTAATAGCCGCCGATCAGGACGTCGATCGCATCGCTCTCATAGGTCAGGCGCAGTTCCTGCGACCAGTCAGACACTTCGCTGCGATTGGCGAAGGAGAAATCAACCGTGGTCCCGACAAAGCCGAACGGGAAAATCGGACCAGCCGGGCCGAACCCGGTTGGTGCGCCCGCAGGGAAACGCGCGAAAACAGCGGTCTGGAAGCTGTTCGGGCTGTAGTCGCCATCTGTAAGCTGAGTTTCGGTGCGGTCATTGTAGCCGGTGAGCGAGGTCAGCGTGAAACCATTCCCAACTTCGTAATCCATCCGGAAAGAGATGTTGTAGGTATCCGCTTCCAGCCCGACCTCATCGACATCGATGAACTGGCGCGAGAAATCTGTGTTGATCTGCTGAGGCTCCAGGATCCCGCAGAAGTACCGGCCAGCGCCGCCGTAAAGTGCGCCGTCATCGAAGAAGCAATTGTTCTGGTCTGCCCCTTGCTGGAACAAGGCCGGCTGACCGTCATCTGTGCGGTTATAATAGCCGCGCAAGGTGGCGGTGAACGGACCGCCATTGTCCCAATCGAGCACGCCTGACAGTGAATAGGAGGATTGCTGACCGACATTCTCGCCATCGAATGCGTTCTCGAATTCTCCGCCGTAATCGTAGAACCGGCCATTGAGGCCCAGTCCCAGTCCATCGGCCAGAGGTCCGCGAATGCCTGCGGTCACTTCGTAGCGATCATTCTGGGCGACATCGACGGCCAGTCGGCCTTCCCATGTGTCGCCCGGTTTCTTCGAGACGACATTGATCGCGCCCGAATAGGTGTTGCGTCCGTAGAGCGCGCTTTGCGGGCCCTTGACCACCTCTAACCGTTCGATCGTATCCACATCGTAGTCGGCGAGGCTGCCGGTGTAGTAGATACCATCGATGAAAAAGGCGACGCCGCTTTCACCGAGCAGGTTTGCCTGGCCGCGAATGACAGGGCGGCTGGAATTGCGCCCGAAGCTCTCGTCGAAAAACAGGCCGGGCGTCGTCTGGGCAATTTCTTCAAAGCTGTCGAGACCGAGATTGGTGATATTTTCCGACGTTACCACCGCGACCGAGGTCGGGACGTTTTGCAGATCTTCCTCTTTCTTGCGCGCCGTCACGATGATGCGGTTGCCTTCATCCTCGCCCTCGGATGCGACCGAAACGACGTCGCTTTCGCTTGCTTGCGCAAAGGCTGGCGACGCCATCGACGGTGTCAACATCGTTGCAGCGAGCAAGGCTCGACTTACAGGCTTGTTCATTCGGTTTCCTCCCTGTCCGACCGAGGCTGGACCCGGTCCCTTCCATGTCACATTACTGACGCGGGCAAATAATTTGTCCAGACAAATCTCGCGCTTGGTTTGCCGATCAAAGCAAAGGTGCGTTAATCGCGCAACACACTAGGCTATCTGAAGCTCGGGACCACCGGTTTGTTGCGCAGTGCGCGAAAGACTGGAGCGAGCCTCACAGCGGCTTCACATTGCCAAGGAATGCCGTGATCACGAGCAATCCATAAACCGCAAAAACCCAGATGCGCGTGCGATCCATCGTGCGCCGCAACGGTATTTCGGTCTCGTCGGACGAGCCCTTTTCCAGAACCGCGCCCAGCTGTGCGCCGACCGGCTTAAAGGTGACATCGATCATGATCGCGGCAACAAAGATGAAGCCAAAGGCAAACGCCTTCCATGCGAGCCAATCAGGTTCCAGCGGGGCATTGACGAGCAGGCTTTGCCCGCCGAGCCACAGGTAGAATCCACCGATGATCCAGCGCAGCCAGCCCTCGATCCGGCGATTTCGCGCTGCTCGCGGGGTCTGGTCGTGCCAATGCGAATCCCACACCAGCGCCAGCCAGAACAAGCCGACTGCCCAGGCGCCGAGGCTGAGCCACAAAGGCACCTCCCACCATCCGCCCAGATTCACCACGCTCAGCGAAAGCGGAACCATCAGCGCCCAGGCCGTGCGGGGCACCATGTCGATCTCGACCAGCAGAGTGAGCAGTGCAATGCGCTGTTCGAGTGACCATTTTTCGCGTTTCCTGAAGTGCTGGCCGAGCACGAACACACCCACGTCAGCGCCTAGCCAAAGCACGAACAGCAGAAGATGCACATAAACAAGGGTGGGGTAGGCGAGCGAAGCGATATCCATGCGAAGTCCATTGCGCAAATGTGTTGCGTGAATGTCACCAGATGCGACAGCAACGTTCAATTAGTCCGGACAAATTGCATTTCCTTGCTTGACAAGCAAGAGCTTGTCCGGACAACTCGAAGCTTCATGGGGGTCGCGCCCTTGCCGTGAGAACGAATTGATGACCGAAAAGGAGTCTGAAACCGTGCAAGCATCTCCCAATCTTCGCCCCGTTGCCGGTGTGTCCGCGGTGAGCCGCATGCTGTCCGTGCTCTCCATGACATCAGCGCTGGCACTCGCGCTTGCCCCGCATTCAGTTCTTGCACAGGACGGCGATGGAGATGAGGTCGAGCAAGAATCGGGCGTCGCCTCGATCGTCGTGACGGCGCAAAGGCGCGAAGAGAGCGTGCAGGACGTGCCGATCGCGATCAGCGCTTTTAACGATGTCGAGCTCGAGCGGCGCGGCATCGCCAATGCGCTGGAAGTGGCGCAGTTCGTGCCCAACCTTGTCGGGCTCAACAATACCGGCCTTGGCACTGCAAATGCCTATTATCTGCGCGGCATCGGCAACACCGAGAGCATCGCGACCTTCGATCCGCCGATCGGCACCTATATCGATGATATCTATCTCTCGCGCCAGAATGCGAACAACCTTTCCCTGTTCGACGTTGGCCGGGTGGAAGTGTTGCGCGGGCCGCAAGGCACCCTCTTCGGGCGAAACACGACCGGCGGCGCGATCAATGTCGTGATGGCCGAGCCTGGCGATACGGTCGGTGGATACGCGGAAGTCGGCTATGGGGCCTACAATCAGTATCTGGCACGTGCCTCGGTGGACCTGCCACTGGCAGACGCTTTTCAGGCGAAGGTCTCCGGCTATTTCCAGGGCGATGACGGCTATGCGATCAACAATGTGACCGGCGAGCGCACCAACAAGAGCAATGGCTACGGTTTCCGGCTGGGGCTCCAGGGCGACCTGTCCGATAGCGTGCGCTGGAAGGGCTCCTACATCCACACTTTCGCCGATGCGGCCAACGTCCTGAACTTCGATTGCGACCCTGCAAACCCATCCAATTGCGACGGTCGCTTCACCGCTACAGGACTGAGCGCGGACGGAGATTTCATCAGCCCGATCTTCGGGCCGCTGCTGACAGGGGACAAGGCCAATTTCGGCCTCGGCAACGAAGCGCGCATGAATTTCGTCTCGTCCAATCTCGAGGTGGACATTGGCGAAGACTGGACGGTCAATTTCATCACCGGTTTCGTCGATCTGACGCAGGACTTCGCGCTCGATTTCGCGGATGGCAGGGCCCTCCCAAGCCCGGCTAACCCGGTTCCTCCGGTTGTGGGCTTCACTTTTGGCGGGTTCACCATCGCCAATGAAGGTCAGCACACGCAATTCACGCAGGAGATTAAGTTTACCGGCTCCATCGCTGATGGTTTCATCAATCTCGTGGGCGGCGTGTACTACTTCTACGAGGACAACCGCACCGATTTCGGCGACATCTTCTCGCTCAATCTCGGGCCGGGCGGACCGCCGCCCGACGGCTTTCCGCTGCTGCTTGCCGACCGTGTAATCGACAACACGGCCGAAGCCTGGGCTGGCTATCTCCAGGCCGACGTCAATCTGACCGATCGTCTGACGGTCACGGCCGGTATCCGTTACACAGATGAGACGAAGACTTTCGAGGTTTTCGACAATCGCCCACGGCTTGGCGGCGGCCTGTGCCAGGCGCCCAATCAGTTCGCGCCGACGCCGTGCATCGACAGTGTCAATCTGACTGCAACCAATGGACGCGATATCCCGCGCGAACAATCGGTCGATCTATGGACGCCGCGCTTTGCCGTTCAGTATGACTTTGATGACGTGCTGCTGTTCGCTTCGGCCACCCGCGGCTTCAAGTCGGGCGGATGGAACGCGCGCGGCACCTCGGCTACTGAGTTGCTGCCTTTCGGTCCCGAGACGATTTGGTCCTACGAGGCGGGCTTCAAGTCGGATCTTTTTAACAATCTCCTGCGCCTGAATGTCACCGGCTTCTGGCTCGATGTCGAGGATCTGCAAGCGCCTTCCGCATTTGTCCGGCCTGATAACTCGCTCGCGTTCCTTACTCGAAACTTCGCCGATTATCGCAACCGCGGAGTCGAGGTCGAGATCACGGCTGCGCCTGTCGATGGGCTGAACATGTTCGCGACGCTGGGCTATCAGGATGATGAATACCGGATCGACCAGAATGCCCCGCCGCTCGATGAATTCGGCGTGCAGAGCGTTGCCGCGCAACAGACCGATTGTCTTGCGCAGCTGGCCCAGGGCTTGATCCCGAACTCCAGCGGCGCCGATAACGCACCGGCTTGCGGCGTCGGGATCGTTACGCCCAATGGCGAGATCGCCACCCCGGTGCGCACGCCCGAATTCACGATCTCGTTTGGCGGTAGCTATGATATCGACGCCGGCGATCTTACCTTCCGCCCATTCGCGAACGCCAACTGGCGTAGCGAGAGCGAGGTCGGCACCAGCAGTGTGACGCTGTTTGACCAGCCGGTCACGGGGCCGACCGGCACGGTGTTTCCAGCCAATACGCTGGGTCTTGGCAATCCGATCGATCCGCCGACCGGCTCACTGAGCCCGTCGCGCTGGATCGTAAACGGCGGGATCACGCTGGCGCACACTTCGGGCTTCTCGCTGACCGCCGAATGTCGCAATTGCTTTGATGAGGAAGCGATCGAGAGCTCGCTGGCGAACTTCGCCTATCTCAACCCTCCGCGTACATGGATCGTGCGCGCCAAGGTCGATTTCTAGGAGGAAGGGAGCGCACGGCGAGCCTTTGATGCACGGCCTTTCGTCAGCACCTGAACGTTGGGCGGCGGCAGTTTTCGGACTGGCCGCCGCTTGGCTTTTGTTGGTAGCTCCGGCAACCGCACAGCAAAGCGCCAGCGATTATGGGGTCGATCCGTGGAGCGAGGTGGTCGTGAGCGTGGCCGATCTCGATGCGAGCGCGGCATGGCTCATCGAGGATGGCGGCTGGCGCGAGATCGCGCGCGGTGAATTGTCCGCAGCAGAAATCGCCTATTGGGGGCTTTCGCCAAGGCACTCAGGAGCTTTTCTGAAAATCTGCGCGGCCGATACTGAAACCGGCTGCATTCGCTATGTACGCATCGACGGCGCAGAAGATCAGCGCCCGATCCGGCTGGCTGCACGCCCATGGGACACGGGCGGCATATTCTCGATCATGCTGCGCACGAATGACGCTCAGGCCATGTTCGATGCGGCCATCGCGCGCGGCTGGTGGGCGGAAAGCCAGCCTTATGCCTTCAGCTTTGGCGGTTCGGATCTGGTCAATGTCGTCGTGCGCGGTCCGCACGGCGTCAACTACGCGCTTTACGAACGCAAGAGCCCCGCTTTCAACGGCTTTCTGGTCGGCCGTCTCAGCCGCGCGTTCAACACGATGCGGATGGTAAAGGATCAGCCTGCGAGCCTTGCCTGGTATCGCGACAGGCTCGGGCTCGAAGTGTTGTTTGATGCGCCGTTTACCGATCCCGAAGCTCGCTCCAACAATTTCTCCGTCCCGGCCAATCTTGCCACCAAGCTGGTGCGCCGCGCTGCGGTTGTGCAGCCAATCCTCCCTAGTGAAGCAGGCCGCATCGAGGTCATGCAATTCGAAGGCTTTTCGGGCCGCGACTTTTCGGCCCAAGCCTCGCTTCCCAATTTCGGGATTATATCGGTGCGCTATCCGGTGAGGGAGTTTGAAGCCTATCGCGCAGCGCTCAAGGCCGCTAGCATCCCTGCTGAAATGAGCGGCAACCAGATAGAAGTCGAAGCCTTGCAAGCCGACGCAGACAAAGCAGACCTGTTTGCCGTGCGCGATCCCGATGGCAATCTCACGGAGTTCTATCGTGCGCCCTAAGCCGATTGGAGCGGCTCTTTTTGCGCTCCTGGCGTCGCCGCTCGCGGCACAGGACGATCAAGCGTTTGAACGGCGCTTCGCCAGTGTTGTGGCGGGCGGATACGAGCCGCTTACCATTCCGACCGACTGGTACGATCCGGTGGCGCCGGTTCCGGGCAAGCCCGTTGCAATGGCTCAGACATCGCCAGAAGAGGCAGGCATTGCGCCCACGGCGCTGGCCGGCGCGGCAGCCTGGGCGAACGAACAGAATTCGACCGCGCTTCTTGTGGCGCGCGGCAACCGGCTTGCATTCGAGCGATACTGGCAAGGCACCGGACGCGATACGGTCTTCAATCCGCAAAGCATGAGCAAGACCGTGCTGGCATTGCTTGTCGGCATTGCGATCTCAAGGGGCGAGATCGGTTCGGTCGACGACCCGGTGGGCCGCTATATCACAGAATGGGCAGGGCAGCCGCGTGGCCGGATAACGCTTCGGCATATGCTCTGGATGGCAAGCGGGCTCGAACAGGGCGATGATGGCTATGGCTATGCCGTGACGCCGGATAATCCCGTGGTACGCCACACGCTGGGCAGCGATTTCACGCGCCTCCTGCTCTCCCTCGAGCCGATCGCCCCAGCGGGCGAAACCTTCGATTACAACAATCAGGTCAACCAGCTCCTTGGCATGGTGATCGAGCGGGCAAGCGGGATGGATTACGAAACCGCCTTGTCGCAGCGGCTTTGGCAACCGCTTGAGCTTGCAGATGCACGGATGCCGCTCGACCGTGAGGGCGGGATGGTGATCACGAGTTGCTGTATTCTCTCGCGCCCGATCGACTGGCTGCGCATCGGCGCGCTGTTCTTGAATGAGGGGCGTTACAAGGGCCAGCAGATCATTCCGGCTGAATGGCTGGAGGAGATGCTTGCTCCCTCCAGAGCCTACAAGGGCTATGGCTATCAGGTGTGGGTCGGCGATCAGCAAATTGGTGGGGTGCGCCCCGAGCGTGTGCCGCTCGTGCCATGGCAGAGCGAAGCCTTCGCCGCGCCGCGCGTCGTTGTCTTCCATGGCCATGGGGGACAGCGCGTCTACGTCATGCCCGATAAGGAATTGGTGGTCGTGCGCGCGGCTCGGCAATGGCCCGAGGCATGGGACGATGCGCTTCTGCCCAATGTGATATGGCGCGGGACCGCCCCACAAGGAGAGAGCGATTGAATTTGACGAGCGCCCCTGCGCCAGACGAACACGGCGAGTTTGCCAAGGGATGGAAAATCCTGGCCGCCGCCACTCTTGGCGTGATGTGCGGCGCCTCGCCGATCCCGTTCAATGTGATCGGCTTCACACCCGATGCCTTGCGCGCCGAATTCGGCTGGAGCCAGACGCAAATCCTGCTGCCGATCACCCTGTTCGGGGTCATCGCAAGCTTCCTTGCGCCAGTGTTTGGCTGGATGGCCGATCGCTTCGGCGTGCGACCCGTGGCATTATGGTCGCTGTTCGGCTTCGGGCTTGCTTTTGCCGCGATCTCGCTCACGCCTACAGCCAATGAAGCCTCAACGCTCTATGTCTATTACGGGCTCTGGATTGTTGTGGGGTTAGTCGGCATAGGTTCGACGCCGGTAACATGGTCGCGCGCGATCAATCTCTGGTTTTATGCCAATCGCGGCCTCGCCTTGGGCATTTTGCTGATGGGAACGAGCCTTGCAGCGATGATCGTACCCAAGGTCGCGGTCTGGGCGATCGAGAGCTATGGCTGGCGCTCCATGTTCGCGGTTGTCGCGATCTTTCCGCTGATTGCGGTTGTCATCAATCTCCCCTTCTTCCGCGAGCCAAGGCCCGATGAACGGCCCCGGGCCATCGCCAGCGAAACCGGCACCCTGACGGGCAAGACGCTGGGCGCGGCACTCACCGATTACCGCTTCTACGTGATCTGGGTCAGCATCGCGCTGATCGCGGGTGCGTTTGGCGGTGCATTCATCAACATGCCGACCATGCTCGGCCTCGCCGGAATCGAAAGCCAGAGCGCGGCCAGCGTCATGGGTGTGCTCGGCATCGGGATCTTTGCTGGTCGGCTCATCACAGGGGCATTGCTCGATCGGTTCTGGCAGGGGATGGTCGCGTTTCCGCTGCTCTGCCTTCCGGCGCTTTCGGCATATATTCTTCTCGCTGATAGTCTCCCCTTCGCAATGGCGGCCCTGGCAGGCTTCCTGCTCGGATTTGCTGCAGGGGCAGAAAGCGATCTCATCGCCTATCTCACCGGACGCTATTTCGGCATGGCTCATTACGGCAAGATCTACGGCATGCTCTACATGCCGTTCGGTCTTTTCTCGGCAGCCTCGCCGATCGTCTATGCGCAAGTCTTTGATCGCACGGGCAGCTACGACGCGATCCTCGAGCTTTCGATCTTCGCCTTCGTCATTGGCGGCGCGCTGCTGCTCTTGCTCGGCCGATATCCGCAGTCCTTTCCCGAGGCCGCCAATCCCCCGCTAGAAATGGAGCCTGCCTGATGGCCACACTCGCCCATAAAGAAGTTGGCGATAACCCGCTCGCCCCCGTTCGCGCGAAAGTCGCTCAAAGCTCCTTGCTGACAGATGCGGATAGCCTCGCCTTGTTCAGCCACGACGTGCTCTCGTGTGGCAACGCCCCGCTTGCAGTGTTTCGCCCGGCAAGCGTGGAGGAGCTTGCTGCCGGCATCGGTGCTGCAACGAACGCTGGCATCGCAATCGTCCCGCGCGGAGGCGGCATGAGCTACACTGGCGGCTATCTCTATGAGGGCGGGCCGCACATTCTCATCGATACGCAGAGCCTGGATGCCATCATCGAAGTCAACGAAACCGATCTGACAGTGACACTTGAGGCCGGGTGCAGCTGGGAGAAGCTCTATCGCGAATTGAAGCCGCGCGGGTTGCGCGCACTCGCATGGGGCACGCTTTCGGGGCTTCGCGCCAGCGTCGGCGGGGGAATGAGCCAGAACGGGATCTTTTGGGGCGCGCGCGGCGGCAGCGTCGTGGATGGTGCGATCAGTTTCGATGTTGTGCTCGCCGATGGCAGCGTGGTCTCGACCGGGGCCGATTTCTTCCGGCCCTATGGCCCTGACCTGACAGGGCTCTTTGCTGCCGATTGCGGCGCATTCGGCGTCAAGGCGCGAGTCACGCTCAAGCTGGTGCGCGAGTCCGCCGAGTTCGCCTACGGCTCGTTCAGTTTCGAGCGGCATGACCAGTTGCTCAGTGCAATGAGCGCAATTGCGCGTGACGAACTTGCTGCCGAGAGCTTTGCCTTCGATCCCTATCTGCAGGCGCAGCGAATGAAACGCGACAGCCTTGCCAAGGATGCCCGGCAATTTGGCAATATGCTCAAGGAGCAGAGCCGCTCGGGCGGGGTTTTCAAGGCGCTCAAGGAAGGCGCGAAGGTTGCGATGGCCGGGCGCAGCTTCCTCGATGATGTGCCCTTCAGCCTCCATTGCATAGCGGAAGGGCGCTATCAGAGCGCGGTCGATGCCGATATGCGCGCGATTGAAGCGATCGTGCGCGAGGCAGGCGGGAGCGTGGTCGAAAATTCGATCCCCAAGATCCTACGCGCCAATCCCTTTCCGCCGCCCAATTCGATGCTCGGACCCGAGGGCGAACGCTGGATCCCGGTCCATGGTTTTCTGCCCCATTCCAAGCTGGTCGAGTGCTGGGAACGGTTGCAGGCGCTCTATGCGCACGAACGCGCCGATATAGAGCGACTGAAAGTCAAGAGCGGCGCGCTGATCGCGGCGACGGGGCGGACTTCGTGCCTGATCGAGCCGGTGTTTTACTGGCCGGGCGAACAGAACCCGCTCCACCGCGCCAGCATCGAGCCCGATCACCTCGCCAAGCTTCCGCAAATACCCGACAGCCCAGAGGCGACCGCCCTGGTCATGCGGCTGCGCGAGGAAGTGATCTCGATATTCAAGGAGCTTGGCGCAATTCACCTGCAGATCGCTCGCTCCTATCCCTTGCGCGCCAATCACGATGCGGGCGCCTGGTCGATCCTCGAAGCGCTCAAGCGCCAGGTTGATCCGGACGGTCTGATGAACCCAGGCTCGCTCGGGCTCGAATAATCGGCCTGCCGCATGGAGCTTGATCGCAGGCGAGCAATGGCGAGCGGGGTTTGTGCCGCGCTCGCATCCCAGGTTCCCTTCAGTTTCGCTCAAGGAGAGAGTGTGACCGACCCAGCAGATTATTCAGCCGTGGCAATGCAGCTGACCGCGCGCTCGCTCGAAGCTTTGCCTGATACCGCCGCCGCCCGGGCAGCCATGCTCGAGCACATCGCCAGCATCGAGGCTCCGATCCGCACATCGGCAATCTTTATTGCGCAGTATTCGGGAAAGCCGGTGAAGCTCGCGGTGCTGCCCGAATATCTGTTCACATCCTATCCTGGGCGCATCGGCATCCCGGAATTTGCGGCGCGCGTCGGCTGGGCGGCGGATGGTCCGGAATATGAGGCGCTCGCGGGTGTTGCCGAGCGGCTCGGCATGTTTATCGCCGGCAATGCCTATGAGACCGACGAGGCCTTCCCCGATTTCTATTTTCAGACCTCGTTCGTCGTCGCGCCATCAGGCGAGACTGTGCTGCGCTATCGGCGCCTCATTTCGATGTTCGCCCCAAGCCCGCATGATGTGTGGGAAGCCTATCTAGATCGGTATGGTCTCGAAGGCGTTTTCCCCGTCGCGCGCACCGAGATCGGCAATCTTGCTGCGATAGCCTCGGAGGAAATCCTCTATCCGGAGATCGCCCGCGCGCTGGCGCTGCGCGGGGCTGAAGTGTTCTGCCATTCCTCGAGCGAGGTCGGTTCGCCCATTGCCACCAACAAGGACATCGCCAAGCAGGCCCGCGCCTTCGAAAACCTCGCTTATGTCGTGAGCGCCAATACAGCTGGGATCAGCGGAACTGCGATGCCGCTCTCGAGCGCCGAGGGGAACAGCCAGGTCGTTGACTGGAAGGGCAAGGTCATCGCCCAATCAGGCGATGGCGAGACCTTTACCGCCTTTGCGCAGATCGACCTTGGCGGTTTGCGCGAGGGACGGCGCACGCCTGCGATGACCAATTATCTCGCGCGCCAGCGTCCGGCGCTTTTTGCTGCCGCCTATGAGGCCGCAGCAGGGCCTTTTGCGCAGGAAGACATGCTGGCAGATGGCAAGCCCGCGATCCCCGAGCGAGACTATTTTCGCAGGCGACAGGCCGATCTGATCGAACGCCTGGACGCGGCCGGCGTAATCTAGGGCAGGAGTGATCTGATGAAACATCGCAATGTCCGGGGACGGATCAGATATACCTCGACCAAGCCTGAATGGGCCCAGCGAACCGGCACGCCCGAGCGCGGCCGCGAATGGTTCAATTTCTCGCATCATGGCGATGGCTCGATCATCATGAGTGCGCAATGCGAGATCGAAGAGCCCGAACCCACGGTTTTGCGCAACATAACCTGCCATATCGGGCCCGATCGGATGCCGCGCAATCTGCTCGTTCATCTGACCCTGGGCGATGATTTTCTGGGCTCTGGCTGGATGGCCTACAAGCCCGAAGACGATGCGATCCTGTGTGAAAGCCAAGGACCGAGCATCGGACGCAATTCCGAAGTTCTCGAGAATGTCGGCGCGTTTGATGGGTTTGGCACGCATCCGATCGTAGGCGATGGTTTCCTGACACGGATCATGGATACCAGCCGAGGCCCTCACAAGCGCAAGCTGCGCGTCTTTCTGCCTTCGCCTGATCACCGCGGCGCAACGCCGCCGCAGATTTCCGAGGTTTTCATTACGCTCGAATATGTCGGCGAAGAGGAAAAGACGGTCGCGGCGGGAACCTTTGGCTGCCGCCGCTTCCGCTTCATCGATGATGCCGAGGAAGGCATGGGCGGCAAGACCCATCCCGATTACGACATGTGGGTCACGGCGGATGACGATCACGTGCTCGTTTATGGCGCGATCGATGGGTACATGTGCAATCGCTATGAGCTCATCGAGCTCGAACGCTAGTTCAGCTGCGCGGCGAGGCCCGTCGCTCGGCTATCTGCACCATGACCTTGCCCAGATGCGCGCCGCTGGCGAGGTGTTCGTATGCTGCGGGGGCATCGGCGAAGAAGAAAGTCTGGTCGATCGGCGTCTCGATCCCATGTCGCTGCACCACGCCGAGCGATGAAGCAAGATGGCCGCAATGGCCGCTGGTAATGCCCTTCATCGTGATATTCTTGCCAAGAATCGGGCCCTGGGCGAAATCGCCCGCATCCTGCGGCGAACCTGATAGCGCCCCCACCATCCCTATGCGCCCTTCGGGCCCGGTAGCCGCCAGCGTCTGGGCGAAATCGCCGAAACCGATCGTATCGACCACCGTATCAGCAAAGCGGCCGCCCGTCGCCTCGAGCAAGGCGGCTGCCCAGTCGGGCCGCTCACGGTAATTGATGGTGTAGTCAGCGCCCAGCTTGCGCGCCTGTGCAAGTTTTTCCTCGCTCGATGAGGTGATCGCAAATTGCGCACCAAGCGCCTTCGCCATTTGCAACGCGAAAATCGCGACGCCGCCAGTGCCTTGTGCGAGGACGAGCTTGCCCGGCCCCGCCTCGCCGAATGCGACCATCGCATGCCAAACCGTGCCTCCGACCACCGCAAGCGTGGCGGCGGTGTCATCACAAACCGTCTCGGGGAGCTTGATCGAGGCCTTGGCCGGAAGAACGATCTTTTCGGCCAGCCAGCCATCCATCGACACGCCGATGTCCCGCCCGAAAACATGAAACCCGAAGCCTTCCGAGGGATCCCAGTCGACGAAATTGGCCGCGATCACGCGATCGCCGGGCGCAAAGTCGACGACATCTTCGCCAATGGCTTCGACGATCCCGACACCATCGGTAAGCGGGATGCGTGTATCCGGCTGGTCCGGAGCATATTTTCCCTCAAGGATCATGAGGTCGCGATAATTGAGGCCGGCGGCTAACACGCGGACAACCAATTCGCCCGGTCCGGCCAGGGGATCCTCGCGCTCGACCTGGTGCAGGCCTGCGATGCCGCCGCGCCCGCCGATTTGCCATGCCTTCATTCTCTCATGCCTCCCTGATGGGGGCAAAGACTCGCTCGATGAATTCCTTGGCCTTCGCCTCCCGGTCGATTCCCGGGCGATCGCTTGCTTCGCCCTGCTGCGCTTCCTCAAGGGCAATCAGGCGCTCTTCTTGCACCCAGACTTCCTGCGCAAGGTTCATAACCACTGCAACAAATCGGTCCATCGCAGGGTCGGCAAAGAAGCGAGGGTTTCCCGCGTCATCGTAGAGGCTGGGCGAAGCGTCCTCGGGTCGCAGTTGCTCGCTCATGTCCTCTCCCTCATTTCTTGGAGGCTCCGAAGCCATACCACATCACTCCTTCGGCGAGGCGCCCTGTGGTCTGCTGGCTGACCCCTTCTGCGCGGTCGCCCTTTGCGGCGTCGGTGACGGCCTGCTCGCCATAAATGCCGACCGAGGGCACGACGAACTCGAAAAAGTCCTCTTCCGCGAACCCGGCTCGCGTACACAGATCGCGCGGGATCTCGTCGCGGTAGCCCTTATAGTAGGGCTCGTTGTTGTAGTAGCTGTCCCAATCGAGATAGAACCCCTCGAACGCGCCCATCTGTTCGTTCGGCGGCAGTTCCATGTGGACCATCAGCCCGCCAGGCCTGAGCACGCGATAAGCCTCCTTGAAACAGCTCGCGCGCTGCTTCTTCGATAATTCGTGCAGGAACATGCTCGACCACACGATGTCGAAACTTTCGTTCTCAAAGGCGAGCTCGTCTGCGCACATCTGTCTGAAATCCACCTCCTGGCCCTGCATCTTCGCGCGCGCCGAGGCATAGGCGAGTGGACCAGGTGCGGCGTCGATCGCGATGACCTCTGCATGCGGATAGGCCTGCTTCCACGGCAGCGTATTGTGGCCCACCGTGCAGCCTGTATCGAGGATGCGGGTCGGCGCGAAATCGGGGAAGCGCTGCTTGACGTACTGGCTCATGGAGAGGCCGATATCGTCGAGGTTCGCTCCCATCAGGCCCATCGAAAAGACCGCTAGCCCCCTGTCATAGACCGCGCCCGCCTCGAGGCTATCGCTTCCGCGCGTGTAGCTTCCCGGCATGAGGTGAACATCGATTGCGTGGACGTTTCTGGGCACTTCGAGCGATGGATCGAGCTTGAGCGAGCCTGCGAAGTCGGCGACCGCTGAGGCCTCGGCGGTCAACCTTTCAGTTTCGCGCTCCACCCCCTCTGCGACACTTGCCCAGACCATTTTCTGTGCTTGCACTCGCATCGCGGAATAGATGTTGAAGGCCGGATCGCCGCGCAAGGCCTGATGCGCCTCCCGGCTGGTGGAAGGCTCATGGCCGTGTTCTTTTGCAAAAGCGGGGGCGGCGCGGCGATCGTAGGCCGATTTAAGGTCGTTGGCGAGATCGTTGAGAATGAGGGAGCGGATCCCGGAGACAAACCGCCCGCGCGCTGCATCCTCGGGCGTTTGCTGCGGCTTCATCGGGTGCTGGAGTTCGACTGTCATGGGTATTGCTCCATTTCTTCGGCGGGATCGATCTGTTCGATCCCGTGGTCTGAGAAATCAGCGAGGAACTGCGCTTCGCCAACGCGCCCGATCATGTCTTCGCGCAAGGGCGCCTCGGCATAGACCGTAACGCGGTAATCGCCCGCGCTCGGATTGAGCCGGATCGGGCGGATCTCCTGCTGGTAGACCCTGCTGTTCCAGAATGCGCGGGCATTCTCGATGCAGGGAAAGCGCACGGTAAGGTTGACATAATCGGGCGGGACTTCGCCTTCGAATACAGCGACAGGCCGCGGCATGGTAACATAGTAGCCGCCGAGCTCCTGATAGAGCTGGCTTGCCGCGATGGCCCTCGCATAGGCGCCCATCCGCGCGCGATCGAGCGTGCGACCTTCGACGACCATGTATACCGGCCTGTCACACGTGCTGCCTCCCGGAACGGGAGCGGAGTCGTTGGCGACCGGCGCTTGCTGGGCGCTGGCACCGGCAGCAAGGATAAGCAACAGGGTTAGCATCATGGGCGGGAAATCCTCTCCTCGTCGCAAAGCGTCCGCTTCCACGGCGTGCCATCGCGAAACCATTGCCAGGTTCGCGCCCGGCTCTGCCGGTCAGGTGCGATATTGATCATCTCGATATAATAGGCGCCGGGCACATCGACCCGGTCGAGCTTGAGCATCAAGGTGGCCTCGTCTGTTTCCCAGCCATAGCCTTTGAACCGGTCTGTGTCCCAGAAGAGCCGATCGCCGATCAGTTTGCCACCAAATTCGTAGGTCGCCGCGCGGCCATCGTCCCAGGTGAGCCAGTTGTGCTGGATATAATGCCATTCTCCCTCATCGGGGAATTCGCAGTGGGTCTTCACCTTGTGAGCATCGATCATCGCGCCGTGAGCGTCGAAATGGCGATACCAGCCATCCCACCATCCTTCGTGAAGCAGCATGGCCGGCATTACAGCTTCGAGGCCTGCACGGTTCCCGCTCATGCAGCGCCCCTCTCGGCATAGGCATCGATCGGCAGCGCGTCGCCCGTCTGCCGGATCAGCGCCTGCTCGCGCAGGAAGCGCAGCAGGCCTGAATCGCCCATGCGCGACGGGCCTAGGCCGGAGCAGCCGCGCGATTGGTTGGTGGCATCTCCGACAAAGCTGGTCATGGCCCCGTCCTGCAGGCTGATCGCGCCCGCATCGAGCCGAATGCCCACCGCCGTTGCCTCGTCGAGCGAGCCTGCCAGCACGGCTGCCGAGAGGCCGTATTCGCTGTCGTTGGCCTGTGCGATCGCGTCTTCTATGTCATCATAGATCACGACGGGAAGGACCGGGCCGAACGTCTCCTCTCGCATCACTGCCATCTGCGCAGTGACGTCGGCAAGGACCGTCGGGCGCAGATACTTGCCGCCCCCGAGGACCTCGACTTCGCCGCCGGTGAGCACCCGCGCGCCGCGGCTGCGCGCATCGTCGATATGGGCCTGCACCTTGTCTGCTTGCGAAGGGAAGATGAAGGGCCCGAGATGGCCTTGCGCGGGGTCCGGGTAGGTCAGCTCGACCCGCTCGGCGGCGGCAACGAGCGCCTCGAGAAACGGTTCGGCGATTTTGCGCGCTACGTAAATCCGTTCGATCGACTGACACGCCTGCCCGGTCGCAACCACGCTTGCACGCAAGGCAACACCGGCCGCCCATTGGGGATCGGTCCCGGCGGTGATGATCATCGGGTCCTTGCCGCCCAATTCGAGATTGGCCGGGATGAGCGCCCGCGCGGCGGCTTCGGCTACCTTGCGTCCTGTGGCGGTTGAGCCGGTAAAACAGACATAGTTCACCTCCTCGATCAGCGCCTGTCCGACCTCCGGCCCGCCCATGACGTAGGCGAGCGGGAGTTCGGGGACCTCGGCGAGAACCTTGCGCATCGGCTCGACGAAGCGGGGCGTCACCTCAGAGGGTTTCACCATCGCCGCGCAGCCCGCCATCAGCGCCGGGACCGCATCGATGTGGGAGAGGATCACCGGAAAGTTCCAGGGGGCGATTGCGCCAAACAGCGGAAAGGCGCTGTAGCCTGTGACGATTTCGACGCCGGGCACCGAGGATGGGTGAGGCTCCACATCGAGCCGGGCAAACAGCTCCGGACCGCGCGCGGCCCAGCGGCGGATATTGCCCGCGCAGCCCTGTACTTCGATCCATGAGACTGCGCCGCGCCCGGTATCCACGCAAAGCGCGCCCGCGATCTGGGCCGCGTGGGCGTCGATTGCGTCGGCGAAGCGATTGAGCACCGCAGCCCGCCCGGAAGCGCCGATCGTCTCCCATTCGCTCTGCATTACGCGCAGCGTGCCGGCGGTCTCGGCGATCTCCTTGCGAGAGCTTTCGGGGAAGTCGTAATCCTCCTCCCCGGTGCGCGGGTTGCGGGTCTTCATTGCTGCTGCTCCCAGACAGACACAATATCCTCCCCGCGTGCGAACCATGCCTCTTTACGCGCTGCAAGGTCGGCGAGCAAAGCCTCGAGCGCGTGGATGCGATAGGGCAGGCCCATGATGTAGGGTGTGAGATGGATCGGCAGCATCCGCCCGCAGCCCTTGTCCTTCGCTTCGCGCTCCAGCCAGTCGAACGCGTCGCGCATGCTCTCTCCCCAGCTGTCGGCGCTCTTCTGCTGGACGGTGACGATCTGGCGATCGGACAGCTCATGATTGAGCGGCAGGTCGACGAGGCCGTTGGAAAGGCGATAGGGCAGCTCATCGTTTACCCAGTCGCAGCAATAGGCGAGGCCCTCGTCTTTCAGAATGTCGAGCGTGTGGAAGCTCTGCTGGTGGGCGATCGAAAGCCATCCTTTCGGTCGTGCGCCGCAAGCCTTCTCCAGTCGCGTCATCGCATCGCGCACGAGCGCGCGCTCCATCTCCTCGCCTAGGGATGCATCAATCGTGCCGTTCATGTCGGTCGAATGGGCGATGATCTCATGGCCCCCTGCCAGTACCGCCTCGATCAATTCGGGATAGCGTTCGGCGATGGCAGCATTAGTAGCGAAGCTTGCCTTCACCCCCGCCTTTTCGAACGCTTCGAGCATCCGCCATGCGCCCACGCGATTGCCGTAATCGCGCGCAGTGTAGTGGCGGTAGTCGGGATAGGGCGTGACCATGTGGCCGGGCGCCTTGAACGGGCCGCCCGGCATTATTGGAAACCATTCGAGGCTGACACACAGCCACACCGCGACCGAGCCTTTCGGCCATCTAACAGGCGCGCGGGCGTGGAGGTTCGACCATTCGTAGAGGTTGTGGTCGTAGCCTTCGCGGCGCTTGGGATACTCGGTGTAGCCTTCGGGCAGAATGCTCATTGCAGTGCGCCTCCCACCTGCTCTCGCCAGACGTCGACGATCTCGCCAGCGGTCGAGAGCCACGCGCGCCCATCCTTGGCGATATGCTCCAATGCCTCCTCGAACGGGCCGATCCGGTGCGGCTGGCCGATAAGGTAGGCGTGCAGCGGAATGCACATGACCGTCCCCGAATGGGCGCCTTCTTGCGCCAGCCGCTCATATTGCTTCACGAGCGTTTCGGCATATTCGCGCCCACTCATGTTGTAGACGAAGAAGCCGTAATGATCATTCACTTCAAGGCTGTAGGGGATCGAAGCTAGGCGGCCTTTCGCAACCTTGACCTCCTGCACCTGGTCATCGTGATAGAGGTCGCACGTGTAGTCGAAATCATATTCGGCAAGCAGGTCGAGCGTTCTTGGCGTGTGCGTCAGAGCAGGCGCGAGCCAGCCGCGGATGCGCTGCTTTGTCGCAGCCTCAACGGTCGCGATCGAATCCTCGATGATCGCCCGCTCCTCTTCCTCGGTCATATCGTAGGAATAGCGCGTGTTGTAGATCCCGTGGCTGAAGAATTCCCAGCCTCTGGCCACCGCATCCGCCACCACTTCGGGATGGTGCTGGCACAAGGCGACCGAGAGGCTGACCGAGCCGGGAAAGCCATGACGCGTCATCACCTCGGCCATGCGCCAATGGCTTACCCGGTTTGAATGGTCGCGGTGGGAATAGCCCACGACGCTGGGTGCGGGATGCGGCCAGGGATTGCGCTTGGGATGGATGGGCGGATCGATCTCGTAATATTCGAGATTGGGAGCAACCCAGACCGCGCAGGTCTTGCCGCCAGGCCACTCGATTGCCGGGCGGTCCTTGTATGGATTGTAGTCATAGAGCTCCGGATCGGCCGCGCCTTCCCGCATCAGCGCGCCTCCAGCCAGTCGATCACCGCCTGCACCGGCTCAACATCGGCATATTTGAGCTGGAGGTCGGTCAGATTGGCGAAGTGGTAGCTTTCGTGCTTGTCGGCGCATGTCTCGATCGGAACGATGGTGCGATACCCATGCGAGAGCGCATCGACGGCAGTGGCCCGCACGCAGCCGGACGTACTCCCGCCCGTGACCACTACAGTGTCCACCCGGTGAAAGGTGAGGTAGCTGGCCAGCGGGGTCTCGAAAAAAGCGCTCGGCATGCGCTTTGTGTATTGGAGATCATCGTCGGTGATGGCGCATCGCGGGTCGAACTGATGTCGTTCGCTATCATATTTGATGTTCTGCAGGCTGTCGGGCGTGTCGGTCCGTGTGCCCCAAACGCCGGCATCCTGAGCATTGTCGGCATAGGCGACCCGGCTCCAGATGACGGGCATAGCCTTCGCGCGCGCAAGGGCGCTGATCGTATTGATGTATTCGATCTGCCGCGGGTTGGTTTCATAAGCCGTCTTGAAGAGGTCGGTGCGGGTATAGGCCTGCTGCACATCGACGTTCACGATCGCCAGCTTTTCTCCAAATCCGAATTTCCTGCGCGCCGGATTGGCCATCACCTCCTCGAAGATCTGCCGCGCTGTACGCGTGTCTTCGACCATTCTGGTTCCGATCAATTCGCTCACTGGGCTCCCCTATGAAGTTGACCTTTGACAACGCACAATAAAGACGCGTAGACGCGTGTCGAGTGAAATTTGTCCGGACAAATTCTTGACCCAGATCACGCGCCATATCCTGACTATTCCCGGCGATGGGCGGAAGGTCCATTATCGTCGTTGCGGCAATGGCCCGCCCTTGTTGATGGTGCATCAGAGTCCGCGGTCATCGAGCGAATATGTCGCCTTGATGCAAAAATGGGGCGAGCATTTCACCTGCATTGCGCCCGATACCCCCGGCTTCGGCCAGTCCGATCCGCTTGTCGGCGAGCCCGACATTAACGCTTTCGCCGATTCGCTCGGCGCGTTTCTTGATGCGCTCGGAATTGGGCGTTGCCTTGCCTATGGTTTCCACTCGGGCGGGATCATTCTGGTCACGGCAATCAAGCGTCATCCCGAGCGGTTCCATGCTCTGGGTGTGGGCGGCTATGCGATCTGGACCGAGGAGGAGATGCGCGTCTTCGGGGAGCGCTATCTCCCCGAGTTTCATCCTTCACCGTATGGCGAACACCTTACCTGGCTGTGGAACCGGATGCTCGAGCAAAGCTGGGTGTTTCCGTGGTTCGACACGCGCGAGCAGGCGCGGCTCCCGATCGCACACGCCGATGTGCCGAAGGTCGCGCAGGCGGTTGCCGAGATGCTCGATGCGGGCAATGCCTATCAAGCGGGTTACGGTGCGGTGCTGCGCGCGCCGCGCGATATTCCGCCAGCCGATGCGAAAGTCCCCCCTTGCCTTATCAGCGCCTATGATGGGGACCCCTTGCAAGAGCATATCGAACGGCTGGGCGAAATGCCAGCGAGCTGGAGCGCGCGCAAGGTCGCAACGCCCCGCGAACACGAGGATGTGAGCCTCGCTTTCCTTAAGGAACACGCTCAGGTTGACGCTTGCGGGAAACTGGCAGAGGACGAGCACGAAGGCTGGCTGCAGCTCGAAGGCGGGCTCATCCACTGGAAGGGCACACGCGGCGGCAGGCTTGTGCTGCATGGCCCGGCCGGCGAGATGGCAGAGCCTGCCGAAGGCGAGCTGTCGATCGATGTTCCGGGCCATGGCCAATCCGATGCTTTCGATGATCCTCGCGCGGCCGTGGAGGCGGCTGCGCGCGCACTTGGTGCGCGCGAGACGGTCTGGCCGCCGACGCCGGCTGGAGATCCCGCAATGCTCTATCCGGAGATGGCGCCAGACAGGTTTGGCAGCTATCTTCAGCGCGCATGGGCGATTGCGCGTGCTGAAGCCTTTTTCGAGCCGTGGTACGACGCCTCGGGCGCTCATGCCACCGTGCTCGATCCTGCGCGGCTCGATCCGGCCGCGCTCCACGCCAGGGCCCGCGCCCGCATTCGCGCCGGCGATGCAGCGCAGCGCTGGCATGAAACACTTGCCGCCATCAATGGAAGGAACACATGACAACCTTTGCCCAAGCCATGCCGTTGCTCGCGCGCCATGAAGGCGTGTGGGATGGAACCTATTCCTATTTCAATGCGGATAACGAAAAGATCGACGAACATGCCAGTCGGCTGATCTGCCGCATGACTGGTAATGATGACATCCCCTACCATCAGACCAACCACTATACATGGCCCGACGGCAAGACCGAGATGCGTGATTTTCCCGCGACCTATCGCGATGGACGCATCTGGTGGGACAATGAGCTGATCCAGGGCTGGGCCGCCGAAGTTCCGCTGGACGAATACAACCGCACGATGATGCTCTATTGGCAGCGCACGGGCGATCCCTCGCTGTATCTTTACGAACAGATCCAGATTTCCGATGATGGGCAAAATCGTTGCCGCACATGGCACTGGATCCGGAACGGTGCTCTCGAAACCCGCACGGCAATCCAGGAGACTTTCGTGACGAAGGACTGGCGCGCGATCGATGCAGAAATGAAGGCGAGCGCCTAGCTTGGTCCGATGGCAAAAACGCTGTTCGAGAAGATCTGGGACACGCACGCGGTAGCCGACACCGCGGGCGGCTCGACCTTGATCGCGATCGACCGCATATTCCTGCACGAACGCACCGGAGCCGCCGCGCTCGCGCGCATGGCCGAAAAGGGCCGCAAGGTGCGCGATCCCGCGCGCGTGTTTGCTGTGATGGACCATATCGTGGATACGCGGCTCGGGCGCGGCGACGGAACGCTGATGCCGGGCGGCGAGGGTTTCATTACAGAGACGCGCGCAGCCTGCCGGCTTGCGGATATCACTCTGTTTGATGTCAATGATCGCGACCAGGGCATTGTTCATGTCATCTCGCCCGAACAGGGCGTTGTCCTGCCCGGTTGCACGCTCGTCGCGCCCGACAGCCACACCTGCACGCAAGGAGCTTTCGGCGCGCTCGCCTGGGGAATCGGGTCGTCCGAGGCCGAGCATGCGATGGTCACCGGCACGCTTCGCCTGGAACGGCCAAAAACCATACGGGTGCGGTTTGACGGTCCGCTGGCGAAGGGGGTTACTCCCAAGGACATGATCCTCGCCCTGATTGCCAGGCATGGTGCAGGGGGCGGTGCGGGTCATGTCGTCGAGTTTGCAGGGGAGGCTGTCCGCGCGCTCGACATGGAAGGGCGCATGACCTTGTGCAACATGACGACCGAATTCAGCGCGATGAGCGGCATGATCGCGCCGGACGAGAAGACCTTCGGCTATCTTGCGGGCCGTCCCTATGCGCCTGCGACATTCGATGAACCCTATTGGGCGAGCCTCAGGAGCGACGAGGGCGCGCGCTTTGACCGGGAGATTGCGATCGATGCGGGCTCAATCGCACCGATGGTCAGCTGGGGCACAAGCCCGGAACACACGATCGCCATAACCGATGCCGTGCCCGAGGGGCCCAAACGCGCGCACGATTATATCGGGCTTGTCGCAGGCACGGCGCTGAAGGGCACGCCGATCGATGCTGCCTTCATCGGCAGTTGCACAAACAGCCGCATCTCGGATTTGCGCCGTGCTGCCGCGATCCTCAAGGATCGCCATATTTCACCCGAAATCCGCAAGGCGCTGGTTGTGCCCGGATCGCTTGGCGTTAAGCGGCAGGCCGAGAGCGAGGGACTTGATGCAATCTTCGAGGCCGCCGGTTTCGAATGGCGCATGAGCGGGTGCTCGTTGTGTTTTTATGCCGGAGGCGAGGGCTTTCCCGAAGGATCGCGGGTCATCTCCAGCACCAACCGCAATTTCGAAGGGCGCCAGGGTCCAGGCATCCGCACGCACATTGCCTCGCCCGAAACGGTCGCCGCAAGCGCGATTGCCGGTGCGATCGCAGATCCGCGCGAATATGCGCGGGAAGAGCCGCCAGCATGAGCGAATTCCCTCAGCCGCTCGCCGGGATCGCCGCGCCGCTCCATGTCGAGCGGCTCGCCGACAATGTCGACACCGATGCGATCATCCCCAGCCGCGAAATGCGCTCCACGGGGCGCACGGGCCTTGCCGATGGGCTGTTTGCTCCGTGGCGCTATCGCAACGCCGATGCGCGCGAGTCCAATCCCGATTTCGTTCTCAACCGTCCCGAATACTGCAACGCGCAGATCCTCGTCGCTGGACGCAATTTCGGCTGCGGATCGAGCCGCGAGCATGCCGTGTGGGCGCTCGCCGAATATGGGTTTCGCGCGGTGCTGGCAGAGAGTTTCGCGCCGATCTTCAGGGGCAATTGCATCCGCAATTTCATTCTCCCTGTCGCCCTGCCGCGCGAGGTGCTCGAAAGCCTTGCGGCCGAAGCGGTCGAGATTGATCTCGCCGCGCAGGTGGTCCTCCATCAAGGCCAGGCTTACCGCTTCGAAATCGACGCCGAAGCAAAGCGAATGCTGGCAGAGGGGCTGGATGCGATCGATTTGACCCTCACACAGGGCAATGCGATCGATGAGTGGACCCGCGCCGACCGGATTGAGCGACCGTGGATCTATCTGGAGCCTGTTCAATGACCCGTATCCTCGTCTCCGAAGTGGGCCCGCGCGATGGGCTGCAATCGATCGAACGGATCATGCCGCTCGATGCGAAAAAGCACTGGATTGCCGCTGAGGCGGCGGCGGGCGTCAAGGAGATCGAAGTGGGCAGCTTCGTGCCGCCCAAACTGCTCCCGCAAATGGCCGATACGGCGGAGCTGGTCGCATTTGCGAAGGGCATTGATGGTCTCACTGTCGTCGCGCTCGTGCCCAATGCCAAGGGTGCGCAGCTGGCGGTCAAGGCCGGCGTTGATGCAATGAGCATTCCGTTTTCGATGAGTGAGACCCATTCGATCAAGAATGTGCGTAAGGATCACCCCGCAATGCTTGCCGAGATTGCCGAGGCCGCGCGGATTGCGGGTGAGGGCGGGGCGCATTTCGCGGTGGGCCTTTCAACCGCATTCGGCTGTACGATGGAGGGCGCAGTGAGCGAGGAACAGGTGGTGCGCTTGGCCGAGGCCGCAGCCAAGGCTGGCGCGCAGGAGTTCAGCCTGTCAGATACGACCGGCTATGCCGATCCCGCGCAGGTGAGGCGGCTGACCAGGCGGGTCAAGGCGGCTGTTGGCGCAGACATGCTCACCACGTTGCATCTCCACAACACGCGGGGGCTCGGTCTGGCCAATGTGGTCGCCGGGCTGGAAGAGGGCATCACAACTTTCGATGCCTCGCTCGGCGGGCTGGGCGGCTGTCCCTTTGCGCCTGGAGCAAGCGGCAACCTTGTTACAGAGGATCTCGTGCTCATGCTCAATGCGATGGGTCATGACACCGGAATCGATCTTGAAAAACTGCTCGAGGTCCGCAGCATTCTCGCGCAAGCGCTGCCTGGCGAACCGCTCTATGGCTTCACCCCCGATGCTGGCCCGATGCTCGATTACAAGGAGCGCGCGGCTGCATGAGCGAGGCACCCACTCCGCTGGCAGGGATCACTGTCATCGAATTCACTCACATGGTTATGGGGCCCACGGTCGGCCATGTCCTCGCCGGGCTCGGAGCAGATGTGATTCGGGTCGAACCGATCGGCGGCGATCGCACGCGGCGTCTGATTGGCTCGGGCGCGGGCTATCATCCGATGTACAATCGTGGAAAACGCTCGATCTGCCTCGATCTCAAATCCAGCGAAGGGCTTGCGGTTGCGAAGGATCTCATCGCCGAGGCCGATGTGCTGGTCGAGAACTTTCGCCCGGGCGCGCTCGATCGGCTCGGCCTCGACTACGAGTCCTGTGCGAAGGCCAACGCGCGCCTCATCTATTGCTCGGAAAAGGGATTCCTGCCGGGCCCCTACGAAAACCGCACGGCGCTTGATGAGGTTGCCCAGATGATGGGTGGGCTTGCCTATATGACCGGGCCGCCGGGCCGGCCCTTGCGCGCTGGCGCCAGCGTGATCGATGTGACGGGCGGCATGTTTGGCGTGATCGGCGTGCTCGCAGCGCTTGAAGAGCGACACCGGACCGGGCGCGGCCAGAAGGTTTCGGCCAGCCTCTTCGAAACCACGATCTATCTGGTTGGCCAGCATATGGCGCAATTTGCCGTCACACGCACGCCCGCCGCGCCGATGCCCGCACGCGTCTCGGCCTGGGCGATCTATGATGTTTTCGAAACCGCGGACGACCCGGTCTTCATCGGCGTCGTGACCGATGCGCTCTGGGAGAAATTCTGCAAGCTGTTCGCGCTTGATGAGCTCTGGGCCGATGAGAGCCTGCGCGAGAACAACAGCCGCGTGAAAGCACGTGAGCGTATCTTGCCGCAGATCCGCGAGCTGATTGCAGGAATGACGGCGCAGGAAGTGATCGCCAAGCTGGATGGATCTGGCCTTCCATTTGCGCCGATCGGCAAGCCGGAAGACATGTTTGATGATCCCCATCTTGCGCACGGGGGCCTTGAGGATGTGACGCTCGATGACGGGACGAGAGTGCGCCTTCCCACGATCCCGCTCGAACTGGATGGCAAGCGGATTGGCGCAGCCAAAACGATGCCAAAGGCAGGCGCGGATGCGCGCGGCATTTTGACGGAACTTGGCTATGATATGGCTAGGATCGCCGGATTGATCGAGGCGGGCAAGGTAGGAGTGGCGGAATGAATGGGATGACGCAAGCGATGCGGACGATCATGGCCTTATCAGGCGCAGCGGGCCTTGCCGGTTGTGTCGTCGCGGTGGGTAACGAAAGTGCATCGAATGCGACCTCGGGCGCACCGCGCGCTGCCGGGGTCGAGGTGTCGGAGCAGCGTTTGCCCACTGATGTGCGGCGCTCCACCATTATCGTTCGCGATATCGAGAATTCGCTGAAGCTCTACCGCGACGTGATCGGACTGGTGGTCAATTACGATACGACCGTGACAACATCCGGCGTCGCCCTTCCGGCGGGCGAACCGGGCGCGACGGCGCGGCTGGTGCTGCTCAATGCGAATGATCCCTGGGTGGGCTGGGTCGGCCTGATGGAATGGATCGAGCCCGCCATTCCGGCGCAGGATTATCCCCGGCGCATGGGACCAGGCGATGTCGTCATGGTGCTCAACACCGACGATGTCGAAGGTCGCTGTAAGGCGGCGAAGGCGGTTCCAGGTGTCACCTTCACCGCTGAGCCGCGTTTGCAAGTCTACCCGGGGCGCGATGGCGGACCCGACATCCGCGTAATGGGTTGCAATTTCTTCGATCCAGACGGGATCCTGATCGAGCTCAACCAGATCCTAGACTAGATCGCGCGCCGAACCGGGGCCGGGCAAAGGGCGTCTTTTTCAGGCGCTCAGCCCGGGGCCGTCGATCAGCAAGACCTGCACCTCGGCAATGCCTTCGCGCAACTTCTTCGCCTCGGCATATTCGGGGCTGTTCCAGAATGCCTTGGCCGCAGCGCGATCAGGCCATTTCGAGATCACCATGCTCGCCCCGTCGCCAAAGCTCCCTTCCAGACATTCAGCGCCAGGTCCACGAAGCAGGTATTCTCCGCCGAACTGGCCGATCAGCTCCGCAGCGACCTTGCCGTATCCCGAGACAAAGCTTTCGCGGTCGGAAATGGCGGCGGTGACAATCATGTAGGCGGGCATGGTGCGGATTCCCGTGTTAGAAGGGTTTTACAGCGCCGAGGAAACAGACCGAGGCGATGGTGATCCAGTAGATATAGGCCGAAATCCGCGCGAGGCCGATTTCGCTGGCGAGCGCGGCCTCCTGTTCGGAATTGGGGCCTTGGGCGATAATCCGGAAGCGCTCGGTCCAGCGACGCATTACCACTCTTAGCAAGAGCCCGATGCAAAGCGCGAAGGCATAGAGCCCCATCTTGGCAGGGTACCACAGGTTGAATTCGCCCACGACGATCGGACCGGTCCCGCCGATCGCCAGAAACGCCGCCAGGAACAGGCCTGCGATCAGGGGATAGCGCAGCATTTCCTCGGCCCGTGTGATCCTGATGCCGAGATCGGTCTCGCGTTTGATAAAGGCAGCCCAGGTCATCCCCAGCCAGACTGCGAAGAACAACCACATCCACCACACGCCCGTCCCTTCGAGCAGAGGTACGAAGCCGTAGAGCTTGCCCATGTGGAGGCCCAGCGGCAGCAGCAGGACTATTCCTGTGCGCGCCAAGATATCGATGCGATAGGCGGTTTCCATGTGACGCCGCCGCTCCTCCAGAGACAGCGCTGGATTGGTGACATGATAGCTTGTCTGGAAGACGCCCCATTCCCCGCCCAGCCAATAGACCATTGCGAGGATGTGCACCCAGCGCAGGATGGCAAGCTCGTTTGCCGCTAGAAATTCCATGATCCCGTTTCCCCCAAGCGCCCCCTTAAAGCGCAGCCCTCCATCCGGTTGAAGCCGGCTTGGTTCTTATTCGCGCGAGAGCTTTTCCACCACGTCCATGATCGGCGGATCGCTGGCTTCCATCGCCTCGACCTCCTGCTGAAAGCCGCGCATGATCCGTGCGACATAGGCGCGCGTCGCTTCTCCGCGCTCCTCGCCAGCGGCCCGGTCGGGAACATAGCTCTCGATATCGTCCCGCGTGATCGTGCCCTTGGCTTCGAGCAGCCGTTCGACCGTGTCATGCCGCTCGCGCAGCGCCGAAACTTCCGCGGCCAGCGCAAAAACCGTCGAATAAAGCCTGTCGAGCGCAGGATCCTCGAAATAGTCTGGCCTCTTGCCCTTGGCTCGCCGGCCGGAGGCCTCGACCCAATCGAATTCGCCGCTCATGCAGCCTTGACCTCGGTCATTGGCTTCCACGCGCCATATGCATTCCAGATCGCCGCCCTTCCAAAGTCCTCCTCACCATCATCGGGCGAGGGCGGGAAGATTTCCGGATCGACCACAGCACGCACTCCGGCAACGAACTGATCCTCGTGGGCGAAGCCTGCATCGTCCATCACCTGCTTGAGGTCCTGCCCATGCATCGCGCTCCAGAAGGGCTCGTTGTTGTTGAAGGCATCCCAATCGCGCATGAATTGCTCGAACAGCGGCATTTCGTCTGAATATTGCGGCTGTTCGATATGCAGGATCAGCCCGCCCGGCGCGAGCACACGGTGTGCTTCTGCAAGGATGCGCGGCATCGCCCCGGCCGAGAGCTCGTGGAGAAACATGGTCGTCTGCACCCAGTCGAAGCTTTCATCGGCCCAGCGCGACAGGTCCTCGCCCGAGGCTTGCACGAAGCGGATGTTCTTGACCCCCATCGCGGCTGCGCGCGCAGCGCCATAGCGCAGCGAAGCGGCCGCAGTGTCGATCGCGATCACTTCCGCATCCGGGAAAGCCTGTGCGATCGGCACCGCATTGTGGCCGATCGTGCAGCCGATATCGAGAATGCGCCTTGGCGACCAGGACGGCCGCTCCGCTTTGACCCACCCAACCACGGCCTGGCCGCCGCCATCGTTGAGCCCGCCAAGCGCGCCGCCCGTGGTTGCAAAAAGGCCGACATCATAATTGGCGCCCACTGTCACATCGCCTTCGCGCTCGCCACCATGATAGCCGCCCGGCTGACAATGAATGTCCACTGCCGTCTGGTAGAAGGGCTGTTCGATCTCCGGATCGAGCTCAAGTTGCCCGGAATGTTCATTGTATTGCCGGGCCATCGCATCGAGCTCATCGAGCTGGCGCAACACAACCTGGCGGCCAGTATGCTGGCGCATTTCCATCGAATTGCGCTTCAAAGCCGACCAGATCCGGTGCCACTCATCCTTGTTCATCGCATCGCGGATCTCGTAGCGATGCTCCGGATCGCGCCCATGCTCTGCCCGGAAGGCGGGCAGGACGCGCTTTTCAAAAGCGAGCCGGTTTCCAGCGCCGATCGACCCGGAAAGAAACCGATTGAAATGCGTCAGAAAATTGAACCGGGCCGCTTCGTCATGGGACGTGCGCGGCATCATCGGATGTCGGGTCATTGCGGTGTAGGGCGGGGGCAGATCAGAGGCCATGAAGAAACCCTCTTGCTTCAAAGTTGTCCGGACAAATTTGCTCGGCCATTGCTCCTTTGTCAACCCGGCTGTGATGCGACCTTGCAGGCGCCGTCGTCATTGATGCAAGTCAATTCAGGCAAGCAGGTGGCAGTCGGCGCTCGTCTGTGGCGAGGCAAGATCGCCCCTTCGCACGCGAAGGGCACCCGCATAGGCGGCCCTATCGGGCATTCGCTCACAAAGTTGCCGGGTTGTATTATCCGGCGAGCTTTGAAATCGGCCTGTTTGGGTGCAAGGGCATGGCGGCAAAGGGGTTGAAAGTCAGCAAAAGCGATGGCCGATGAGAAAGACGAAAGACCTGCGCCCGCGCGTGATGCGCTGATCGACCGGTATTTGGCGGACTGCGTTACAAGCCGGATCGCATCGGCCGCGCTGCCGCAATGGCCGTCGCAGCTTTCTGCCCATGAGCGCGCCGTAGTGCCGCGCGTCTGCTTTCACGGGATAGCCCTCATGCTGTGGGAAGGTGATCTTGCCGCAGCACATTGGCCTCCAGAAACTCGAACCGCTGTCCGCAGCGAAGCGATGGCTCAGAGCTTCTGGGAGCAGAGCCATCACAAGGTTATATCGGACCTTCTCGAAGCAATGTTTGATAACGGGATCGAGCCAGTGATCACCAAGGGTACGGCGATAGCCTATTCGCTCTACCTGGATCGCCCGGCGCTGCGCCGACGCGGGGATAGCGACATTGTCGTCCCCCGCGCCCGATTGTCCAGTGCCAGAAAGGTGCTCAAGCAGCTCGGTTTTGCGCGGCAGAGCGAACCCCTGATCTATCAGGAGACCTGGGCCATCAGCGACAAAGGCCGATTTGATCATGTGGTCGATCTGCACTGGCTCATTGACGGGAGCGCGACTGTTGCGAGCCATCTCGAAGCCGGCGCGATTACGGCAAGGAAAGTCCGGCTCCCTGCGCTGTCCCGGCGCGCTGTCGGAATTGATCCTCTAGGCAACCTGCTACTCATTTGCCTCAACCGTAGCGAACACAGTCTCCATGGCTATGTATCGGACGGGGAGAAATTGTTCGAGGGAGATCGTCTGATCTGGGCGGTGGACATCGACGCGAGCTGCAAAGCGTTCGCGCAGTCTGATTTTGACGAATTGCTTGCGCTTGCTCGAACGACGGGCAGCGCAGCGAGCGTTTCTTCCGGGCTCGAATTCGCGCAGCGAGTGCTTGGTACGCAGGTCCCCGCGCCCGTTTTGGCGGCGCTTGACGCAGAAGCGGGTTCAAACGATCTCAATCGCTATCTGACAAGCCGATCCAAGTTGGAGCGATTGCGGCTC
>JGI12048J13642_10240890_pt1 | contig 59520 bp, 54 predicted proteins | sample ElkSlonscriptome_16_FD_13642 | JGI IMG/M metagenome (IMG submission 13642)
TCACTCACGCGCGGCCCCATGCCCGGCTTGGTGGGCGTGGCCAGGATGCTGGCGACGGTTTTCGGTTGGTCGGCGGCATCCGCTTCTGGTGCTGATTCTTTGACATTGGCGAGTAGGCCGGCTACCGCGGCAAGGCGCTCACGTCCCCAAAGGTCGGCTTTGACCTGGTAGAACAAGTGCTGATAAGCGGGGACGAAGAACACTTCTTCGAGATTCCTGCATCGACGCAGTTGGGCCAATTCTCCGCGCCGGCTCGGCTGTCCCTTCTCCGGTGGGGTGACGAGTTGTTTCCACCAGTTGATTATCTCGGCGTTTCGTTCCGTTTGATTGTTTGCTGGGTCTCCCATCCTTTGCTCCTTGTGACTTGGGTTAAGGTTGATTGGCGATGATGCAGTGCGTCGCCGGGGAGCAATCAGGCGGCTTGCTTTTGATCGGGGATGTCGAGGGCATGTTTGATCTTCTTGCTGTAGTTGAATCTGCGCAGGTTGCGCCGTGCCTCTGCGATGCGCCGCGGATGACTTTGCTCGCTGAGTTGGTTGTAATCGACCCAGTGGTCGAAGGCGGCCTGCGTATAGTTGTTGAGGAACCTGTGCCAGGCATGAAATCCCTCGAAGCGCGCAGCTTCGATGTCGTCCGCGTGGGACATGCTCGTGAGTTGGGTGTAAAACGCGGCCTCGGTCTCTTGCCAGAAGGCGTCTTGCAGCGTTTCTGCCTTCGCGGACTTGTGACGCGGGTCATCCCGCGAGAACCAGGCATCTTTGACTGCATTGCGCAGGTTGATCACGAACAAGTTGGCAGCGGTGACCATCTTTTCCGCGGCGGTTTCGATGGCCTCACGACGGGCGGCGCTCTCGAAGGAAAAGAGCGGCAGCGTGGATTCAAACCAGCAGCGTGGCTTCATGTTGTCCATGTCGTAACCGCATGCCCAGAGGCGATAGCGCCAGCCTTCTGTTTTGAGCAGATAATCCCCGGCATTGAAACGCTTGACGACGGCGGCGCGAAACCGACGGATCTTATTGTCCTGACTGTCCTGCATCAGGCTCAACCAGTGGCGATAGTTGATGCTGCCGCGCGGGTGCATGGCGATGAGATCCTGCCCGTTTTGCGTGTAAGGGGTCAGGGTGTGTTGCCAGGCACCGGTGTAGTTGGTGCCGTAGTTTCTCGTTCGGTAATGGCTGACGAGCTGCGGCGCTTGCTTATTGGTAACAGCGCAGTGGCCCGCTGTGCCGTGATCGAAGTCCAGCCGAATGCGGCGCGGCATTCCCCAGAACATTTGCAACGGGTGAACATCCTCGGGGGTGGTCTGTTTGCCGCCTTTCTCGCTGGTCCGTGTGGGGCTTAGCCATGGGAAGACACGGGCTGGGTCGGGGTCGATGGCGTCGAACTCTAGGCTTTCTTGGTCCAGCACGTTTAGCCAGAGTGTTTGCCACAGTGTGGATGTCTTATTGGGGTCTTCCGGAGTCGCGACGACTAGCGTGGTGAGCGGCCCGCCGCCACGCAGGGACGTGCGATGCCCTACGCCGCCGGATGGTGCGTTGGTCTGTAGCGTGTAAAGCGCCATGGCCGCGCTCGCGGGGCTCATGCCCTGGCGCGGCAAGTCCTTAACGAAGTGGGTCTCGCTGCCGGCGGTCTCGATCAGCAGGGCGGTAATGGGTAGTGGCTTTTGACCCGCCAAGTCGTCCTGGTCTTGCATGAAACGGGGGCCGTCACCGTCGAGATTGAAGGCGTCGGCGTAGCGGGCGAAGGCTGCTCTGAGCTCGTCCGGTGTAGGCGGGGCTTGCAGCCGTTCGAACCATTCCTCCGGGTCCGCCGGGGTGTAGGCGGTTTGCAGCAGGCCGATCAAAAACTGGAACAGCGCGGCGGTGAAATCCGCTCGCGACGCAGTGATGGCTGTGATCGGGTTGGTATCCAGATGTTCCGTGATCTGCCAAGGGGCGATCTCGCCCGATGTTTGGTCTTGGTAACGGACCGGTATCCACCCTGTGGTGACCAAGTTATGCGGCATCTTGGTGTCCTCGTGTCTCGCTGTACGGCAGCCCGTCCTGCTCGGGATTAGCCATCATTTCCAGTTCTGCGATCTTGTCTTCGGCGGCGAGTCGTGCGCTGCGTTCCGTTTGGAATCGGCGCTCGATCTCGCGGAGTCTGTCTGTGAGTTCGGTTATCGCGGTATTGATCAGCTCGACGGTCTGTGACGCGGGTATCACGTTGCTGGCCTCGGTAGTTTCTCAACGTGGACATAACGTACCTAGACTTTGCAACGCTGTCAACAAATCTATCAACGATACAGACAGCTTCAAAAAATTCCTGAGGTGCTCCATGTTAGGATGCTGAGCGTCCCGCAAGTCTGTGGGATGAACCGCTGTCCGTACTGGTTGACAGGTCCGTTCCCCGCCTTTGCGGGGTCTGGCGTCGTGGCAGGGAGCGTCGCGGCGCATCTCACTCGTCCGCGACCCTGAGCAACCCAGTGGTCCGCTGATAGCGAAGACGCACCGGCTCTCCTCCGCCGTTGAGGCCCTTGCCCTCCCAAACGTCCGGAGCGATCTGTCGCAGTGGCAACAACCGGTTCCAGCGACCCTTGTCGGGTACGCTTTCAAGGTACTGTTTGATCTGCTCCTTGAGCGCGGGGTCTTGGTGGTCTGCTTCTTCCGCTAACAGGGCCGTTCTGAGTGATACTTCGCTCATGGTCCAGGCATGCCGGTCGTCGGCTCGCCAGGGGGCAAGCCTGCCTTCGTGCCACCGCGCCAAGCGGACCCGAACGCTCGGCTCGCCCAGCCTGGTGGGCGCGATGATGTCGTCCCAATACTCCATGTCATCGGCCATGTAGCCCTTCTCCAGCGGCAAGGCGTTGAACCGGCCGATGGATCTGTCTGCCATCGTTTTCCCCTCGGCGGTGCCGCTGTTTGGCTCCAGGCCCGCCGGTAGCGCCTCTGCGTCTTCGCCATAGACGCCTTCGATCAGAGTCCGGGCGTTGTCGGGCATGCGGATGGCGGCATGCTGCTGTAGCAGGCGAGCCGTGCGCCAAAGGTTGCCGAGGTCTTGATAGACGGCGGCGGTCTTCGGCATCAATGCCGCAAGCCACTGCGCATCGGCACCCTGATCCGGCGGTGGGCTGAGGACATGCAACAGTGGTTCACCGCGTTGCTCGCATTTCGTCCGCTTGCCGGTGGTGTCTCGACAATGGCGTCGTAGGCGCCCAGCGCGTTGGATGATCAGGTCGATCGGTGCGAGATCGGTCACCATGACGTCGAAGTCCAGATCGAGGGACTGCTCGACGACTTGGGTCGCGACGAGGATGCGGCCTTGACGCGTCTCGGGGCCGCTATCTGGACCGAAATTCGCGAGCGCCTTGGTCTCAATCTCGAGCCGGTCGCCAAGCGCGAAGCGAGCGTGGAATAGGTCGAGGCGGTCCATGGGGACTCCGGCGTCATGGAGCGCCTGCCAGGCCTCGATGGCATCGTTGACGGTGTTCCGCACCCAACAACCGCAGTGCCCGGTTCGATGGGTATCGAGCAGTGTATCGATGGCGCTTTGGGTGTCGCCGACCAATTGCACCGGTAGGCTTCGCTTGACTTCTGGCCTCGTTTCAACGGGGATCTCTTCGGAGCCGGTGGCATCGACGCGGGTAAGCAATGGGTATTCTGTCGCCGTGGTGGCTACGGGATCGCGGCCCAATCCGGCACGATAGGCGTCGGCTAATGCTTGGCGGGTTGTCTGGGGCAGCGTCGCGGACAGCAGTACAACCTGTCCGCCGATGGATGCCTGAAAGCGCAATAACGCCTCAAGCAGTATTTGCATGTAGGCGTCATAGGCATGTACCTCGTCGACGACAAGCACCTTGCGCGCGAGCCCGAGCAGTCGCAAAGACTGATGTCGGCTTGGGAGGATCGCCAGCAATGCCTGGTCGACGGTGCCGACGCCGAGGTCCGCAAGCAACGCCTTCTTGCGATGATCCGACAGCCAGGCGCTGCGCAGGTTGGCGGCGCTGGTCTCGTTGCCGCCGTAGTCGCGCTCAAGGGGGCCGTCAGGTAGTACAGCGTTTCGCGGCGGTTCGTCCTGCATGAGACGGGCGGCACCATGGGTTAGCACTACGGACGGCTCGCCAGCAAATAGCCGCTTGTGCAAGTCTTTGCCGACGACGCGGGCGTGCATCGCATTGGAGGTCGCCATGGTGGGCAATGCAAGATAGACACCGTCGGCAGCACCCGATGCCTGGATTCGATGTGCCAGCGTTACGGCTGCCTCCGTCTTGCCCGAGCCGGTGACGTCTTCAAGAATCAACAATTGCGGTTCTTGGCTCAATGACATCGTCTCCGCGAGGCGCTGCAACGGCGTCGGCGTTGCCAGATAGTCGAATAGGTCGCTTTGGGAACGTGCTGGAACGGTCAACGGCAACACACCGCTGTGGTCCATCGCCTTGCGTGCCGCGGGGAGTGCATGTTCGTGCCAATACTGATCCAGCGGCATCGCGTCGTCGCTAAGCCGGAAGAGATCCGCGTTGGAGCCGAGCCAATCGCAGAGCACGGAGATGCCGGCCAGCCACCAGGAGTTTCGTTTGATTGCTTTCGCAAAGGACTTGGCGTCCGCAATCTCCAGCTCGGTCGTCGATAACAGCAGGCAGCCGCAGGCATCCATGAAGTTCACCGCCGCTTGTAGATCGATGGTCGTGAAGTGGTCGACCAGTCGAAAGCCGGATGGGTTTTGGTCCGGTGGCTGGCCATGGTGGCCGACGGATGTGCCAACCCAGATTCTTAGTGCGCGCTTTATAGACGCTTGCTGTAACGATTCCGGCAAGAATCGCTTCATCGCAGGAGCTTCCAGCGCGCCAAGCCACAAATGCCAGCCGAGCGTGTCGTGACGCACCGAGTAAGGCCTGGCCGCGGGTCGGGTTTCGAAAAGTCCCGCGAAATCTGGCTTCAGTCCTTGGAATCGATAGCTGAACTTACCGATGTCATGTAGGCAGAGCAGGAAACCGGCCCAGGCTATGAGCGCCGATTCGGCGATGCCAAGTCTATCTGATAATCGTCTGCGCAGCTGATCGTGACGCTGCAACAGGATCATGCCGCAAGCCGCCACGTCGAGACAGTGGAATGGCAGCAGATGGAAGCCTCCATCTGCATTGGATTTGCCCCAGTATTGTTCGTGAAGATGTTGCATTTTCGCAATCCCTGTTCTTTACGAAGGATCATTAATAGCGGCGCCGTGGCTCAAGTCGTGAGTCACCAAGAGCGATGTGTACGAATTTTTTTGCCTTGAGTACCCGAGTCGCCAGTCCGCTGCTTGATTGGCGATGTTGTCCTGCCGGCTATGTTCGCTCGCCGCGTTTTTCTTACGCGGCCATTGTCCATCGGTACCTTGTCAAAACATGACAGGTTGCGTCCGTGAGTTCGGAATTTTTTCTACTCATCCTTGGTTGGCTTGGTCAGCCCGTCGGGCCGGCCTGTTTCTTGGCGCTGGCTTTGATCAGGCGCTGGAGTTCTTCTTTCAGCATCTTTTCGTCGACGGACTCTCCTGCAAAGGCCATGCTCCGAGCCACTTTGCGTGGGATGCGGCTTAGACGCTCCGCGCGCTTTTGCTCTGGGGAGAGCTTGCGCCACTCGGCAGCGATGGCTTGCCAGTTGGTGTTTGGCATTGAGGGGCTCCAAACGGTTTCAGCGGTGCTCGGTTAGGTCTGATCCGGCTTATATTGCATAAGGGTATCGCGCAGCATTTGGATGGCGGCGGCGCGTAGCTCCGGCGGGCCGACGATTTCGCAGTCTGGGCCGTATTTGAGGATGTCCATCAGGAGCTCTTGATGATGGGCGTAGGGTAGGGCGAGCTGGTAACGACCGTCGGGCAGCCAACTGCTTTGTTGGTCGGGGTGCCAGGTTTCTTCGGCCACCCAGCGTGCGCGGTAGGCGGTGAAGCGCAGCACGGCGCTTGCGGTGGGCGGGCCGGTGAAGATGCCGAAGGCGCCGGCGAGCTGTTGGTCGAGCTGTTGCTCGGGGATGTCGCGGGCGGCGGCGTCGAGGGGCTGGGGGTCGGCGATGCGTTCGATGCTGAAGCGGCGCAGGGCGTCGGCGCGATGGCACCAGGCGTCGAGGAACCAGCCGCCGCGGTACCAGTTGAGGCGTTGCGGTGAGATGTCGCGTGGTTGGATCTGTTGGTCTCTGTCGCTGTCTCTGTCTCTGTCTCTGTCGTCGGTCTGGGGCCGGGTTTGGGGCTGAGTTTGAGGCTGGGGCGCGCGTCCGCGATTGTGGTAGCGAATGCGCAGCCGGGTGCGGTCGAACAGGGCGTGGGTGACGACGACGAAGGTGTCGTCTGGGCAGGTGCGGGCACCGATGTTGATGAGCCGGATGCGCTGGAGGATCTGCTCGGTGCCGATGCCGCGGCCTTTGAGCAGGGCTTCGATTCGCTTGGCGATGGGTGCGGTCTGTTCGGCAAGTAGTCCGGGTTGGATCTGGCGCAGTAGTTCGCGGGCGCTGAGCAGGGCGTGCAGTTCGGCCGGGGTGAACCAGGTGCCGGGGAGTTCTTCGGGGTTGTCGTCGCGGCGTTGTTCCAGGTACCAGCCGCGGCGTTCGCGGTCGTAGGCGACGGGGGCGCCGAAGTCGTCGCGATAGCTGTAGAGGAGGCGGCGGGCGGTGGATTCAGAGCATTCCATGGCTTCCATGAGGCCGCGCAGCGTGATGGGTGTCTTGCGGCTGTCGAGGATACGCTTGAGGTGGGCGATGCGATGCAGCTTGTCCATGTCGGCGGGTGGGTGGTCGAGTCGTAACTAGAGCAACTTTATCAACGCGGCGATGGCGGCGACCTGGGCCAACATGGTCGGCGGCAGCCATTTGAGGAGGTCGACCTTGATACGGGCGATATCGCTGCGTAGTCGGCCTTCGACTTCGCTGATCTTGAGGTCGAGTTGTTTGATTTCCTTTTGCAGGCGCAGTTCGCTCTCGCGCACATGGCCTTGGGTGGCGAGTTCGGCGATTCGCGGATAACGGGTCTTGAGCGCGTCGAAGGCCTCGGCGATGAGGCGAGCGCGGGTCTTGTCGTCGGTCGCTTCCGTGAGCTGTTCGTACGGGCGCAGTGCGGCACTCATGCGGGTCCTCCGGTGAGCTTTGCTGATTGGGGTCCGTGGCGTGTCTTCTGGTTGCGACCAAGTTTACGGGTTTTGTTCAGGGGTGCAATGCGGTGCTTGACTTGGCGGTCGTTCGGTTAGACTGCGGTGCTGTTGCTTTGGTGCGTTGGGGGTTTTATGGCGCCTCGTGCGTTTTTGGTGCTTGTGTCGGGCATCTTCGGTCTGGTGCTGACGATGGGCGTGGCGCGTTTTGCCTATACGCCGATGCTGGCCTATATGCAGCCGCAAACCGGTATGGGCGATGCGCTGGCGGGCTGGCTCGCGGGTTGGAATTATTTGGGCTATCTGTCTGGTGTGCTGCTGGTGACGCGGTTACGGGACCTCATGCTGAAGGACCGGCTCTATCGCATTGGTTTGGCCTTGGCGGTGGTGACGACGGCGATGATGGCGTTGGCGGAGTCGCCGCTGCTCTGGGGTGTGAGCCGTTATCTGGCCGGGCTGAGTACCGCGGCGGGGCTGATGTTGGGCTCGGGGCTGATTCTGAACTGGTTGATCAGGCATGGGCATCGCAATGAGCTAGGGGTGCATTTCAGTGGCTTGGGGCTTGGGATTGTGTTCGGCGGGTTGTTAGTGGAGCTGGCCGCGCCATTGACGGACTGGCGCGGGCAGTGGTGGCTGCTGACGCTGGTGGGGGCCTTGCTGATGGTGCCGGCCTGGCGTTGGCTGCCGCGCCCCAATCAGGGGACACCACTGGCGGCGCACCATCTCGACGGCTCCGGCGAGCCGCCGCCCTGGTGGCTGTGGTTGTTGCAGGCGGCCTATTTGTGCGCGGGTTTCGGCTATGCGATCAATGCCACCTTTACCGTGCTGATCACGGAACAGCAGCCGGCCTTGGTCGGGCAAGGCGGGTTGATGTGGTTGCTGGTGGGGGTGGCGGCGGCGCCGGCGCCGGTGCTGTGGGATCGGGTGGCACGTCGACTTGGCTATCTGCGCGCGTTGCAGGCGGCCTATCTGTTGCAGATTTTGGGGATAGCGCTGCCGGTGCTGAGCGGCTCTTTGGTGGCGGCGGTGGCCAGTTCGGTGTTGTTTGGGCTGACCTTTATCGGCATCGTTTCGCTGGTGCTGACCATGGTGGGGGTGCGTTACCCGGCGCATCCGGCGCAGATCATGGCGAGGCTGACGCTGGGCTATGGCGTGGCGCAGATCGTCGCGCCGGTGGTGGCGGGCGAGTTGTCTGAGCTCACCGGTACCTTTAACGGCTCGCTATTGATGGTAGCGACCATCATGGCGCTGGGGCTGTTGTGCCTGCTGGCCATGGAGCGATTGATGGCGCGGGGCGAGGCGGGTGAGTGAGTGCTGGAGTTTCGCCAGCCCGAGTGGCTTGGTGGCGCGACGCTGTCTTCGTCGCCCGCATTGGCGGCCGGCGCGAAAAGCAACCAGACGCCATACATTCAGGAGGTTTACGTCGATGTTGAGGCTCGATCCTTGGTGATCCTTGGTGAGGGCTTTGGCGTGCGCGGTCGAGGCTTGGCGATCGAGCTCGACACGCTTGGGGGCAGGTCCAACAGGCGTGACCGGTGTGGCAGGTCCGACGGGTCTTATGGGGCCGACAGGTCCAATTGGTGAGAGGGAGCCGGTGGGTGCTCCGGGACCGCGGGGCGAGCCGGGCATTTTCAGAGTGGTGACAGAGTACGCTGACGATTTCGGCACCTTGGCATCCGGAGGTTTGTTACACGCGGAGATGACCTGCCCGGATCATGGACTGGTCCTATCGGCTGGCTTCTCGACCTACTTGATGTCTGGCTCCCCTGGAGATTTGGTGGTGGTTGAAAGCCTAAGGCTTGATAACTCGACTTGGGCGGTGACCGCTGTCAACGGGGCTGACTATCCGTTGGAAGCTGCCTTGCTGGTTATGGGAACCTGTGCTGACATCGGCGAGGGCTCTGCGCCTGGCGGCATGCTGCCGCAATAGCCGGTCAATCAGCAATGCCCGGTCGGCGGCGCGACGGCGTCGACGGGAATTCTTTCGTGTGCAGCTTTTCTCTTTGTTTTTTCAGCTTTTTTACCAATCCTGCCCAGCGCCGCCAGCGCGCTTTTTGATGCATTTAAGCAGCGCCTTTGGGTTTGCATCACCGCCATTGCGCTGCATCTTCCACATTGCCTCGGCGATGCACTCCATAATGAGGTGTTCCGCCTCGTGGGTGTTCCCTAAGCAGCGGTTGATGGTCTGCTGATAGAGCTTGCGGATGCCGGGCGGGCGGTCAGTGGCCACTTGCTCCAGCAAGGCGATGTGCAGACCCATGTGCAGGAATGGATTGCTTTCTCCCTGCTCTGGTAGCCAGTCGCGGTCGAGGACGCTGTCACCGGCTTCGAGCAGGGCGTGGTACTCGGGATGGCGCCGCGCAACTTCGACCACCTGCTGTTCCAACGGCTCTAGCGACTGGTCGGTCTTGGCCTTGTTCCAGGCCAGGATATAGACGTTGCGCAGCGCGTTGCGGTCTTGGCTGAACATGGATGGCTAGTCCTGTCTTGGGGGGTGGCACGGTTTTTGGGGCCCGCTCGACTTGCCTGTTGACATGGTCGCGGTATGGGTCTTTTCCAAAGTCAAATCCCGAAGTCTTATTCGAAAGTCTTATTCGAAAGTCTTATTCCAAAGTCTTGTCTGGGAATTCGCATAGGTCCGCAATCAAGCATTGTGGGCAGCGTGGGTTGCGCGCGGTGCATAGATAGCGACCGTGCAGGATCAGCCAATGATGGGCGTCTTGCAGGAACTGTTTCGGAATATGTCTCAGCAGGCCCTGTTCGACGGCGAGCGGTGTCTTGCCGCGGGCGATTCGGGTGCGGTTGGAGACTCTGAAAATGTGTGTGTCCACCGCCATGGTTTGCTGGCCGAAGGCCGTATTCAGTATGACGTTAGCGGTCTTGCGGCCGACGCCGGGCAGTGCCTCAAGGGCCTTGCGGTCACATGGTACCTCGCTTGCATGGCGATTGACCAATAGGGCGCAGGTTGCGATGATGTTCTTTGCCTTGCTGTTGAACAGACCGATGGTGCGGATGTGCTGCTTTAGCTCCTCTTCGCCCAAGTCTAGAATCGCCTGCGGTGTGTTGGCCACCGGGAACAGCCTCGCGGTGGCCTTGTTCACGCCCTTGTCGGTGGCTTGAGCGGACAGGATCACGGCGACTAAGAGTTCAAACGGCGAGTTGTATGCCAGTTCGGTGATTGGGTGGGGGTTGGCCTCACGCAGACGGGTGAAGATTTCGGTGCGTTTGGCCTTGTTCATAGGGGGCTTTGGGTCTAGGTTCGGGGCAGTTTCAGGGGCTGCGCAAGGGGATAAGCATCAATGGAGCTGATGTGGCGCGGGCAGAACTCGTGCAAAGGTCCCTCGGCTTGGTTACCATGGCGACCGCCTATTTGACAATCATTGGAGAAACACAAATGCATCGAATCCTTGGTACCACGCTCGCGGTCGGTTTTTTGCTCGGCTTGTCGGGCGTCGTCGTCGCCGCCGACCTGAAGCCCGAGGAGCAGATCGAAACGCGCCAGGCAGGCTACACCTTTATGTCCTGGAATATGGGCAAGATCAAGGCCAATCTTGACGGCGAATTCAGTCAGCCTCAGGTGTCGGCGGCCGCCAACGCCATCGCCGGCATCGCCAACTCCGGTATGGGTGCGCTCTATGGGCCCGGCACCGACAAGGACATCGGCGACGTCAAGACGCGCGTTGAGCCTGCCCTATTCACCGAGCCTGAAGAGGTCGGGCGTGTCGCAACCGCATTCGTTGAGGCCGCCAACAATATGGCTGAGGTCGCTGCGATGGGCGACGAGGCGGAAGTCAAAGAGGCGTTTGGCGCGCTTGGCAAGTCGTGCAAAGGCTGCCACGACAAATTCCGCAAGGACTAATCTTCCTAGCAGACGCGGTTGAGTCGTCTTCCTCGCGCAGGGCATTCACGCCCTGCCAGCCGCTTATCCCGTTACCGCGCCAATCGCGCAAGTCGGCGCTGATACCAGCGCATCACCCTCAGGTGTGGAAAGGCTTGAATCGGCAGGTAGAGATACCAGGGCAGCGCTGGGGCGTAGTCATGGATTGCGGTCATGATGTAGCGCCCGTCCAGCAGGGCCTGAAACTCGAAACGGCCTTGTCGTTGGGCGTTGGGGCGGGCCAGCAGCCCGCCTGTGATTGCATAGACCTGGCGTTGCGGGCTGCTCTCTTCCTTGAGGCGCGTTAGCGACAGGAGTTTGAGACGCGGCAAGTTGAGGAACACCTGCACCGACCCTGCGAGGTCGATGCGCGTGAACACCAATGGCCACAGACAGGTGCCAAGCCAGCGGAAATAGTTGCCGGCCACCCAGCCGGCATCCTGCCCGGGCGGCAAGATGACGCGCTGTATCGAGCGCACCAGCGACTGGCGGCGCATCAGATCGAGATCGCGTTCGCGTATCGGCTGGCGTGGGTTCGGCAGCAGGCGTTGGGTGTCGGGGTCGATCGCGGCAGTCAGCGCATCGCGAAAGCCAATCGACCCGGGCCCGATAGCCTGTTGCACGGCGTTATCCTGCATGACCGTGTCCCGCGGCAGGCTCTCGACGATGGCCCCGACCATCTGCCGCGGTGCGCCGCTGATGAGACGGGCGGTGAGCGCCGCGAGCCCCGTTGGCATTAAGGGTACGCGCAGAAATAGGCGCTTCAGCCCGAGCGCTGCCGCACTGTCGCGCAGCATCTGTTCATAGCTGAGCTGTTCGGCGCCGCCAATATCGAAGGCGCCGTTGAAGTCGTCCGGGCGCCCGAGACAGTGCACAATAGCGCGAACCAGGTCCGACAGCGCGATGGGCCGGGTCACCGAGTCAGAGGAGGGCGGCAGCAGCAACACCGGCAGGCGGCGGACTAGCTCGAGCAGCAGTTCCGGGCCGGTTCCGCCCGGTCCGACCACCAGACTCGCGCGCAGGGCCGTGACCGGTACTCCGCGCGAGCCGAGCACCATCTCCACCTCGCGTCGGCTCCAAAGCAATGGCGAGAAGCGGAAGCCGCGAGGCATCACGCCGCTGACGAAGACGATCTGCCGGACCCCATTGGCGGCCGCCGCGCGGGCGAAGTTGTCGGCCAGCACCAGATCCATATCTCGCGGGCTGGCCTGGGTCAGCCGTGACGAGGGCGCCAGAGAGTGTACCAGATAGACGGCATACTCCACGCCCTTAAGACCAGCACGCACGGCATTGCTGTTGTAGAGGTCGCAGTGCTGCCAGGTCAGCAAACCCGCCGGGTCTGGCGTGCGGGCGCGCTCCGGTGAGCGCGTTAGCGCGATAACCTCATAGTGCTCCGCCAGCCGCGGGCACAGGGCGGTACCGATGAAGCCGCTGGCGCCAGCGATGGCCACCCGCGGGCGCGGCTGCCGGTGCGAATGCGGCCCGGTTGTTGCTGGCGCCATGTCATGACGCTGCCTTCAGCGCGGCGACGTTGGTCGCGGTGGCGGAATCGGCTTGGGTTCCAGCAGGCGAGGCGCTGCTGCGCGGGTCGGCCTCCGGATCAGGCAATTCAGGCTGTTTGCCCTTGAGCACGCGCTCGACGTTTTTTGCATTGCGCGACAGATAGATGGTGAGTTCTTCGAGGTCCGCGTCTGACAGTTCCGGCAACACTTTGTCTGCGCGTAACATTTGCGCGAGCCGGTCGGCGTTTTCCAGCGCCTTGTCGTAGGCGTCGGCGGCCTTTTTGTCGATGGTCCGCAATCTCTCGACTCCGTTTCGGTCTTTGACGATGTATTCGATTTCGATCATGGTGAGGCTTTGGGTTGCTGACTTTGCGCGGCGGGTTGGCATCCGCTGTCTAGGTTGCTCGGCGAAGCATTATATCAGAGCCACCGAAATTGGCATTCTTGATGAAGATAAGGCCCTGATATCTATGGTGAGTCATCAATAATTGGACACTCGGCCGCGCCAGTGCTGGCACATTTTAAGATCGTTGTCGTTGTCACGATCGAGTTATCGCAAGACATAGGACAACGACAACGCTTCAAACACTACAGAGGAATCACGGGCATGCAGACCATCATCAGGCGGCGGACCGCTATTGCCGGAACCTTTCTCATGTTGATGCTAAGCCCGATCGCCGGGGCCGCGACCGACGATGATGACTGGCTGGATGGCTTTAGCGATGAGCCGGATCTAATGGAGCTTACCGCGGCGGTGAATGAGGGGGAACTGGCGTTCATCTCGGCCGACGCCGCGGAGGGTGCGCATGCCCATCTCAACCATGTCTTGATTACCAGAGAGAGCCTTGATCAGGGCTGGGTGACGCTGAAGCAGTGTCACGAGAACATCGACGCGGTGCCGGCCGCTCAGATCCTGTTCAAGGAGGATGCTGTGCGTAAACTTGAGATTGCATCCAGCCAAAACATCGGCCGCGCTTGGGTCGAAGGCCATAGCGTGCAGTTGGAAGATATCGCCAAGCAGGCGCGGCTGTGCATACACGCAGAGACCCGCGCCCTGCAACGACTCGACGACGGCCATTACCGATTGCGTAACGGTCCCTACATGCGCCGCTTTCTCGACGGTTACTACCCGATGCGCGTTGCGCTCAACATCGACTACCCGGCCGATGAGGTCAGGCTCGTTGCACAGTCGCCAGCGAGCCAGCCCGGTTTCACCGTGGATCGGCGCGAGCACGGCGTTGATGTGAACGCGACCTTCGAGGGCCGCCTTGTCACCTGCTTTGACTTTTGCGCTCGGGAGGCCGGCGATTGCGGCGAGATGGCGCCGGAGTGCGTGCCGTAACTCGTGCGCATGAGAAAGCACAGCAGCAGTCGACCACAGTGCAAGAACAGCCGGCACATCTTGGATGAAACCGGCGCGGTGTGTCGACCTGTTACGGCAAGGTCCTGTTCAGGACCCTCTTGAACCCTTGCAAATTGCGCCCTGACCTTGCTCGATTAATGGTTCGAGGCCATCCGGAAAGGATCGCGACAAGCCCCCCGCCAAGGGCTGAGGGAGCGTCGCTGCGCCAGGTCAGGTCCAAAAAACCAGTTTGCTGTGCGGCCTGGTCCGCGAACTGGAACGGGTGCTCTGCGCTGCGTTGGCGCTCATCATGCCTGGTTCTGAGCCGACTCCGTGGGAACCAGCACCGGCAATGCCGCGGTGAGAATTTCGTAGTGCAACGGAGTTTCCAGCCGGCACGGCTCGCCGTCGTTGAGCGCGGTGAGCATGCGTGGTTTACGCGTGTCGATAGTGACCCGCTCGGAGGTACGTGTAAAGACCCTTGGCTCCGATTGCCAGGTGCCGTTGATGAGGCTTAGTGCTAGCCGCGGCAGTTCATAGGGTGGCGTCTGGTGAACGCCGTAGATGCCGAGCCGCCCGCCATCGAGTTGTGCACGGCGTGGATAGAGACCGGACTCGGGTTGCAATGGGTTGTTGGAGATGACCATGGCGCGGGTGGTGATCGACACTTGCTGATCCGGAAACGAAAGGGTGGTGTTGAGAAAGGGATAGAGCATGAGTAGCCAATAGCCCTTGCTGAGCATGCTCGGAAGTAACAGCGATGTGCCGAAGCCTCGCAGCGCTTCGCGCGTCTTGGCCAACTCGGTGGTTATGCCGAGCATCGAGGCGCAAAGAAACGGATGGCCGTTGACGCGGCCGACGTCGATGTGGCGGATGCGTGCGTCGATCAGGCTCGCCACCGCTTGCTCCGGGTCCAGCGGCAGATCCAGATCTCGAGCGAGCAGATTGGCGGTGCCAAGAGGTATGATGCCCAGTGGAATGTCGTGCCCGAGCAGGCTTGTGGCAACGCTCAGCACGGTGCCGTCGCCCCCCAGCACATAGACACGGTCGAGACCGTCTTGCAACAGGCGGGCGAATTTGCCTCGCCAGCCGTCCGGGTCGACGCCGCCTGGGGCCAAGACCAGGATGGTCGCCTTGATTCCGATGCTCTCCAGTCGCTGCGCGAGGCCCCGGGACAACCCATGGGTCTGGCCGGGCGACTTGCTCAGTGCTTGGCCGGCGTCGGGGTTGATCAAGATGGCGGCCGATGAGGGCCGCTTCGGGGGAGTAGGGGTCGATAGGGGAGCTGAAGTCATTGTGGTGCCGTCAACGGCGCCTGCGAGTGATCATCTGTCTAGAATCAGGACTGTTGCGACAAGCGTGGGGAGTCGATAGGCCTAGGGCGGAGCGGTTCAGGATACAAAGTCATTTAGGGTGAATCCACTTCGGTTGTCCACCTTTCAGGATTCCGGGCCGTGAAATGGCTCTGGGAGATGTTCAACACCTATGCGCTATTTCTCATGGGGCGCAATCAACCCCTAGCGCTTTGATGTGGTCAGGCCCAGAAGGCCTGACCAGGCAGCGTGGTGATCGACGCCTGAGTGGCGGCGATGCGCGCGACTCAGACGCCGGCTAGTGCACCGTCAGTACATGTGCTGACCGCCGTTTACCGAGATCGTGGAGCCGGTGATAAAGCCGGCGTCATCCGCCACCAAAAAGAGCACGGCGCGGGCGATGTCCTCGGGATCGCCGAGTCGGCCGACCGGGATGCGGCGGATGATTTTATCCAGCACTGGTTGCGGGACCGAGCGCACCATCTCGGTGTTGACATAACCGGGCGCTACGGCGTTTACCGTGATGCCCTTAGACGCTCCCTCTTGCGCCAACGCCTTGGTGAAGCCGTGGATGCCGGACTTTGCGGCGGCGTAGTTCACTTGCCCGTATTGGCCCGCCTGTCCGTTCATAGAGCCGATATTGACGATCCGCCCGAACCCGCGCTCGCGCATGCCGACGAGCACCGCATGAGCACAGCTAAAACATGAACTGAGGTTGGTTTCTATGACCTTGTGCCATTCCTCGTAGTTCATGTTGTGCATGGTGCCGTCGCGGGTGATACCGGCGTTGTTGACCAAGATATCCACCGGACCCACTTCTTCTTGGATCTTGGCGACGCCTGCTTGAACCGCATCGTAGTCGCCGACGTCCACCTTGTAGGCCGGAATCCCATGGCGCTCCGTAAATTCCTTTGCGGCTTGATCGTTGCCCCCATAGATGGCAGCGGGGTTGTAGCCTGCCTCCTTGAGTGCGACGCAAATTGCCTCGCCAATGCCTCTGGTGCCGCCGGTGACTATTGCTGTTCTTGCCATTGTGTTCCTCGCTTTGTCGGTTAGTTGATGTGCGGGTGCGATCTGTCGTCGCGTTTGTCCGCCACGGTGATGGTATACCGGATGGCAGCGCTTTTCGACCTCTGAGTGATGGGTTTCCCGCTGGCGCTTCACAAGGGTCTTATCAAGAACGCTCAGACTTGTCCCGTTCCCGCGGATACCCGATCGTTGTCGGACGATAGCATCAAGCGGGTGCGGGTTCGATAGACGAATGCCGCGTCAAGACCCCCGCGATTTTGTAGAATGTCGGCAGACAGTCTGGCGCAAAACCTCCCGGAAAGGCTGGAAAACACCGATTCCGGGAGGTCCACGCCCGGACGCATGAAGAACAGATTCCGCCGGGGCAATCGCGGGCGCAACTCCGGCGTGCATTCGACGCACCGCATCGCTGTCGGATATGGAGGACTAGGAGATGCTCTCAAGAGATCGCTTCACGGCGATAATGACGACGCTGTTTGTCTGGAGCCTGGCCGGTGCCTTGTTCGGTGGGCTGTTCATCGGGCTTTATCAGGTCCTGTTGGTCTTAGGGCTGAGCGGTTGGCATCCGGTTGTGTTGGCGTCGGTAGGCGCGGCGATGACCACGGTTGCCTTCTACAGCGCCATGCCCGTGGCGCTTGTGGGCGCGACCGGTGGGGTCTTGGCCTCGATCGGCTACTTGATTTTTAGCGGGCACCGGGTCGAGCTATCGCTGATCACAGCAACGGCCGCCGCGGCCGGACTCTTCGCTGGCGCGTTCTTCTCTTGGATGGTCCGGCGCAACGCCCGGCCCCTGGCGGAGACCTTGACCGGGTTATTGGCGGGCCTTGGTGCCGGTGTAATTCTGTCCGTGGTACTGATTCTGTTGCCTCAACCGGTGGGGCCGTTGGTGATGGCCGCGGGCGTGGTGGCATTGGTGGGGGCGTTGTTTCAACTCAACGAGCACTGGGTCGTGCGCGCTTGCCAGGGTTGGTTGCCGGACGGTCTCGCGGCACCGCTGGTCGCGGCACTGATCGGCGGTGTGGTTGGTGCCAGCGTCTGGATTATGGGCGGGGCGACCGCCGCCGGACTCGATATCGAGACCGAGGGCGCAATCGACAGCGTGTTGAGGGATGTGCCAGCCGGGGGTATGGGAGGAATGCTTGGCGGTGCCGTAACAGGGCTGGTGCTGGAGATGCTGGGGTATCGAATCGAGCAACATGAGACTGTTTAGGCGCTTGCCAGTTTCGGCTAAGGGTTTGTCCCTTAACCAGCAAGTGTTGGACTCAGCACGTGTGGAACCCAGCAAGTGTTGAAGAGATCGCCGAGGAGTTCTCATTGTCGTCATTGAGTTATCCCTACGACAACAACGCGGGTTCCGGCTCTGCCGGGTTAGGGTTGGGGGCTTGGTCTGAGGCTCATTCTTGGCCTCTATCTCATGCTTGGGCTCCAAAGCCCGCTCGGGCTTCAGAGCCGCGGCAGCAAGCCTGTTACTTGTAGGCGCCGACTCCGCAGAAGAAGCCGCCGTCGTTAGTCATGACGTAGCTGGTCTTGGCCTTCACCTCGTCGCTACCGGGGTAGGGCCAGTTGTAGTCGACCCAGCCTTCGCCGGAGTCCGTCGCAACCTTGATCATGTCCTTGAACAACTCGTCGCCGTATTTATCGAAATCGAGCAGGTTTTTGCCGACTAATTCGGGTTTGACGGCGTGCGACAACATGACGCCGTCCATGTCCATGCAGAAGACGTAGAGGTCCTTTTCTTTAAAACCGCCGTCTTCCGCGGCGAATGCAGCAAAGGCCGGCTCCGCGCCGAGTTCGTTGACCGTGTTCTGGGCCTTCTCGGACATGGCCTTGGCCTCGTCCGGCGTGGCCATGTCTTCGGCGAAGGCCCCGCTGGCGAAGGCGAGGGCGACGGCAGCGGTAATGAGTTTTTTCATGTTTTTCCTCTCAGTGGTGGTGGTTGGAGTGGCGAACTTAACCCAACCCGGCGCTTTGGTCTAGCGATGGTGCGCTGAAGCATTGCAGGCACGTCGCGGCAGGCCTGGTCTTGTTCGGTGCGCAAGCATGCACCAAAACGAAACGGCGTGCAGTTTTCGCGGCCGCTATCCCCGCGATTATCTCTGGCGGCATCGCCGAACGCGCCAAGTTCTACCCACGGTTGATCGCATCCGCGTTCTTGGTGGCCGGCAAGAATGACCCCGAGATTGGCCTCTTCAAGGCATCACCTTTGGAGCAAGCAAGACGAATGAGCCAAGGGCGAATGGCGTTAAGTCTGCTCTCCGCCGCACTTGCCCTCGCCGCACTTGCCTTCGCCGCACTTTCCTTCGCCATCGCTGCCGTCGCCTTTGTTGCCGCATTTTCCCTCTCCGCAACTGCCCTCTGTGCCGGCAACCAGCATGAAGCCGCGCTCGAGTTGTGTGGCGCCAAAGGGGTTCTCGGTGGCGTTGGCGATATCGGCGGCTGACAGGCCGCCGACCAGGGCGGCACCGATAATGGTGGCGGCGGGGGTGATGGTTTTTTTAGACACGGTGGTTTTCCTCAGACTTTGGGGTTAAATGCTCAGGCAGGATTCGGCTTGAGCTTCAGTGAGTCGGGTGTTGCGACCTTGATCTAGCGCTCGCCGAGGTCTTTGACGCGTTTTGTAGTGATCAGGTATCGGATAGGGCTGCCCCTCGGCGCCGTTCCCGCATTTTTCTTTCAGTCCGGTAAATCGGGGCACTGGTAGCGATAGATCAAGTTTTTGTTGCGCATGGAGCAGCGCAAATCGACTGCGTTGTATCTTAAAGTAGGTCGCGGTGTCGATACTCAGGCGGCGGCTCGCTGACGATCGGGGCTGGCGAGCAGGGGTCGGCGAATCTCCATGCGCTTGCTCGTTTGCGCTACCGTTCCGACATTGAGACCAATCCAATGCCAAACCATGAGGCTTTTTGATGTTCACGGGAATCATCCAGGCGATTGGGGAACTGGAGCGGCTGGAGCCTCGCGGCGGTGACGCGCGCGTGGCGGTTCGGGCCGGCAAACTCAAACTCGGCGAGGTGTCTATCGGCGACAGCATTGCCTTGAATGGGATCTGTCTCACCGCGGTGGCCATTGAAGGCGGACATTTCATGGCGGACGTGTCGCGTGAGACGCTGTCGTTGACGACGCTCGGAACTTTGGCGCCGGGGTCTCCAGTCAACCTTGAGACCGCGCTGACGCTGTCCACGCCGCTCGGCGGGCATCTGGTCAGCGGGCATATCGACGGCGTCGGCACGGTGCTGGAGATGCGCGAGGATGCGCGCTCGTGGCGATTGCGCATTCACGCGCCGGGAGAGCTTGCGCGTTATATCGCGCACAAGGGCTCGATCTGCATTGACGGCACCAGTCTTACCGTGAACGAGATCAAGGGCGCGGTTTTTGATCTCAACATTGTGCCGCATACCCTGACCGAGACCATCATCGGCGGCTACAAGATAGGGACCCGCGTCAACCTGGAGGTGGACCTCGTTGCCCGCTATCTGGAGCGTCTGGTCCTTGGCGAGCATGCCGGTAACCATGAGGTGAGCGCGATCACCGAGGAATTTCTCAGGCGCCACGGCTACCTACGCTGATTGTGCTTGCGCTAGAGCGACGCCTCGCCAATATCTGCTAGCGTCCTTTCGCGAGGGACACGGAGAAGCTCAGCGAGCGTGCTGAACGGTGACGCCCATCGCGGCATGTGTTACTTTGACTGGCTGTTTCGGAGCCGATGCCGGCGTGCAGTTGTTGCCATGACCCTGAATTCCACTGAAGAAATCATTGCCGATTTGCGCGCCGGACGCATGGTGGTGATCATGGACGACGAAAATCGCGAGAACGAGGGCGATTTGCTGATGGCGGCCGATTGCGTCTCGCCCGAGGCGGTCAACTTCATGGCCAAGTATGGCCGTGGCCTGATCTGCCTGACGCTGACCAAGGCCCGCTGTGAACGGCTGCACCTGCCGCTGATGGTCAACGGCAATAATGCCCCGCACTCAACTGCCTTTACCGTCTCCATTGAGGCCGCCAAGGGTGTCACCACCGGCATCTCGGCAGCCGATCGCGCCCGCACCGTGCGGGCTGCCGTGGCGCCAGATGCGCGCTCGACCGATCTGGTTCAGCCCGGCCATGTGTTTCCGCTGATGGCGCAGCCTGGCGGCGTTCTGGTGCGTGCGGGGCATACCGAAGCCGGCTGTGATCTTGCGCGGTTGGCCGGTTTCGAGCCGGCTGCGGTCATTGTCGAGATCCTTAACGAAGACGGTACCATGGCGCGGCGGTCGGACCTGGAGGCTTTCGCGGACGAGCATGGCCTCAAGATCGGCACCATCGCTGATCTGATCCATTATCGGGTTGCCAACGAGAAGGCGGTGATGCGCGAGCATCGGTGCGACTTACCGACGGAATTCGGCACCTTCGAGGTGACCGCCTATCGCGACACCATCGACAATGACGTGCACTTGGCCTTGGTGATGGGAGAAGTCAGCGCCGATGCGCCGATCTTGGTGCGCGTGCACCTGCAAAATACGCTCTGCGACCTGTTTGGCGCCAACCACCCCGCTTGTGGCTGGCCGCTAAAGGACGTGATGCGGCAGATCCGCAAGGAAGGACAGGGGGTGATCGTGGTCTTGAGAAACCGCGATGAGGCTGGCGATCTGCTCGCCAAGCTGAACGAGATCAGCGACGTCGCCGACGACGACCGAGGGCCGATCCGGCGTGCCGATCGCAACGAATTGCGTACTTACGGGATCGGCGCGCAAATCCTCGCCGATCTCGGTGTGCGCAAGATGCGGGTGATGAGTGCGCCAAAGGCGATGCACGGCATCTCCGGCTTCGATCTTGAAGTAGTCGAGTACGTTGGTGCTTGAGTTAGAGAATTCACCATCGAAAGAGACAGCCATGATCAAGACCATCGAGGGCGCGCTAAGCGCCGAAAAATCCCGCTTTTGTCTTGTTGTGTCGCGCTGGAACAGCTACATCGTCGAGAGTCTGGAAAAGGGCGCGATCGACACGCTGAAGCGCCACGGTGCGGACGAGGCCGACCTGACCATCGTGCGTGTGCCCGGTGCCTTCGAACTGCCGGTGACCATAGAGCGTATCGCGTCCAAAGGCGGCTATGATGCCATTATCGCGCTAGGCGCGGTGATTCGGGGCGGCACGCCACATTTCGAGTACGTGGCCAGCGAATGCGTCAAGGGCATGGCCCAGGTCAGTCTCAGGCACGGGCTTCCGGTCGCGTTTGGGGTGCTCACGGTTGACACCATCGAGCAGGCCATCGAGCGCGCGGGGACCAAGGCCGGCAATAAGGGCGCCGAGGCGGCCATGTCGGCGCTGGAAATGGTTGATCTGTTTCGGCACATTGGTTGACCGTATTGCTCTCGCGACAAAGCGAAAAAGAACGCGAAGCGTGAAATAAGAGTCTATCACTATGGCCGGACGCCGCAGCGACGCGAGACGTTATGCCGTGCTGGCACTCTATCAGTGGCAGGTCAGTGGCTTGTCGCCGGAAGAGGTCGCCCGCCACTTTTTTGATGATCCGGCCTGGATCGAGGCGGTGGCCGAAGGGCTGATCGAAGACCTAGACACCGGCGTCGCGCCAGCGGCGCATCGCTATGACGCTCAACTGTTCACTAGCCTGCTCCGCGGGGTCACTGATCGCGCCGATGACATCGACGACGCACTCCGACCGCTGGTAGATCGTGCGTTGCGCAGCATCGACCCTGTCGAGCGGGCTGTCCTGCGTATTGGCGCTTATGAGTTGCTCTATAGCCCCGAGTTGCCGGTTGGCGTCGTCATCAACGAGGCCGTCGAACTAGCCAAGGTGTTTGGCGCCGAGAAGGGTCATCGCTATGTCAACGGTGTGCTCGACAAGCTCGCACGGCAAGTACGCCGCGATGAACTTGCCGCTCGCACATCAGTTTGAGCAGCGCTTTTTTATCTTGCAACAGGCGGCGGAGATTTCGAACGAAGCATGCTCGTTGTCGTTGTCGTTGTCGTTGTCGTTGTCGATTATCAGTACGACAACCACAAGCATTCCGGTTGCGCCAGGTTGGGGTCTTGCGCTCGGGTTACCAGAGTCCGGCGGCGCCTCGGACGCCGCTGGAGTCACCGAAGCGCGGCGGGACGATGCGGGTTGCCAGCCCGTCGGCGAAGACGTGTCGAGAAATTAGCGCCGGCAGGTTGCGGTAGAGTCTCCGCAGATTGGACAGGCCACCGCCAAGCACGATGACCTCGGGGTCGATCAGGTTGATAACCGATGCTAGCGCACGTGCGAGGCGATCCTCATGGCGCGCCAGCGCGGCCTCCGCGACGCGATTGCCCTGCTCGGCTGCCGTGATGATGGCCGGCCCGTCCAATCGCAGGCCGCTCTCGCGCAGCAGATCCGCGGACAGGCCGGGACCGGAGCAAAAGGTTTCAATGCAGCCCCGTTTGCCGCAGTAACAATTGGGGCCTGGCAGTTCCTCTATGCCTGGCCAGGGTAGCGGGTTGTGGCCCCATTCGCCGGCGATGGCATTGGGGCCTTGCAGCAACTGGCCGTTGATCACTAGTCCGCCGCCGGTGCCAGTGCCGATAATGACGCCGAACACGCTGCCGGCACCGGCAGCCGAGCCGTCGCGGGCCTCGGACAGCGCGAAGCAGTCGGCATCGTTAGCCATGCGCACCGGGCGTTGCAGCAGTGCTTGCAGGTCGGCGTTCAGGGGGCGATTGTTGAGCCAAGTCGAATTGGCGTTGCGCAAGCGACCGCTGAAGGGTGACAGGGCGCCGGGGGTGCCGACCCCGACGCTGCCGCGCTGTCCGAGCCTCTGCTCCAGATCCGCGATTAGCACACCGATCGCGGATAGCGTTGCGTCGTAGTCGTCGCGGGGTGTGGCAATGCGCCGTCGCAGCAGGATGTGACCGTCCGCTGCGAGCGCGGCCGCCTCGATCTTGGTGCCGCCGAGATCGACGCCGATTCGTATCGCGGGCGGTGGCCCGTCTGGTTGATTAGGTCCTATGCTCGCCATGGCTGTCGCGGCGCGCGCTTAGTCTTTCAATCCTTTGGGGTTGGTGAAGCGTTCGTTCAGGCTCTGCACGTAAAATTCGCAGTCATGCATGACCTTGTCAACGAGGCCTTTCGACCAGGTATTCCAGCCCGAAGGCACCCCGGTCAGCACCGCGCTCCAGCGTTGCGTATGGTATCGGAACGCTTCGATCAAGTTGCCGGGAGGCGTCTTTTCGGCCACCTGCTTACGCAGCCAGGGCATCACGGTGGCGGCGGCGAGTTTGCGCACCCAAAGATGTGCAATGATCAGGACCAAGATCAACGTGGCCTCTATGCCTTCGAGCCCGTACTTGATGCCGTGGTCTTCAATCCATGTCAGCCAGGCCGGCTGGTAGCTCAACCCCTCCCAGTGGCCCGCGGTGATGCTCCAAAACAGGAAGGTGAAGGTCAGCGATGCGATGATGAAGAAATCCGCGACCAAGGTTCGCTTTCTCCAGCGCCTGAGCGCTTCGGTCAGCACCGGGATAGTCTCGTCGTGGAATTCGTTGGCGATCTTGCGTAGCGATGCGACGATGCGGTAGGCACGTTCGATTTCCACTTGGTCCATGCGTTCGTAGATCTCGTTTAAGTCGGCGTCGCGCTTCTTCTCAAAGCGCTCGCGTCGTATCGGTTCATCAATCTGCGGCGCCGATCGGCTGAAAATGGTGTAAAAACGGCCGGTGGTCATGCCGACCTCACCGAGCGCCCGCAGCCACGCGGCGACGATGTCTTCCGGGTTATCCTCCTTGGCTGAGGTGTCGAGCTGGTTCAAGATAAACAGGAACTTGCTCGAATCCGGTCGCTTCTTGGTCTCGAGCACCAAATGCTGTAGGGTGTCGCGCATGGCACCTGGTTCTGGATGACGGGCATCGAACATGACCAGTACCAGATCAGACAAGTCGACCATGTGGTCGGTGATGCTGAGAATGGCGGTGCGCTGTGCGTCCGCATCAAACCCCGGAGAGTCGATTAGGATCTTGCCGCGCAGCCGGTCGCTGCGGCAGGTCTTCATTTGCAGGTAGGCGTCGATGCGCTTGCCCTCGCCGCCGTCGACGCTCTCGATCTGCCGGGACATCTGATAGAAGGGAAAACGCGGATCGGAGTCGAGCGAGACGCCTGGCAGGGCATGGCTGCGCGTCTCGGGGCTGTAGACGATGACCGTGAAATGATCGTCAACGGCTTGGTTGCCGGTGCGCTGCACGGTCTGGCCGAGAAAATCGTTGATAAAAGTCGATTTTCCCGCGGAGAAGGTGCCGAGTATGGAGATCAGCGGCCACCAGGGAATCTGGCTCGCGAACGATTTGTTGGACGGCAACAGCCCTATGTCGTAGGCCACGCGGTCGAGGGTGCGGAAACTCTGCACCGTACTCAGGAGAATGGGGTTCTCTTGGTCAAGGTGCGATTCGAGTTCGCTTAGGCGCTGCTGAACGGTATCCGCTCCTGCCTCTGACGGCATCGGTCTCTCTCCTACTGGTTGGGTCGTTGCTGAGGTCCGCCGAGATTGCGCTGAATCCATGATGACCCAGCGACAGACGAGTGTGCCAGGTCGAATCGATCGACACGACGCCGACCGAAAACGCGATGGGATACTATACGCTTTGCGCGCATGGCGGTAGCCCGCAAGGCCCCATTGGCATTGCCCGCGTGCCTGTCGTTGGCTTGATTCACGGCGCGCTCGGAGGCGTTAAGCCACTGACGGCTATGGTTGAACTGCCCGTAACAGCCTGGCCAGAGCAAGTGATTTCAACGCGAAGTAAAGAACTGATTTGGATGCATTAAATCCCAAAGAAGCTTGATCTTTCAGTGCGTTTTAGCGATACTGCGCGGCCTAACGAACGCGCAATAACGACGACGACGTACCGAGGACAGGCGCATTTGTTTGCGTACACTCAACCCGGATAGAACACTCAGGATCAGGGTCTCGGACTTCAGTCGGTTTTGGCTCGGCCGGGTCCGACTGAAGCGGCTCCTCCTCTGAGATTTGCTAACCGCCGAGATTCTCTAACCGTCTAGATTTCCTGACAGGGATGCGTTCTGCATCGCAATGTGCTCGACATCGGTAATCTCGTACGACGCAACCTATATCCCGCTGCTTTCAGGTACCCGGACCCATGGGAAATTCGACCGATCGCGCGCTTATCGCCGCGTCCTTGCTGCTCGCCTGCTCAATCACGATGCTCAATCCCGTGGGGGCGGCGGATGATGTCTATGTGGTCAAACAGGCTGAGGGTCTGCCGACGGTTTCGGTCGGTGGAACAGTCATCCCCTATAAGGAAGTCACGATGGCCGCCCAGGTGCCTGGGCGGGTGAAATACCTGGCCGGTATCGAGGGCGATGCCTTCGAAAAAGACGACCTGCTTGTTGCCATCGACGATAGCGAGTTGATGGCCCAGCGTCAGGCCCTGCTCGCGCAGATCGCCACGGCCGATGCGCAACTACGCAATGCTGGCGTGCAGTACAGCCGTGAGCTCTATTCGCCACGGGCACGGTCATCGCCGGGCGGTATGGGCGTGCCGAATCTGTTTGACCAGTTCTTCACTCGGCCGATGGAGGAGTTTATTGGCGATCGCGATCAGGGCGCCGAACTGTCGGCCGACCTCTTCGCCTCCAGTACCCAGATCCAGGCGGCACGCAACGCGATCATGCGCTTGCGGGCGGAGCTGCGCGGGCTCGACTCAAAGCTGCGCGACGCGCGCGCCATTGCCCCGTTCGACGGCATCGTCGTCAAGAAATTTATTGAGGTCGGCGACACGGTGCAGCCGGGTCAGCCGCTGATGAACTTTGCCGATGTCGAATACCTTCAGGTCGAGGTGGACGTTCCCGCTCGGCTGCGTCCAGGGATGCGAGAGGGCATGATGTTGCGTGCCGAACTCGACGCGCAGGCTCGGGGAAGCAGGTCCGCGGATGCCGGTGGGGTGCCGGTGCGGGTCGCGCAGATATTCCCGATGGCTGATCCACAGCGACACACCGTCAAGGTCAAGTTCGATTTGCCCCAGGGAATCGCGCAGCCTGGCATGTATGCAAAGGTGTTGGTGCCGGACTACGGCGCGCCAGCCCGAGTCAACCCAGTCATTCCGCGCTCGGCGATCCGCTTTAACGGTAGTCTGCCGGGTATCTATGTCTTTGATGAAACTGGCAATCCGCAACTACGCCTAATCCGGGTCGGTGAACCGACACCGAACGGCGGGGTCACGGTGCTGAGCGGATTGCGTGTCGGCGAGCGCATATTGGCCGATCCAGGCCCCGGTATCGCGACCGGATGGTCCAAAGAAACAGGCCTAGGCCGCTAGCGATAAGGTGCCGTCGCTCAGGCCACCCTGCCCGATAGCGCAACCGACCCAAGCCCCGTGATATTGGAACCAGCCTCGTCGAACGCCGACGAGGTGCATTGAGCAAACGTCGCCCGAGCGGGCCAGCAGCCGGAAAAGTCAACGACATGAGCCAGGACGAAAGCCTCCGCCATTCTAAAGAAGACGGGTCGCCGAACCCGCCTCCCTACGATGAAGAAAGCCTGGGATTGGCGGGCCGAACGGCGCGTTTCTTCATTCGCTCACCGCTGTCGCCGTTGTTTTATGTAGCGATGCTGATGATGGGACTGCTCGGCCTGATCGCGACGCCGCGCCAGGAAGACCCGCAGATTTCGGTGCCAATGATCGACATCATGGTGCAGTATCCCGGTGCGTCGGCGCAGCAGGTCTCGAATCTGGCCATGCAGCCGCTTGAGCGGATGATCAGCGAAATTCCGGGTGTTAAGCATGTCTATTCGGCAGCTCAGCGCGGCCAGGGCATCGTCACGGTCCAGTTCAAGGTCGGCGAGGAGATGGGCCCGTCCCTGGTCAAGGTGAACGATAAACTGTCGTCCAACATGGACAAGATCCCGCCCGGGGTCATGCCGCCGTTGGTCAAGAGCAAGGGGATCGACGATGTCGCCATCGTTACCCTCACGCTCTGGTCCAAGGACCTCGACGATAATGGCAAGCCTGATGTCGACGATGGCCAACTGCGCCTGCTGGCTCAGGATGTGCTCCAGGTCATCAAAGAGGTGCCCAATACTGGCAATGCCTTTATCGTCGGCGGTCGCCGCGAACAGATCTCCGTTGATGCCTTCCCTGAGCGGCTGTCGGGCTATCGCATCAGTCTTGGCGACATCGCCAATACCATAAAGACCGCCAATGCCGAGACCACCGCGGGCGGTGTTGAGTCCAGCGGCTCACACTTTTCGGTCACCACCGGTTCGTTCCTCAAGAGCGCGGATGAGATTGCCCGCCTGGTGGTGGGCACCTACAACGAGATCCCGGTCTACGTCTACGACCTCGCCCGCGTCAACCAGGCGCCTGAAGACGCCTCGCAGCTAGTGGCCTACTACACTGGCGCGGCCGCCGAGGACGGGCAGCCGGCGAATGGCGAGCCCGCGGTGACTATCGCCATCGCCAAGAAAGAGCTGACCAATGGCGTGACCGTTGCCGCCGCGATTATGGACAAAGTCGAGGAGCTCAAGGGCGGTCGCATCCCCAACAACGTCGAGGTCAGCGTCACGCGAAACTACGGCGAAACCGCCGACGAAAAGGTCTCGGAGCTGATTTTTAAGCTCTTTATTGCGACCTTCTTCGTCTTCTTGTTGGTGTTGATCGCGTTTCGCGCGCTCAAGCCCGCCATCGTTGTCATGTTGGTCATCCCTGTGGTCCTGCTGATGACCATCTTTACGGCCTGGGTGACCAACTACACCATTGATCGCGTCAGCCTGTTCGCGCTCATCTTTTCCATCGGCATCCTAGTCGATGATGCCATCGTCGTGGTCGAGAACATCTATAGACGCTGGCTAGAAGAAGGCCGCACCGACGATCAGACTGCTGTCGACGCCGTGCGTGAGGTCGGTAATCCAACCATCCTCGCGACATTCACCGTTATCGCCGCGCTGCTGCCCATGGGCTTTGTCAGCGGCATGATGGGACCCTACATGGAGCCGATTCCGGCCTTGGGCTCGGTGGCCATGCTGATCTCGTTGTTCGCGGCCTTCGTCTTTACGCCCTACCTTGCCATTTCTAAATGGCTGCGCCCCTCGATGCGCTACTTGGAGGTCGCCGAGAAGCGTGAGCACAAAGAAGCGGAGGGGCTTGAACGGCTCTATGTCGCCCTGCTGACGCCTTTGATCGAAAACAGGCGCACGCGCCTGATCTTTAAGCTCTTGATGTGGGGCAGCTTTCTGTTCACGCTGTCGTTCTTTTACTTCAAGTGGGTGCCGGTGAAGATGCTCCCGCTCGACAACAAGCCGGAGTTCTCGGTCGTCATCGACATGCCGGAGGGGGCAGCGCTGCCGGTCACCGCGAATCTTGCCCACCGCATGGCGCAGGAGGTCCGCGACATGCCCGAGGTGACGGCAATCCAGCTCTACGCTGGTACCGCGCGACCGTTCGACTTCAACGGCATGGTCCGCCACTACTACCTGCGCTCCGACCCCTGGCAGGGCGAGCTGCAGGTGCAACTCACGAACAAGCACGATCGTTCGCGCAGCAGCCATGAGATTGCCGTTGATGCCAGGCGGATGCTCAAGCCCTTAGCGGACGCGGTGGGCGCGCGGATCAGTGTCGTGGAGATGCCGCCGGGGCCGCCAGTGCTGCAATCGGTGGTGGCCGAGGTGCATGGGCCAAGTGCGGAGACCCGCCGTGCGTTCGCGCACGACCTGACCGAGATCTTTGAACAGGCCGAAAGTACCCGCGACGTCGACAACTACATCCGCGAGAGCTTCGACTACTGGCGCTTCGACGTCGACACCGAAAAGGCCGTCCGCCGCGGTATCTCCGTGGACACCATCAACCAAAATCTGGCCATGGCCTTGGGTGGCGCGCAACTCGGCGATGTGAAAATGAAGTCCGGTCATGAACCGGTGCGCATTGTCTTGCAGGTGCCGCTGGCGGAGCGCTCTGAGATCGACCGTCTCGGCGATTTGCCGATCCGCGCGAATGCCGGATTCACCGTGCCGCTGCGCGAGTTGGGCCGCTTCGAGCGGGTGCCCGAGGAAGACATTATCTATCGCAAGGACCTGCGCGCGATCGAGTATGTCGTCGCCGATGTCGGTGGTACCCTTGCGGCACCGACCTACGCGATGATGCAGGTCCAAAAGCGGCTAAATGAGCTCGACTATGTCGCGCCCGACGGCGTCAAGCCGGAGGCATATTGGCTGGGTCCGCCGCCGAGCGACAGGGTTTCGAGCTTCGAGTGGGCCGGCGAATGGACCGTTACCTTCGAGACCTTCCGCGATATGGGCGCCGCATTCGTAGTCGCGTTGGTGCTGATCTACATCCTCGTGGTCTGGGAATTCGGCAATTTCCGCATCCCACTGGTGATCATGGCGCCGATCCCGCTGACCCTGCTTGGCATCATTCCAGCGCACTGGCTGGCGTTTCAGCTTGGGCTCGGGGGCGAATTCACCGCTACATCCATGATCGGCTGGATCGCCTTGGCCGGCATCATCGTGCGCAACTCGATTTTGCTGGTGGACTTCTCGATCCACGAGGTACAGAAGGGCGTGCCGGTGGCCGAGGCCGTCATCCGTGCCTGCAAGACCCGCACGCGGCCCATTGTCATCACCGCGCTTGCGCTGGTGGCAGGTTCCAGCGTGATCTTTACCGATCCGATCTTCCAGGGCATGGCGATCTCGTTGTCGTCGGGAGTGCTGGTCTCGACGCTGCTGACGCTAATTGTCATCCCCCTGGGATGCGTGGCGGCCAGCAAGGACTTGTGCGAGGTCGCCGTCGCGAGCGCGCCGCCCGGCGCCAGCGTGCCCTGCGCGGAGGAGTTGGGTGGTGGCGAATTCTTGGGTGCCGCGGGGGGCCGCCAAGCCCAAGCCCAAACTCAGCCCCGCCGCGACCTGGTACAGACGGCTAGCTCGTCGAGACTGGCCAAGATCGGCAATATCCTGATATTGGTGCTCTACGGCATCCGTGGGCTGTTTCTGTTGTTGTTTGACTGGATCAAAGGGTTTTTCAAGCCAAAACGCAGGCCAAATCGCAGGCCGGGCGGGTCTTCTGGGGGGGCCGGTTCGGGAACAGCTGGGTCGAGTTCACCTGGGCTGGATTCGTCGGCGCCGACGGCTTCTGGTTCACCGGATGCCAAGACCCCGGCTGACGAGACGGTGGCCAACGCGTTGCAAACGGCTTCGCCGCGCCCGCCAACAGCGCAGACGGGCTCTCCTGGGGCTCGGCCCTCACCAGCGGTTGCCGATGCTGACGCGCAGCCACCGGCAAAGAAGGCCCCGGCCGCCAAGAAGCCGGTCGCCAAGAAGCAGGTTGCCACAAAGCCAGCCACCAAGAAGCCAGCCACCAAGAAGCCAGCCACCAAGAAGCCAGCCACCAAGAAGAAGGCACAGCCGAGGGCAGAGCCGGGGACCACCGACAGTAGAAGCTCGGCCGCCAAGGTGCAGAAGAAAGCAACGCGGCGCGGTATCAGGCTGAAGACGGACGACGGTAACTCGTCAGCGCCATGAGACCCTCTTGGCTCCCATGGGTATGGCTCAAGCGGGTTTGGCCCAAGCTGGCCCGAGGCTGTCTGATGCTGCCGCTCGCGAGCGTATCGGCATTTGACTCCTTCGACACCTACGGAACACCGGGTTGGGCATCGCCTGATCCAGGTTCCTATCGGCAGGGTAGTTCAGCAGCCCGGGAGCAGGGTTCGCGCGGATATAACTCACCAGAATACACTGCACCCGGATACACCTCACCCGGATACACCTCACCCGGATACACCTCACCCGGATACACCTCACCCAAATACGCCGCGCCTGACTACACCCCATATGCCGATCAGGATAAGAGCCGGCTTGAACCGGATCGCTATGATTCCGATGAGGATTCTGACTGGTATTCGTCCGACTGGGCGAGTGAGCAGGTTGGTGCTGATTGGCGCAGGGATGAGCGGCGGTCCAGGCAAGGGGCAAGACCCGTCCCTGAAGGGCGTTCTGATCCTGGCCGACCATCCTACGGCGAATCGGACGACTGGCGTGCGCGCAGTCGGACGCCGAGTTATCGCTTCCGCGAGGGCCCACAGCTAGAACGCGGGGGTGTCGTCCGCGGAAATGACGGCTATCGGTTTCGCCCATTAACGGCGAAAGAGCTTGAGCGTAAGCGGGAGACTGGGACTGCGAGTGGTTTTCGTCCGTTGCGTCAGGATCGACGACAACCCGGCACCTATGCGCCGGGCGGCGAGGTGTATGGTTCTGAGCCCAACGGGGTGCCTGGCGGTTTTTACCAGCATTACTATCGAACCGATGATTGATTCGACGCAGACTGTTTGCCACCCCTTGCATGCTGATTGACCCCGGCTGCGCCGGATGAGGAGATGTGCGTCCATGATTACCGTGGTTGGAACATTGAAGGGAGGTTCTGGGAAGAGCACCCTGACCTTCAATCTTGGCGTCTGGCTTGCCATGGCCGACGTGGATGTGCAGTTGATCGACGCCGATCCGCAGGCGACCCTGTTGGATGTCGCCGAGGTGCGCACCGAGGAGGGCTTCAAACCCGGATTGCTAGTACGGGACCGTGCGGCGCTGACTCCCGAGGGCATGCGAGAGCATGAAGAAACCCTGATCGATGTCGGCACCGCGGATATGGATGCCGTGCGCACGGCAATCGGCCTCTGCGATCGAATCGTGGTACCGGTTCCCCCGTCCCAGGCAGACATCTGGTCGACGCAGCGTTTCGTGCATCTGGTCCGCTCGATTGAGCGGCAAGGTCGACCGGATATTGTCGGCTTCATCAATCGCGGCGATACCCACCACGCTGTGCGCGAAACCAACGAGGCAGCCGCGGCCTTGGTGTCGCTGCCCGATATTCGTTTTATCAAACCGCGTCTGTCACAGAGAACCGTGTTCCGGCGCTCGTTTAGCGAGGGGCTGGCGGTGTTCGAGCTTGAGCCCAGGGGCAAGGGCGCCAAGGAATTTTATGCGCTGACCGCGGCCCTGTTTCCGCATCTTCTAAGCTGAGTTGGCGCCCTTAGAGCCGCGCGGGTAAGGGCGATTCTCGGATTGCGGCGACTGCCAAGTAAGGGCGCGGAAGGGGCCCGCGATGCGTTGTCGCAATGGTTTACCTTAGCCTTTGTGTTAGTCTTTTTGTAACATCAGCCGTTTTAGCGTTCTAACGCGACCAACATCAGTGGGCGAAGATCACCGAAATACAATCGCCGAGAGAGTATCACTGAGCTAACAAGAATTCACAGGTGCGAGGTGGCAGGGCAATCCGCGACCCTGCGTTGACCATTGCACCACGCGGAGGTGGACAATCCCATGGCGCCTATCAACCAAGACCAACCCGGTCGCGCTACGCCCGATCCAAACGCGTTGCCGGACGACCCGACGCTGGATGTTAAGGCTAACGCCTTCGCGATGGACCGGCTATCGCAGACCTTCGAGAACAGCGCCCGGCGTTGGGAGCTAATCGTTTATCCGTCTCTGTTTGCGTTCATCATCCTCGCCGCCTATGGCTTCTATTTGGTCTTTAGCCTGGCCAAGGATGTTCACTATCTCGCGATCAGTGTTGATTCCAACATGACCGTGCTCGCAAGCAACATGCAGGCGATCTCCGACAACATGGGGCAGATTACCTCCAACGTCCGTACCATGGCGGTCGGCGTGGATTCGATGGCCCGCGACATGACCAGCCTGGAGCCCATGCTGACCTCGATGCGGAGTCTGGATCAGTCGGTGCAGACGATGACCTACACAACGGCCAACATGCGAGACGACCTCGGCGTTATGAATCGCAGCATCAGCCGTCCCATGCATTTCATGAACACCTTCATGCCTTGGTGAAGTCGGCCGGTCGGACTTTGGCATCGGTGGCGAAAGACGTGAAGACTTGAATTTAAGCGTGCTCCGAGACGATCAAGACTCAGCGCTCGAACCAGCGCCGCCGCTCAGCGACGGCGGATCTGCTGCCCGGTCGGATGCCAGCATTCGGCTTGTGGTTGCCATTTCATCCCGTGCGCTGTTTGACTTAAGCGAGTCGCATCGGGTGTTCGTCGAGCAAGGCGTTGCCGCCTATCATGCCTATCAGGTCTCTCACGAAAACGACGTGCTGAGTCCGGGTGTCGCGTTTCGGCTGACCACAAAGCTGCTAGCCCTAAACGAGCAACTCGGAGAGCGCGGGCGCGTGGATGTGATCCTGCTCTCGCGCAACAGTTCCGACACAGGCTTGCGGGTGTTCAATTCGATCCGCCACCACGGGCTCGACATCAGCCGAGCCGCATTTACCGGCGGCGCCAGTCCCTACCGCTATGTAGAGGCGTTCGGGGCGCACTTGTTCTTGTCCGCCGATCCCAGTGACGTGCGCCAGGCACTCGCCGCCGGTTGTGCGGCGGCGACCATTCTGCCCGCCCAGCCGCTCGGCGATGGTGCCGCGGATAAGCCGCTGCGCATCGCCTTCGACGGTGACGCGGTGTTGTTCTCCGACGAGGCTGAGCGCATCTATCGGCGCGACGGGTTGGATGCCTTCAACGCCAATGAACTCGCCGCGGCCTCGGTGCCGCTCTCAGACGGCCCGTTTAAAGGTTTTTTGATGGCCTTGCAGCGTATTCAGGCGCTGTTCCCGGCCAACGAGTCGCCACTGCGCACGGCGCTGATCACTTCCCGCGGTGCGCCTTCGCATGAGCGCGTGATTCGTACGCTGCGGGCCTGGAGTATCCGCATCGACGAGGCCTTGTTCCTAAGCGGGCTGAACAAGGGGCCGTTCTTGAGGGGCTTTGATGCCGACATCTTCTTCGACGACCAGGAGAATCACTGTCTGGATGTGCGCGACCTGGTGGCTACCGGGCACGTGCCTCACGGCATCGCCAACGCGGGTTAACGGGCCGCTGCGCCTAAGACCGCGTGGGAAAGCCGAATGCTTGCAGATGAGTCAAGCTTGATGGCAGTTACGGGCTTGCGCCTCGCAACGATCAAGCGGGCCTGTCCATGCTCTGCATCGCGCTTTGCAAGAAGTTGCCTTGCACATAGTCGATGCCGGCACCCCAGAGCAACGCCAGCGAGCGAGCGTCCTCTACCCCGGTGACGATGGTCTTGACCTTGTTGTCCTGGGCCATCTTGATTAACTGCAAGAGCCGTCTTTGCATTGCGGGATCGTTTGCGAGACCGATGGCAAGCTCCGGTGCGAATTTGACATAATCGGCGCCCATCCTGGTCATCGCCAATTCAGGGTTTTTCTGCATACCGAATTGATTGATGCAGATGCGGCATCTAATCTTCTTCAGTCCTTCGGCGAGCTTGTTCCATTTGTCTGCCAGCGACATTGCCTCACGTTCCTGGAACTGGAAGGTGACCCAACTACCGCGCACCTCGAACTCCCGCAGCGTATCGCAGATCCAAATCAGCAGCCGTTCATCTTGCACGATTTCCGCGGACAGGCTCAAAAAGCAGGCGACCTTTTGCCCCGACCGGCGCCGCTTGGCCTGTTCTTCCAGAGCGCGCTGGATGACCCAACGATCGACGTCCGGCAACGTGCCGGCCCGTGCTGCCGGCCCGAGCAGTTCGTTTGCCGTCAGCGTGCGTTCATGTTCGCGGCGCAACCGCAGCAGAACGCTGTAATGCTCTTGACTGTCGCCCATCAGGCTGACGATGGGCTGGTACATGATACCGAAGCCGTCTGTTTCGAGCGCCAGCTCGATCGCCGTGGTGATGCTGTCTTCGAGAACCCGGGTGCCGCCGTCGTCGGCCTGGTCCCGCATCGAGACTGGCTGAGGCATCAAACCCGGCTCGGGTATCGAAACTGGCGCCGCCTGGATAGTGGAGGAGAGCCGAGACGAGAGGCGGACCGCGGAGGTGGCTTCGGCAGAGAAGGTGTCTGTGACTGATTCGGAATCTGTCAGGCCTATCGACTGCGCCACCGACTCGAACGCGCTCATCGATTCGCTGCTCTCATGGACTAGTGCCCTTGCCGGCTGGCGGGCGAGACTGTCGGCATAGGCAAGGTCGAGAAGTCGCGATGCAGACAGCTCACCCGGCGCTCCGAATGCGATGCCTAGACGACACCTGGCGGCGGCTCCGTCGGTCTTGTTTGCGGCGAGCAGACGCGCGACGCGCTTCGCTAACGCGGTCGCATCCTGATCGGTGATCTCATTGAAGACGATGGCGCAAGCGTCGTCGCAGATGCGGGCGGTCAGCGTTTCTTCCGGCATGACCGAGTGGATGCTTAACGCGGTCTCGGCCGCATGCCGCAACCCGCGCCGGAGTCCGTCTCGCTCCCGGACAGCGGCAACCTCCTCCATGCGCGCGCAGACGACAGCGACGTCGCGTTCAATGGGGCTTTCGTCGGAGAGCCGTTGCGTTAGCACATCCAGCAGCGCGCCGCGGTCTGGAAGACCGGTGTCCGCGTCGACGGATAGGCCGCTCCCGCCGAGCGTCGCTTGGCGGCCTAATTGGACGAACACAGCAAGTCGTGATTCGTTGTCGAAATCAATTGGGTGAAATGATAGTCTGGCTTCGACGATGCTGCCGCCCGTGCCGACCAAACGAGTGATGTCGGGGGTGCTGTTGTCGACTTCGAGGAGTTGAGCGCGATCTAGCAGCGCGTCTAGATCCATAGCCTCTTTTTGAGGGGCAAAGGCAGATAGGCGCTGGCCGATGAGTGCGCCCCTATCGGAAAAACCCAGCAGTTCCAATAGGGGGGGGTTGATATCGACGACGACACCGTCTTTCAGTAACGCAATCGCACCGGGACAGTGTTCGATCAGGCCGTGCAGCGTGTTCGACATCTGCTTTTTTGATTGCCGCGGCTGGGAGTGCCGCGGCTGGGAGTGCTGCTGCTCGCCGACGTCGGACTGCTTGATCCGCTGTTGAATCAACGCGCCGAGGCGACGGTCGTCGAGGTCTCGAATCAGCCCTTGGGCACCTGTTGCCATCAGCTCAACAAGACCCGCCGCGTCATGACCATCAAGGTCGAGGATCAACATCGGCGTGTCGAGATGCGCCTGGCGACAGACTGAGGCGACCTCGGTCGCCTTGACCTCGTCACTGACGCTAACCAGCAATAAGTCGCATTGATGCTTACGCAAGAATGCCGGCAGCCTGCTGGGGCGCTGCGTGAACAGGCCCCGGACCGGCAATCGAGCCGCATGCAGACGCTTTAAAATCGTCTGCGCGTCGCTCGATTGGGCGGCAACGATGAGAATGCGAAAGTGCTTTGTTCCGGTGGCCATTGTCTTTGTTGGAAATCCCCGGTCACCTCGTGAGAAAAGACCTAGCCGGGATTATCCTCCTTGTCATCCGACTTTAAAACCTCGGTAATCGCCGTCTTGCTGTCTGCACCGGCGATCTCTCGCACCAGGCGCGGCACCAGATAGCCCGGCAGGCGCGCACGTAAGGCGCCGAGGAGATCGAGCGCGCGATCATCGCTGACTTCGAAGTGCGCGGCGCCTTCAACCTTGTCGAGCTGATGCAAGTAGTAATTGCCGACACCAAGATCGAACAACCGCTCCGCAAGCATCATCAGGCTGTCCGCATCGTCGTTGATGCCGCGCAGAAGTACGCTCTGATTGAGCAGCGGAATGCGCGCCTCGCCGAGCATCCGTAGGGCGTCGGCAGCGGCGGTTCCGAGTTCGGCGGGGTGGTTAACATGCACCACCACCACCGTGCGCGGCGGGCCACCGCTGAGCAACTCGCACAGTCTTGAGGTGACGCGACTCGGCAGCACCACTGGCAGGCGCGTGTGCAGTCGTATTCGGCGCAGCTGTCTGATCTCTTTGAGCCGTTCGATGAGCTGATACAATGATGAGTCGTCAAGCATCAGCGGATCACCGCCGCTGAGGATGACCTCATGCAGGTCCGGCGTTGAACGGATCATTGCTAAAGCCGCGTCGAAACGCCCTCCTGACGCCTGTTCCGCGTAAGGGAAATGCCTCCGGAAACAATAGCGACAATGGATGGCGCAGGCGCCGGTTGCGATGAGTAGGGCGCGTCCGGAGTATTTTTGCAACAGGCCTGGTGCTCTAAGCGCGGCGCCGTCGTTGACCGGGTCGGCGCAATATCCAGGTGCGCCGAGCAATTCCGCCGCGCCGGGCATGACCTGGAGCAGCAGTGGGTCGCGCGGATCACCCGGCCGCATCAGCGCGGCGAATCCCCGCGGCACCAGCATCGGAAAGCCCGTCATTGCCGATTGCATCGCGGCAATATGGGTCTGCTCAAGGCCAAGGTATCGCAACAGGTCGGCTGGATGCCGGAAGGCTTGCGCAAGCTCGCTCTTCCAAGTTGCCCGGGGATCTGTCGACAGGTCGCCTGCAGCGTCAGCGATCATTTGGCCAGCGCATGATCAGTGACGCGGCATCGAATGCATCAACCGGCGGCGGCCAGCCCCTTGTCGGATAGTGAATGCCAGGCCAATTGCCGTAAAGTGGCATACACTTGCGGATGGCTGCTTGCGCGGCGACGCTTGCCAACAGCAGTTTGGCGAAGCATGCGAGAATGGGTGCTCGGGTCACTTGGCGATCCTCGACGCGGGAAAATGACCGCGATATGTTAGCCAATGCCGGCCTGCTCGTGCATGCCTTAACGGTCATGGCGCCGTGCCAACCCGCAAGATGAAGCCATCGTTTCATCCTATGCTGAAAAGCTGATACGCATCGAATCGATGAGCAACACCAACACGCTGGCGCAGAGCCTGGACGCCTATATCGCTTGCTTTGATGCATCTTGGCAAAGGGATGCGCCGCTGGAGCAGGTCCGCTTTGTCGTGCTCGACTGCGAGACGACGGGCTTGGATGCACGCCGACACCGGATCATCAGCATCGGCGGGGTCTCCGTTTCACAGTGCGAGATCGATCTGGGCGATACATTCGAGGCATTGCTGCAGGTGCGCTTCAACACCTACGCCACCCTAGTTCACGGCATCACGCGCGATCAGACCCGCGCTGGTATGGATGAGTCCGAGGCCATCGCGAGGCTGTTGACCTATCTGCGTGATGGCGTCATTGTCGGCCATCACATCGGCCACGACCTGGCCATGATCGACGCCGCCTTGGGTCGCCATTCCGACGGGCAGCTGCTGAATCGACATATCGATACCGGCGAGTTGGTCCAGCGGCTGCTCCTGGACGGTGCACTCGAAGATCGAGCGCCACCGAAAGACCTGTCTCTAGACAGTATGTGTGCGGTTTTCGGCGTCTTGCCCTATGGTCGCCATACCGCCCCTGGCGATGCCTTCTTGACCGCGCAGATTTTTTTACGTCTCTTGCGTATTGCGAAGCGAAGCGGGCGCGGCACATTAGATCAACTATAGCGGCCCGGCTGATGGCGGCTCGGTTGGATGCGTCCCGGCGACTTCCCCCCGCCGGGGATTCTTAGGCATCGAGTCGGGCAAACCGAGTTGGGTAACTGGAGTCTTGCCGATGAAAACCTTTTGTTGCAGCGTCTGCGGCCAACCTGTCTATTTCGAGAACTCGCGCTGTACGCACTGTGGTGCGACGCTCGGATTCTTGCCCGATCTGATGCGGCTCGCGGCCGTCGTCGAGGGTGACGATGGCCTTTGGCTCGAGCCCGTCGAGAATCCCAAGCCCTTGGTCAAGGCGGAGCCGCGGGCCTACAACAAATGCGGCAACTATGCCCGCCATGAAGTCTGCAACTGGATGGTGCCGGCGGACACCGGAGAGGACCTATGTGCCGCCTGCCGTCCCAACCAAGTCATTCCGAACCTCGCCCGGCCGGGCAACCTGGATCGCTGGTTCCGCATCGAACGGGGTAAGCGCCGACTCGCTTACAGCTTGCTGCGGCTGGGGCTGCCGATGCCAAGTAAGTCTGAAGACCCGAAAGGCGGATTAGGGTTCGCTTTCCTGTCGAGTTGCGATGCACCGCCCGGCGAGACGGTAATGACCGGACATGCCGGGGGTCTTATCACCATCAACCTTGACGAGGCCGATCCGGCCCATCGTGAGCGCATGCGGCTGGATATGGATGAGAAGTACCGCACGCTGCTCGGCCACTTTCGCCACGAAATCGGTCACTACTACTGGGACCTGCTGATTCGCGACGGCGAGCGTCTTGATGGCTTTCGGGCAGGCTTCGGGGACGAGCGCGCGGACTATGGCGACGCCCTTGATGTGCACTATAGCAAGGGTCCGCCGGTTGATTGGCAAGATAACTACATCAGCAGCTATGCGGCAAGCCACCCATGGGAGGACTGGGCCGAGACCTGGGCGCATTATCTGCATATCGTCGATACGCTAGAAACGACGGCGCATTTCGGCGTCGCCATTGAGCGCCAGATGCCGGACGGTAGTGTGCAGCGAGCCGATCCGGATTACGATCCCTACGGCGTCGCCGACTTTCAAGCCCTTATCGAGGATTGGTTGCCGCTGACCTTTGCATTAAACAGCATCAACCGCAGCATGGGCAACACCGATCTATATCCGTTCGTCCTGTCGCAGCCGGTGATCGACAAACTGCATTTCGTGCACCGGGTGATCTGCGCGAGTCGGTGCACCCAGGGCTGATTGGTGTTTTCGTAGCCCAGTGTCGTCATTCACCAATGTCGTTTTTGAGCTGCCCTCCAGTTGTGCGGGGTTCAATCCTCGCAGGACAACTCGTGCGCAATCAGACCTTCTTCGAGGTAGTCCGAGACCATCGGATGCGCGATCACGTACTCGCCTGCGCGAATACTGAAGTCGCCGATGGCGTCGTCCACCGCCTGCTCCCACTCATCGATGCCATAGTCGCCGCGCCCCAGCCACATCAGCGCAACCAGTTCGGCACGCTGGCGCTCGGCCATGTCCCCGACGATGCCGCTGAATTCAGCCAGGCTGTAGTCGTCGCAATGGTCGGCCAGTACCTGTAACGCCCAGTCTTCACTGGGGCTGTCCGGTACATCTGGAATGACCACGTCTTCTTTCGCCTGAAACTCCCGCGCGAGGGCGATTAGGCTGCAAATGGTTTCGTGCCGGATATGCAAGCGCATGCGCGCCTCCTCAGGGTCTTATGATTGCCGATGGCGGTTGCCGATGGGCGCCGCAAGCCGTCATCGCCGTTGCGGTGGCTGAAGACGGCAGTAAGGCCGCTTGCGCCTTTCGGTTGATACATGGAGTTTACATCGAAGCGCCGATATTGGCGGCTGACCGGGAACAAGTCTCAGTCGAAACGCCCGTGAGCCAGATTGCAATGATATCCGGGCGCCGTGGTTTTTTGCTAATCGGCGCCATTTATCGGCGGTAGTGACTGCGATAAAGGTAACCTTTATGATCAAAAGAAGCTGGCCGAAGTTGCTCGCCGTTCCGCTGGCGACTGCTCTGATTGCGCTGATTGGACTGCTCGCCGGCTGCGCGTCGGCGCCGGAGTCGGGCCGCAAACAACTGCTTCTGGTGACCCCATCCGAGGAAGCGCAACTCGGCATACAGGCGTTCAATCAGATCAAGCGCGAGCAGCCGATCATCAAGGCCGGACAGAACGCGGACATGGTCCGCAGGGTCGGCCAGCGCATATCCGGGGTCGCGCCCTTGCCCGACGCGAGGTGGGAGTTCGTGCTGTTTAAAGACGACTCGCCCAATGCCTTCGCGCTACCCGGTGGTAAGGTCGGCATTAATACCGGCATCCTGGCCATCACCAAGAACGAGGCTGGCATGGCGACCGTCATGGGGCACGAGGTAGCCCATGCGGTAGCGCGGCATAGCGCCGAGCGGATGTCGCAAGGCATGGCCGTGCAGGTCGGCGGTCTCATCTTGGGGGCCGCGTTGGGTACCGAGGCGAGTCTGACAAAAGACGTCGCGATGCAGGCCTACGGTTTGGGGGCGCAATACGGTGTGATGCTGCCATACTCGCGCACGCACGAACTTGAGGCCGACGAACTCGGCTTGCTCTACATGGCGCGCGCCGGCTACGACCCGGCCGAGGCCATCGAGTTCTGGAAGCGCTTTGCCGCCTATAACGCCAAACGCGGCGGCAAGCCGCCAGAGTTTCTGAGCACCCATCCGCTGGACGCGCGACGCATCGCGCAGCTTAAGGAAATGATGCCGCGGGCGCGGCTGGAATACGAACGCGCCAAAGGCATCTCCGGCTGATCGGCAATGACTAGGTGGCGTCGCTTCCTCGGTCGCTTGATACCTATGTTCCTGCTTGCCGCGCTGGTCGCTGGCACTTGGCGGTTTTGGCCGGATGAGGCCGCGCCGATTGCCGGCGGTATCGATCCCGCTGTGTTTGCCGCCACGTTGGAAACCAACGCCGAAGGCTTCGCGAGGGTTAGTCCGGGCTGGGACTTCGTCTTTCCGCGCGACCAAGGGGCGCACCCCGACTATCGCACCGAGGTCTGGGACCTCAGTGGCCAAGTCGTTGATGCCGATGGTTTGCGCTACGGCCTCCGCCTCACCTTTATCCGCATCGGGTTGGCGCCCCCAACAAAGACTCGTGTGTCGATGCTGGCGGCAAACGCGGTCATGTTGGCGCGATTCGCCTTTGCTCCAGAGGACGGTGTCGGTGCCAAGATCAGCCAGCGTGCCAGCCGTGCGGCGGTCGGGCTGGCCGGGGCGGATGTGGCGCCGTTGCGGGTCTGGCTGGAGGACTGGTCGCTGGAGCAGGGTGCGGACGGTGGCCTGTTGCTGCGAGCCGGTCTTGACGAGCTGCAACTGACCTTGGCATTAACACCGCGCAAGGACGCCGTCACCGAAGCCGAGACGCAAAGCGGGTCAGGGCTGTTCGCCAGCGCGACCGGCGGCGAAGGGCCGAGCTTTCACTTTTTTCTGCAACCACGCTTGTCAGCCACGGGAACGCTGAGGCTTGGCTCCGGTCTGAGGTCGTCGATCGGGGGGGCTGCGGAAACCAGTCGCGGAACCGCTAACGAGATTGCTGCCGAGCCGCTGGATAGGCCAGGTGTAGAGCTTCGTGACGTCATCGGGTCGGCCTGGCTCGAGCGCGCCTGGGGTGCGGTTCCGAGCAACTTCGCCGGTGGCCGCGGACAACTCGCGCTGAATCGATTCACGCTGCAACTCGACGACAACACCGAGCTCGTCTGCGTGCACCTGCGAAGAAAAACCGGCGGCGGCACGCCGGTCCCGAATTGTCTGGCGATCCTTGATGACGGCAGTTCGCGTCAGTTTCAGCGTCGGCAGGTTAGACTGGAGCCGGTTGAGAGCGGCTGGACCCGCGCCGCCGATGGCTCCTTGTATCCGCTGAGCTGGCGGCTCGCGTTGCCGGACTTGGGGCTGGAACTCAAGGTGCAGCCGCTGTTGGCGGAGCAACCGATGTCCGTGGGGTTTGGCGAACCGTCCTGGAGCGGCGCGGTAACGCTGTCCGGACGCCGCGGCGATGATGTCGTCGTCGGCAGCGGACGAATGGACCTGAACGGCTACGCCGCTGAAACTGAACTTTGACCTCGATTATGCGCACTGACCACAGACTAACGATCGTCGCCGTGCTGACTATGCTTGTACTCAGCGGTTGCGATGGCAACGGCCCGGCCGAGGCCACCAAGGCGGAGCCGGGTGTGATCCCCGCGACAGCGCAACGGCCCGGTGATCCGGCCGCGGGCTACCACGCGCTGATCAATCGCGCCGTGGTCACCTGCGGTTTGCCCTATCGCGCCTATGCCGCCAGCACCGGCAATCCGGCGCCGGAGTTCGACCTGCCGGGGCGCGTCGGTCGCAACGCGGATTTGCCCTACGCTGTTACGGCCTTTACCGCTGACAGCGGCGTCGAACTCGTCACCAGCAACTGCCTGGGCTGTCACGCGGCGCCGCTGAATGGCGAGTTGGTCATCGGGCTGGGCAATGAGTTCCTTGACTTGACCGGCGACCCTGTGATGGCGGTCGAGGCCGCTGGCGCCTTTGTCGAAAGCGACGCGGAGGCCGTCGAATGGCAGCGCTGGGCCGATCGCATCTCCGCTGTTGCACCCTGGGCGATGACCGATACCGTCGGCGCCAATCCCGCGGTTGCGCTCACGGCAGCACTTATGGCGCACCGCGACCCAAAGACCTTAGCCTGGTCGGATGAACCCTTGATGGAACCGCCGCCGGTAGACATGATGCCGGTCAGCGTGCCGCCCTGGTGGAATGTCGGCAAGAAGCACGCGATGTTCTACAATGGCGAGGGTCGCGGTGATCATGTGCGCTATATGATCCTGGCCTCCACCACCTGCACCGACTCCGTTGCCGAGGCACGCGAGATTGACGCTTGGTTCAAGGACGTGCGCGCCTACCTGGCGACGCTGCGCGCCCCCGCCTATCCGTACCCAATCGACCCCAAACTGGCAGCGACTGGGGCGGAGCTGTTCAAATCAGAGTGCAAGAAATGCCACGGTAGTTACGGCGACAACGCCCGCTATCCAAATAAGCTTGTCGCGCTGGACAAGGTCGGCACCGACCCGGTGCTGGCCGAAAAATCTTATTACGATGGCGAGCGCTTCGTGCGTTGGTTCAACGCCTCTTTTTACGGTGACGGCCAAAGCAGCCAGCCGGCGCTTGGCTATGTCGCGCCGCCACTGGATGGCGTTTGGGCCACGGCGCCCTACTTGCACAACGGCTCTGTACCGACGTTGGCGGCGCTGCTCAACACCGAGTCGCGCCCTCGACACTGGCGCTTCGACGGTGACGACCCGGCCTATAACCAGACCGAACTCGGCTGGACCTATCTCAGGTTGTCGCAGGGCCGCGAGCAGTTCGCCAGCCTGGATGAGCAGAAATGGGTCTACGACACCACACGTCCCGGTTTCGACAACCAAGGGCACGACTTCGGCGATGTGCTCAGCGACGATGAGCGCGGTGCGTTGCTGGAATACTTGAAGACGCTTTAATCCAAGAGGACTTCCCATGACCCAAATTCGCGTCGCAATCGCTCTGTTGCTCGCCCTGGCGTTGCTAGCTGGCACCATCGCCGTCGCCGATGAAGAAGGGGACCATCACTCTCCGTTCGAAGGTATGCCGCTGCTCATGTTGATGCACAACATGCAATACTACGGCCACAAGCTCGGTCTGGCGATCGACGCCGGAAACCGCGATGTGCAGGGCTTCTATGTCCACGAGGTGGAAGAGGTGATTGATGCCGTGTCGGAGATTGACGACTACGACGGCATCGCTATTTCGAGGCTGTTGCAATCGACGTTGAAACCCGCCTTTGAGCAGCTGGAGGCCGCCATTGAGGTCGGCGATCAGCCCCGGGTCAGTGCCGCATACGACGAGTTCCTGGCCGGTTGCAACGACTGCCACAAGGGCGCCAACCGGCCCTACATCGTCATTGAGCGCAACCGGGATAATCCCTATCCGCAGGACTTTACGCCCAGGCAATGACGACATCCGAGTCACGAGCAATTAATTCCCCCCAAAGTCTTGCCAAGCCTGTCGGTAGCCGCTAATATAAGCGGCTCAGTTGCGGGGTGGAGCAGTCAGGCAGCTCGTCGGGCTCATAACCCGAAGGTCGTAGGTTCAAATCCTGCCCCCGCTACCACTACCAGAAAAAATTAAGGGCTTAGGGGATTTCCCCTAGGCCCTTTTTGTTGGCGGATTGGGTTGTGTATGCGCTGAGGTAGTGATGCTGGTAGAAGGCAAACTCCCGGTGCCCGTGCGTGGCGTCCTCAGAGTGGTCCATATCCAGAACGATGACCTTCGGCGGCACATTGTAGCTGGCGATGAACTGGTCGACGAAGGCGTGGGCCATGCGGTAGAGTTCGCGTAGTGAGTGGGTGAGGTAGGAAGGATGACGTCGGTCGTCGAACGCCGCACTCAGAGCTTCCGCGGTCTTTCGACATTTACCCGTCCGTCACCTCGTCGGTCCAAACCTTGAAGCTGGCCAGGGTATTTGGCCCGAAGGTGTTGCTGATGGCGACGTCGGCGGCATCGCGGCCACGGGCGATCAAGACACGTCCGATGCGCGGGGTATTGTTACGGGCGTCGAATGTGTACCAATGGCCGTCAAGATAAGCCTCGAACCAACCCGCAAAATCCATCGGCGCGCTGGAGGGCGGTATGCCGATGTCGCCGAGGTAGCCGGTGCAATAACGCGCGGGGATATTCATGCAGCGACAGAATGCGATGGCGAGGTGCGCATAGTCGCGGCAAACGCCGGTCCGCTCGTGGAAGGCGTCATAGGCGGTCTTGGTGGGGCGCGCATACTCATAGCCAAAGGTAATATGTCGGTGGACGTAGTCGCAGATCGCCTGGACGCGCGCCCATCCGGTCGGAGTTTTTCCAAACAGTTGCCAGGCCGTCTCGGACAGGCGATCAGTCTCGCAATAGCGGCTTCCCAGCAGGAACAAGAGGGTCTCATCCGGCAGCGCTTCAACCGGCGTGTGCCTCGCGGATGGAACAACCGCGTCCGGCAGGCCCGTATCCCGCACGAGCGCGTCGGTTGACAGCCTGACCCGACCTTTGGAAGCAACGATACGACTGCACCAGTTGCCATAGCCGTCGCGATAGGCGGTGAGCGGGACGGGCGGGTCGGCGATCAGGTGGTCGGGCACGATCATGTCGGAGACGCGCGAGTAGTGCACGCTCAAAGTCAGAATCATTGGGGTGGGCTGTGGACAGTCGTAGATCAGCTCGTAGCCGATACGGATCTTCATGCGTGGACTCCTAAGCCGCCCGTGCTAACTAGGGCAGGCGCTGGCAGTTTGGGTTGTTGGCGTCGGGTCCGCGCCGTGGGATCCCGGCAACGCGGTTCGCACCTGCACTTCGGTATCGCAAGGCTCTCAGGTTCGTCGCGCATCTCGATCGGCATGCCGCCAGACAAGTTGCCCTGAATCAAGGCGAGCGGGCGGGCTATGCGCCTCCGCCGTCGGGCCAGGATGGGTCGTGCCTTCCATGGTCCAGCCTATACATGGAAGTTTCTCCTGTGTTGCGTACTTTCCGCCCGAACGGATGGCCTGACCGACTATTTTCGCTGGGCGGTACCATGCCTGGAACCTCAGCCCGGCACCACCATCGGGTCTTTATGCTGGGGGTTGGCGCGAAAATAGATGGCGATGTTGCCGATGCGCTGCACCAGGTCGGCGTTGGTGCGTGCTGCGATGGTTGCCACCTCCGCATCGCGTTGGTCGCGGTCGCCGCCGTTGACCCGGACCTTGATCAGTTCGTGATGATCGAGCGCGAGTTCGATCTCGGCCAGCACGGCCTCGCTGAGGCCGTGTTGGCCGAGCTGTACGACCGGCTTTAAGTGATGTGCCTGCTGCTTCAGCCAGCGGCGTTGTTGGTTGGTGATAACGGATGTCTGCGGCACGGTCTTGTTCTCGCCTCTTGCAAGCCTGGTTTGAACCTGGATAAGGATGGATGATACGCGCGAGTCGTGCGCGGCACTCTCCAGATTGCGCTCGCCCGCGGAGGTCCGTCGCACTCGCGCTTGAGGAAGTCGCCGCGTTTGGCGGTGCCAGTTGGGTCTGTACTGAGGCTTAGAAGCCAGCCTGGAACATCGCCGATGCAGACGGCGGGGGCCGCGCTCGTCGTCAAGCCGCTCCGTGCGGAGGGGCCCAACCGTCGTTTTTAGGCAGAAAGATCCACAAGGACACGCCCTTGCGTGCGGCCCGCGAGCATGCGCTCGAACAATTCGGGCAGGGCCTGTAGGCCGGTGGTCTCGGCAAGGATGCGGTCGAGATGCTCGGGCTGCCAGTCGCTGGCAAGGTGTTGCCAGAGCTGGCCGCGGAGCGGGTAGGGCACGTCCACGGAGTTGCAGCCGAGCAGGCCGATGCCGCGCAGTATGAAGGGCATGACGGTGGTCTCAAGCGCCGTGCCGCCAGCGAGACCGATGCTGGCGATATTGCCGTTGGGTACGATGGTGCGGGTGATCCGACTGAGCATCGCGCCGCCGACGTTGTCTACCGCACCGCCCCAGGCCGCCTTCTCCAGCGGTCGGTCGCCGCCGGGCAGCTCGTCACGGCCCAGGATCTGCGTGGCGCCTAGGCTGCGCAGCCAGTCGTGTTGTTCGGCCTTGCCGGAGACCGCGGCCACCTCGAAGCCGAGTTTGGACAAGATGCTGATGGCGATGCAGCCGACACCGCCAGTGGCGCCGGTGACCAAGATCGGCCCCATTTCCGGTGTCTGGCCGTTGACCAGCATGCGATGCACCGCCAGCGCGGCGGTGAAGCCTGCGGTGGCCAGGATCATGCTCGTGCGCGGGTCGAGGCCATCCGGCATCGGCACCAACCAGTCAGCCGGAACGCACAGGTAGTCCGCATAGCCGCCGTCGTGGTCGAAGCCAAGGCCCCAGCCGGTCGCGATCACCGCGTCGCCGGGCTTGTAGCAATCCTGGCGCGACTGCTCAACGACCCCGGCCGCATCGACTCCCCCCGTGATCGGAAAGGTCTTGATCACCCGGCCCTTGCCGGTGCCGGCCAAGGCGTCCTTGTAATTGATGCCGGAGTGGCTGACGCGCACCAGCACCTCGCCGTCGGCGGGCTCGGGCACGGCGATGGTCTCGACGCTCGCGCGATAGCCCTGGTCGTCGTTATGGATGCGAAAGGCTTTTTGTTCTGGCATGTTGGGCTCCAGTGTGGTGGTTCAGGGTCCGCGGTTCTGATCGGGTCGGCGTTGGGACATCGACCCTTGGGATGTCGATGGCTGCCATCCTAACCCGGCGGAGCCGGAATCAAGAAACCTGTTCTTTGAAGCGCGGGCCCAGATCCAGCCGACTTCTTTCTTACCTTTGCACCTCTGCGCCGCGAGTGCCTGCTGAAGTCAGCAGGGATTGCTACACTTCACGGTCGCGATGGCCGAACACCGGCGAACCGTAATGAGCGAGTATCAATCTTTCGAATTTCAAGCCCTTGATCGGCCTCTGACTGCCGAGGAAATGGATGAGCTGCGGCGCTGCTCGTCGCGCGCCGAGATTACCCCCGCCCGGTTCTGGAACGAGTATCACTGGGGGGATTTCAAGGGCAATCCGCGGCGTTGGATGGAGCGCTATTTCGATGCCTTCCTGCACGTCGCCAACTGGGGCACGCACTGGCTAATGCTGCGCCTGCCCCTCCAGTTGCTGACGGAGCGCGAGATCGGCGACTTTCTGCTCGAAGAGGGTTTGGAAGCCTGGCAGAGCGCGGAGCACCTCGTGCTCTCCTTTAGGTCGGAGACGGAGGATCAGGGCTGGGAGGAGGGCCAAGGCTGGCTCTCGTCCCTACTCGGGGTGCGTGCGAGCCTGATGCGTGGTGACCATCGCGGTCTTTATCTGGGTTGGCTGGCGCAGGCCGGCGCTGGCTGTTTGGACGAGGCTGCCGATGAGCCGCCGGTTCCGCCCGGCCTTGGCGAGTTGGATGCCTCCCTTCGTGCCTTGGCCGAGTTTCTCCGCATCCCGAACGACCTGCTCGCGACCGCGTCAGAGTCGAGTGCCCCGCTGCAAGCCCATGAGATCGGCGCGGCTGACATCCAATCCTGGTTGGCCGGCCGCTCGACGGTCGAGAAAGACGCGCTGCTCGCGGAACTCATCATCGGCGACCAGCCCCACCGCCTTGCCGTGCTGCGGCAGCGCATCAAGCGCGAACTGAATCCATGCGATGCCGCGGATCGCATACAGCCACGCCGAACGGTGGGCCAGTTGCTCCAGCGCGCCGAGACGCTCGGTCGTGCGCGTCGGGAACGCGAGGCCGCGGAACGCGCCGCCGAGCAAGCACGCAGAGCGACCAAGGCGGCCGCGGCGCGCAAACACTATCTCACCGGGTTGCGCGGTCAAGAGGAAAGGCTATGGCGCGAGGTCGATGATTTGATCAAACATCGCCAGGCGTACGCCTACCAAGAAGCGGTGGACCGCCTCAAGGATTTGCGCGATCTTGCCGAAGCCGATGGCGCACTCGACGCCTTTTCCGCGCGCCTGCGGCGGCTGAGAGACCAGCAGAGCCGCAAGTCGGCGCTGATCCGTCGGCTCGATAAGGCCGGGCTGAAGGACTGAATTCAATCAGCGAGACTACAGGCATTGCCGATCCCTCGGCAAACCTGGGATCGGCTGGTACCTGGGCTCTCTGGAAAGGCCAGACGCGACCTGGGTATTCGCGCTCAACTTCGATACCCGTGACGCTGGCGACCTTCCGCTGCGCAAGCAGCTGGTGATGGATGCGCCGCAGGCCAAAGGCGTGCTGCCGGCGGCGTTCGGGCTCGGCCGCTAGACGCGCGTTGATCTGGGCCTTAGTCGCCTCGATGAGGCGTTGGCCGGCACCGAACCACGCGGGACGCGCACAGGCTACGCGGGGTTCGGTGCGGGTCGCTACTCGACGACGACAGGTATCTTGCCGATACGCCGCTGCCATTCTAGCGGTCCGGTCTTGTGCACCGATTCGCCACGGCTATCGACGGCAACGGTGACCGGCATGTCGACCACATCGAACTCGCGGATTGCCTCCATGCCAAGGTCATCGAAGGCGATGAGCCGCGACCCCTGGATGGCCTTGGCGACCAAATAGGCGGCGCCGCCGATGGCCATCAGGTAGACCGCGCCGTGTTTGCGGATGGCCTCGATTGCGACCGGACCGCGCTCCGCTTTGCCGACCATGCCGATGAGTCCGGTCTCGGCGAGCATCTGTTCGGTGAACTTATCCATGCGTGTGGACGTGGTGGGGCCGGCGGGGCCGACCACCTCGTCGCGCACCGGGTCGACCGGGCCGACGTAGTAGATGAAGCGCCCATTCAGGTCGACGCCTTCCGGCAACGGCTCGCCGCGGTTCAGCATATCGGCGATACGCTTGTGGGCGGCGTCGCGGCCGGTCAGGAGCTTGCCGGTTAACAGCAACCTGTCCCCAGGCTGCCAGGTTGCAATCTCGTCGCGGGTGATGCCGTCGAGATCGACGCGGCGCGCGCCGGCGGTGGGGTCGTAGTCGAGCTTGGGCCAATCGTCCAGGCTCGGCGGAGAGAGTTGCGCCGGTCCGCTGCCATCGAGTGTGAAGTGGATGTGACGTGTCGCGGCGCAGTTGGGGATGATCGCCACCGGCAGCGACGCCGCATGTGTGGGATAGCTGTTGATCTTGACATCCAACACCGTCGTTAGGCCACCCAAGCCCTGGGCGCCGATGCCGAGCGCGTTGACCTGCTCATACAGCTCCAGTCGCAGTTCCTCGATCGGGTCTGATGCCCCGCGGGTCTTAAGCTCGTGGATATCAATATCTTCCATCAGCGCTTCTTTGGCCATCAGCATCGCCTTCTCGGCGGAACCGCCGATGCCGATGCCGAGCATGCCCGGCGGGCACCAGCCGGCGCCGAGGGTCGGGACGGTCTTGAGCACCCAGTCCACAATACTGTCGCTGGGGTTCAGGATGGCAAAGCGGGACTTGTTTTCGGAGCCGCCGCCCTTCGCCGCGAGACGCACCTCGACCTTGTCGCCTGGCACCAATTCGACGTGCACGATGGCCGGCGTGTTGTCGCCGGTGTCCTTGCGTGCGCCAATCGGCGGAGCCACCATTGATGCGCGCAATAGGTTGTCCGCATCGGTATAGGCGCGGTGTACGCCCTCGTCGATCATCTGCTGCAAGCCCAGCTCTGCCTGCCAGCGCACGTCCATGCCGACCTGCAGATAGACCACGACCATGCCGGTGTCTTGGCAGATGGGCCGATGCCCCTCGGCGCATAGACGGGAGTTCACCAGGATCTGAGCCATCGCGTCCTTCGCCGCGGGCGAGGCCTCGGCCTCGTAGGCAGCCGCTAGCGCGTGGATGTAATCCGGCGGATGATAGTAGGAGATGTATTGAAGGGCGTCGGCGACGCTTTGAATCAGGTGCTCTTGTTCGATGATGGTCATAGTAGAAGTTCTCCCGTGATGGTGTCCGGTCAGTATAAGGGAAAGCGGCGAGTCGCTTGTTTTGAATAGTTCGGTTTCCTCGTCAGAACAGAAGCCTATTTGCTTATGATGCGTTAACCGAATCAAGCGGCCATGGTCCTGTCTGCTGGGGCCTGACCAGCGCGGCGCACGCGTCGTCTGGATGCCCGATCAGGCTTGGCGTCCCTATGGCGGGGGCGATGCATTGACGGCGTGTTACCATGCCCGGCGAATTGGTACGATCGCTTGAGGGGGAGAGATGGCATCCGACCAAAATCAAGACGGCGAGATCCAAGCCGGGGGGCCCGTGGACCCTCCGGTAGAAGTTCCGGCAGCTGTGTCAGACGATGCGTGGGTTGATGTCGACGGCAAACGCATGCGGCTCTCGGCGTTGGTGGCCGAGCACAGGGAGATGCGCGATCGCGTCGCGCGGGTGAAAAAAGACACCCGCATGGCGGTGACCAAGCGCCGAGCGGAGAAGGCACTCAAGCCATTCCAGGCCGAATTGATTGGGATGCAGAAGCACTTGGAAGAGACCGAGACGCGCATGATCGTCTTGTTCGAGGGCCGCGATGCCGCGGGCAAGGGGGGCACGATTCGCCGCGTCACGCGCTACATGAACGCAAAGCACTACCCTGTGGTCGCGCTCGGCAAGCCCACCGACCACCAGCGCACGCAGTGGTTCTTCCAGCGCTATGTGGAGCAATTTCCGTACGGGGGCGAGCATCCGCTGCGGCAGTGGAAATTGTCCGAAATCAATGTGCAGGCGCAGGACCGCTGGGACGACTTCACGCGTCAGAAATACGAGATGCTGCGCCGCACCCACATGTCCTGGGCGCCTTGGACTATCATCCGCTCCAACAACAAAATCAAGGCGCGGCTGAACGCGATCAAGGCCATCTTGAACGCGGTGCCCTATCAACGCGGAAACCGAGAGCTCGACTTTGTGCCGGACTCCGATGTCGTCGTTTCCGGTGCCAGGGAGTTAGAGATCATGGAGGCGCAGATGTTGCGCGAGGGGCGGTTTACGGTTTGACTATCGAGTCTTTCGCAAGCATGTCTTATTCAGTCCAGCCTGGCCGGCGTTATCCACCTGGCGCCTCACTGACCGACGAGGGAATCAACTTCTCGGTCTACAGCCGCCACGCCACCGGTGCGACGCTGCTGCTGTACGCGGACGCCAACAGCAACGAGCCGTTTCAGGTCATTGACCTAGACCCGGAGGCAAACCACAGCTTTTTCAGTTGGCATGTTTTGGTATTGGATCTACCGCCCGGCATCCGTTACACCTGGCGCATGCAGGGGCCCTGGGACCCGGCCGGTCAGGGTTGGATGTTCGATCCAAGGGTCGAATTAGTAGACCCTTGGGCGCGCTCGGTCGATACCACGCGATGGGACCGCGCGCGCCGCTGCCGCGATGGCGCTCGACCTCATGATGCGATTCGCGCCATCGTGCTGGCCGAGGACTATGACTGGGAGGGTGACGAGCCTTTGCGGGTGCCGTCCGAGGATATGATCGTCTACGAACTGCACGTGGGTGGTTTTACCCAGCATCCTTCGTCTGGCGTCCAGCATCCGGGTAGTTTTTTGGGACTCATCGAGAAGATTCCTTATCTGCAACGGCTCGGCGTAACCCATGTGGAGTTGATGCCGGTGATGGCCTTCGACGAGCAGGACGTGCCGGCGCAGGTCGGGGCTGCCGGGCTGCGCAATTTCTGGGGCTACAGCAGCCACAGCTTTTTTGCCCCGCATCCCGGTTTTTGCGTCAATCTGGAGCAACAGCGCCGCGAGTTTCGCGACATGGTCAAGGCCCTGCACCGAGCCGGCATCGGTGTGTTGCTCGATGTGGTCTTCAACCACACAGCGGAGGGCGGGCAGGGCGGTCCGGTGATGAACTTCAAGGGCATTGGCAACGAGACCTTCTATATGCTCGAGGCCAAAGATCGGACGCAGTATCTCGACTTCACCGGTTGCGGCAACACCGTCAACGCCAATCACCCCTTCGTCGCGCGCTTCATCATTGACTGCTTGGAATACTGGGTGCGCGACATGCACGTCGATGGCTTTCGTTTCGACCTTGCCAGCGCGCTGGCTCGTGACGACACCGGTGTACCCATGCAACATCCGCCGGTGCTCTGGGGCATCGAGCTCTCCGATGTGCTCGCCGGTAGGAAGATCATCGCCGAGGCCTGGGACGCCGCCGGACTCTACCACGTCGGCTCGTTTCCGGGGTATCGCTGGATGGAATGGAACGGGCGCTATCGCGACGATCTGCGCGCGTTCGTGCGTGGTGATCCAGGCATGATCGCCGATATCGCGACCCGCATCGCTGGCAGCAGCGACCTCTATCAGGCCAATCTGCGCCATCCGATCAACAGCATCAACTTCGTTACCTGTCACGACGGCTTTACGCTGTTAGACCTGGTGAGCTACAACCAAAAACACAATCAGGCGAATAACGAGGGCGGCAACGACGGCTGCGACCATAACCTAAGCTGGAATTGCGGCGTCGAGGGCGACACCGACGACGGCGAGATCCGTGCCCTGCGTCGGCGCCAGGCGAAAAACCTGATGACGTTACTGTTGCTGAGTCAGGGCATTCCGATGATCAACGCGGGGGATGAGATGCTGCGTTCCACTGACGGCAATAACAATACCTGGTGTCAGGACAATACGCTCGCCTGGATCGATTGGTCGTTGGCGGAACAGAACGCGGACATGTTGCGTTTCGTTGCCGGGCTCATTGCGCTGCGCAAGCGCCATCGCAGCCTTCGCCGACGCCATTTTCTCAGCGGTGATGACGTACATTGGTTTGGTGCGCTGGGCGAAGCCCCGAACTTTGGCGATGCCGACGCGCAGGAACTCGCCTTGACGCTCTATGGTCGCGATGAGCGCGAGCCGCCGCTGCACCTGATGCTAAACGCCAGCCGCAAGGCTCAGACCTTCGTCATCCCTATGCTCAAAGACTGGTCTTGGGCCATTGCAGTGGACACCGGGGCCTCGGCGCCACGAGACCTGATGGCGCCCGAGGAACAACGCCGCATCGGTGCGCGTCGCTGGCGTGTTGGTGCCCGCAGCGTGCTGGTTTTGGAAGGCAGTGCAAGACAATCAGTTTAGCCAGGCAATGCCTCAGACCAACGAGAGCAGGGCGCCGTGTTGCTTCACCTGTGCGTTCGTGCAAATGGGCCAGGCGCCAAAATGGGCCAGGTGCCAAGGGCCGCGGCACGGGCCGATTACGCATTTTGGCCTTTGGCGCTCGACCCTAATTAACGGCGCAGGAAGCGGGTTGTCGTCATGCAATTTGACGCCCCCGCGAACATTGCTGGCCTCAAGCAATCGAATGGTATCAGGCCAAGATGGCCTGACCACGCACCTGGTTTCGAGATCACCGATGAGGCAGGTGCGTAGTATTTTGTCCTCTGAATCAGGCACAATTGCATGCAATTCATCAACAGCAACGTTTAGATGACAGCACCCAACCTGTTCCATGCCCGGCGGCGGTATGCGCATCGGCCAAAAAAGGAGCTGGAACTGCCGAGCCTGTTCGCGACAGTTGTTCTGAATGACCAATGCCGCGATCGATGCGGATGGCAGTTCTTTCGGGCCGATCATGCGAGCTGAGTCGCCAGCGTTCGATAACCCAACGCTCGCCGGCGTTGGTGACGCAGCGCCGCTTGAGCCCGTGTTTCCTGACACGGCCGAGCATCCGCGCCTCGTGCTTTATCAGGCCATGGATGGCGGACTGCAACTTCGCTGGCATCTCGACGCATCGCTGCTGGAGAATGCCCGTGAGGCCTTCGGCAACGGTCCCGACATCCCGACGCCGGTGTTGCGCATTCACCGGCTCAATGGCGACGGCTCGTCCCGGATCATCGCCGATGCCCCGCTGAATGATCAGGATCTGGCGCTAAGAGGGCTCGCGAATTGCGAGGCGGACGGGGCCAATGGACTGCTCCGAGCGGAGATTGGACTCTCTACCGTTGCCGGTGGCTGGTTGCTCGTGGCGCGCTCAAACCAGACGCTGGCAACGAGGCCAGTCGGCGCGTCCTTGCTGCGCCAGTCTGAGACCCAGTTACTAGCGCAAGTCATCGCCGTTGCCGAGACCCTAGCCGCGAGCCGAAGGCGCCAATTGCTAATGGGTTTGCATCCGCCAGCATTGCAGCCAGCGGAGGTTGTGCCCGGCACCTTTCCGCTGGTCGAGCCGGAGCCCGGCGCTGGAACGGACGTGATGCCGCCGATCACCGGACTGACGTTAGCGATGTCGCCGGTGCGCGGAGACGGCGCGTCAGGACAGGAAAACGGACAGCAAGAGGGGCAGGGGGAAACGCAGACCGACGGGCAGAGTGAAGGAAAAAGCGACTTACAGAGCCGAGAAGAGAAAGAAGAACCTCGGCCCAACGGCCCGGTGCCGGGCAGCGGCCCGATGCACGCCCACCGTGCCGATGCGGACAGGGCTATTGGCGCCGAGCTACTGGTGCATGGCAGCGCGGTGCCGGGAACCCTGCTCGACCTCGGCGGCCATCCCTATCGCGTTGGCGCTGGTGGCCGATTCTCGTTTCGAGTGCCCTTGGCGGATCGGGCCTTGATTATGGGCTTGCTTGCGATGCTGTCTGAGTTGCCCGTGCAGTGCCGTCCCGGGGACGAGCAGGCCTCGTGACGTCATGCCCCAGACCAATGAGCCTGAGTGCCGTTTTTCTTGACCCGCGCGTATTTCAAGTGGGCCAAGCGCCCAGGGCCGAGGGCCGAGGGCCGCGGCACAACAGGGGGCTTGCGCCTCTTTGGCCCCTGGTATTCGGCCTTTGTGAATCGCTCAGAAAGCGGCTCGTCGCGATGAAATTTGCGATATTTTATAGCCCTCAAGCAATCTAAGTTAGGTATCTGCATGTACATCATCATGGCCAGCCCCGAATGTGCTCCGGTCGCAAAGGCCGGGGGGCTCGGGGATTTTGTCCACGGGTTATCGCGAGAGCTGGCCAATCGCGGCAACCGGGTCGAACTGGTGCTGCCCAAGTACGATAGTCTGCGCAGCGACCGCATTGAAGGTCTGCATACGGCTTTCGGCGACCTCTTGGTGCCCTTTTACGATGGCCACATCCGCTGCGATGTCGAGTGCGGCGACGTGGATGGTGTAAGCTGCTGCTTCATCAATGCGCACTCCGAGCAGCGTTTCTTCGACCGCGGTCAAATCTACGGCGAAGTGGATGACCCTTTGCGCTTTGCGTTTTTTTCGCGTGCGCTGATGGAGTTTCTGCACAAGAGCGATCGGCATCCTGACATCATTCACTGCAACGACTGGCACACGGGCCTAGTGCCGGTGCTATTCTACGAGGCCTACGCGAGGCTCGGGATGGACCGCACCAGGCTCTGCTACTCGCTGCACAACTTGGGCCACCAGGGCTGGACCGACGCCCAAGTGCTGCATATGAATGGGCTTGACGCGGGCCGGCTGATGACGCCGGATCGGTTGCAAGACCCCGGCAACCCCGGCACCGTCAATCTCATGAAGGGCGGCATCGTCTTCTCCAATTTTGTCACGACCGTGTCGCCGCGCTATGCCTGGGAGGTTCAGCACTCCGAGCAAGGCGTTGGGCTTCAAGGGGTTCTGCTGACTCACGACGGTAAGTTCGGTGGCGTGCTGAACGGCATTGATTACGACACCTGGAATCCTGAAACCGACCCGCTGATTCCGCAGCACTACGGTCCCGACAGCCTGCCGCTCAAGGCCAAGAACCAGATCGCGCTGCGCGAGCGAGTTGGGCTGGCGCAGGCGGCCAAACCGCTGGTGGCCGTGGTTAGCCGATTGGACCGGCAAAAGGGCGTGGAACTGATTCGCCACGGCATCTATTACGCGTTGGAACAGGGTTGCCAGTTTGTGCTGCTGGGCAGCGCGCTTGATGCCGAGGTGAATGCCGACTTTTCGCGAATCAAACAAGAGATGGAAGCAGACCCTGACTGCCATCTCGAACTCGGCTACGACGAGGAGTTGGCCCATCTGATCTATGCTGGCTCGGACCTGATCTTGATTCCCAGTGTCTATGAGCCCTGTGGGCTGACCCAGATGATCGCGATGAAATACGGTTGCGTGCCCGTCGTGCGGCGGGTTGGCGGCCTCGCCGACACCGTGTTCGATGCCAACTACAGCGACCGCCCGTTCGAGCAACGCAATGGCTATAGCTTCGACGAGGGCACCTATGATGGCGTTGAATCGGCCCTCGGCCGCGCCATCGGTCTATGGAAGCGCTATCCCGAGTATTTTCGGCAACTGCGCGTCAACGGCATGCGTATGGATCACTCCTGGCGCCAGCGGGCGCAGCACTATCTCAACATTTACGACCATATCCGAAGCGAAGCGGTAGACTGAACCCAGCACAGGGCTCACTCCGTCGTATTGAGTTCCTGGCGGTCCCCGGTTAATCTGTGGCGTTTTACTCTGCCGCCGCGCATTGGCGGATGGCACCCGAAGACGGCATTCTCTATGGCCACGCCAAAAACCCTCTACGAAAAGATCTGGGACGCGCACCTGGTGCGCGTGGACGAGCATGGCACCACCTTGCTCTACATCGATCGGCAACTGGTGCATGAAGTCACCTCGGCGCAGGCATTCGAAGGTCTGCGCCTTGCCGGTCGCGCGCCGCGCCGGCCCGAGGCGAATCTGGCGGTGCCGGATCACAACGTACCGACCACCGATCGTCATCTCGGTATTGTCGATCCGGTCTCGCGGCTGCAGGTCGAAACCCTTGAGGCCAACTGCCGTGAGTTCGGCATCACGCTGTTCGAGATGGGCGACAAGCGCCAGGGCATCGTGCATGTGGTAGGGCCGGAGGAAGGCTTTACGCAGCCGGGCATGACCATCGTCTGCGGTGACAGTCACACCGCGACCCATGGCGCCTTCGGCGCGCTGGCCTTCGGTATCGGCACCTCTGAGGTAGAGCATGTGCTGGCCACGCAATGCCTGCTGCAAAAACAGTCCAAGACGATGCTGGTTAGCGTCGACGGCGAGCTGGGTCGCGGGGTGACCGCCAAGGACATCGTGCTGGCCGTGATTGGCGAGATTGGCACCGCTGGCGGCACTGGCCACGTCATCGAGTTCGCCGGTGAGGCAATTCGCAACCTGAGCATGGAAGGACGTATGACGGTCTGCAACATGGCGATCGAGGCCGGCGCACGCGCGGGGTTGATCGGCATCGACGAGAAGACCATCGATTATGTCCGCGGCCGGCCCTTTGCGCCGAAGGGCGAGCCGTTCGAGCAGGCGGCAGCCTACTGGCGCAGCCTGAACTCCGACCCAGGTGCTAGCTATGACCGGGTGGTGCGTATCGATGCCGCGAGTATCCGTCCTCAGGTTACCTGGGGCACCTCGCCGGAGATGGTGTTGCCGGTCGACAGTCAGGTGCCAAATCCGGACGAGATCGCCGATCCGGTCAAGGCCGGCGGCATCCGCCATGCGCTCACCTACATGGGGCTGAAACCCGGGACGCCGTTGACTGAGATCGCCCTCGATAAGGTCTTTATCGGCTCTTGTACCAATGGCCGTATCGAGGATCTGCGTGCCGCGGCAGCGGTGGCCAAGGGGCGTAAGGTGGCGGACAACATCAAGCTCGCGCTGGTGGTGCCGGGCTCTGGCTTGGTCAAGGAGCAGGCCGAGGCGGAAGGGCTTGATGAGGTCTTCACCAAGGCCGGCTTTGAGTGGCGTGAGCCCGGCTGTTCCATGTGTCTGGCGATGAACGCTGATCGGCTGGAGCCTGGTGAGCGCTGTGCGTCCACCAGCAATCGCAATTTTGAGGGCCGTCAGGGACAGGGTGGGCGCACCCATCTGGTCAGCCCGGCCATGGCAGCCGCAGCGGCCTTGCATGGGCGTTTCATCGACGTCCGGGAGATCTGAAATGAAGCCGTTTGAAAATTTCCGCGGTATCCTGCTGCCGTTAGATCGCAGCAACGTCGATACCGATGCGATCATCCCCAAGCAATTTCTGAAATCCATCAAGCGCACCGGCTTTGGCCCGAATCTGTTCGACGAGTGGCGCTATCTGGACCAGGGCGAACCGGGGCAGGACTGTTCCGATCGCCCTTTGAATCCGGACTTTGTGCTCAATGACCCGAAATATGCTGGCGCTAGCATCCTGCTGACACGGCACAACTTCGGCTGCGGCTCGTCCCGTGAGCATGCGCCCTGGGCGCTAGCGGATCACGGCTTTCGGGTGCTGCTGGCACCGAGCTTTGCCGATATCTTCCACCAGAACGCCATCAAGAACGGCCTGCTGCCGGTGGTGCTGGACGAGGCCTTGATCGACGAGTTGTTCGAGTTGGCGGGGGCAGATCAGCCGCTGGAGATGGAGGTCGACCTGCACAACCTGCGGCTGCATCCCTGCGGAGGGAGCAGCGCCCCGATCGAGATCGTCATCGATCCATTCCATCACCATTGCCTGATCCACGGCCTGGATGACATCGGCCTAACCCTGGAGCACGTGGATGAGATCGGCGCCTTCGAGCACCGCCGCCGCCGTGAGGCGCCCTGGTTGTTTGCCTGATGCCGACCGACCGGCACGCGTTGAAGTGATGCGTTAGCCCCTGACTCAGCCAGGTTTGAACAATCCGTCGAAGCTTGCTCGTTGTCGTTGCCGTTGTCGGGATCGAGTATGCGTACGACAAAGATTCCGGCTCTGCCGGGTTAGCATGAAACAAGCCCTTCATCTTGCGAGCCTT
>JGI12048J13642_11159670_pt1 | contig 59390 bp, 48 predicted proteins | sample ElkSlonscriptome_16_FD_13642 | JGI IMG/M metagenome (IMG submission 13642)
TAGTTCAGCTCTCTGCTGCTCCACCTGTAAGCGCGGGGTGAGCAAGGCTTTTTTATCCGGGTCGGTGAAAGATAGTTGTTGAGTGGTAGCAAATTTCGACTCTGCAAATTTCAAAACTTGCTCAGCAACATCCACTTGGTTCTGCAGGTGGGTCTTATCCAGCTCTACCATCACCTGGCCTTTACTAAGGGACTCATTGGCGGCCACCATAATCGATTCAATGACGCCATTCATAGGAGCCGACACTAACCCAGTACAAGGAAGCACTGCAAAATCGATCGCCTAAGCGATTGATTTTGCTAGCAAAGTAAAATCGACATTTTACTTTGCGACTCCGCGAAACGGCTTGTAAGCCGTTTCAGAATGAAAACTCACTATGGCGTCCTGCCATTAAGATATCGGCTGCTTGCCAGGGTTGCTGCCGAGTGATCAGCAGATGCTGCTCCAGCCAAGTCAATAGGGGTGCTTGTCTGGTATCGATATTGGCAACATTAGAAACCCTTTCAATGCTGACCTGGTGCGAGCTGTTGGTTTGCCAAAAGAAGATAGTGGTATCGTTGATAACAGATTGGCTGCTATTCACCATGACAAAGCTCAATTCTGTCAGATTTTGTGCCTGACGAACCGCCTGCTCTAAAGCAAGTAACCTAACCGACTTTTCAAATTGTTGATTCAGAGACTGGTTCATTGTTGATTAATGTTGGCACTACCTTACTGTTAATGTCGACCGCACTTTGGTTTGCTGGTTGTTTTGCTTGTATTCAGCTTAGCACAGATAAAATTAACCGAATTCGGAGCACTTAGATGGCGGGTTTTGCTTATTTAAAGCGACCCTGACAGATAGCACTCAGCCAGAGCAAACAGGATAAAAATCATCGTTTTATAGCGGTTGCTATTTTGGTTCTAAGTATTGGTGGCTTTTCGCCGTGCTGATCGGCAAGGTGACCCACTCCCCCAGAAAGTGCCACGAAGAGTGGCAGGAATTGTTACCAGGCGAAGATTACGTAGATTTAGTAATCCATGCTGAACCAGCTTGGGTACAACAGATCGCAGTTGGGCCGGATATACGCAACCCAGCAAGTAACAGAATTCACGTGGAGAAACGATATGACGGAACCTCTATTCGGAGACCGGGTGTCCAAGCGGCAACTGAACCGGCGCGACTTTTTGAGGCTGACCTCTATGGCAACGGCCGGAGTTGCCATGACACCAGCGCTGATCGGTTGCGTGGCCGACCCAGTGACCGGCGAACAAATGCTGATCTTTATGTCCGAAGAGGACGAAATTGCCGTCGACAAACAGCAAGCACCGCACCAGTTTTCCTCCGATTATGGCGAAGTACAGGACCCGGTGTTGAATGCCTATTTGAAACAGGTCGGGGATGACTTAGCTTCTCGTTCCCATCGGCCACATATGCCATACGATTACAAAGCGGTTAATGCAACCTATGTCAATGCCTATACCTTTCCTGGAGGCAGTATGGCGGCCACCCGCGGTATTCTGCTGGAGATGGAAACCGAGGCAGAACTGGCTGCGTTATTGGGTCATGAAATCGGTCATGTTAACGCCAGACATACCGCCGAGCGGATGAGCCGGGGCATGCTGACTCAGGCAGTTGTAGCTGGAGCGTCTGTAGTCGTGGCCACATCGGAGTATTCTGAATACGGGGGGCTGCTGTCTTCTTTGGGTGGTATTGGTGCTGGTGCCCTGTTAGCAAAATACAGTCGCGATAACGAACGCGAAGCTGATGCCTTAGGTATGGAGTATATGACCCGGGCAGGCCACAACCCCAAAGGAATGGTGGGTCTGATGAATATGTTACAAAACAAATCCAAGCACAAACCTAGTGTGATTGATCAAATGTTTTCCAGCCATCCCATGAGTGATGAGCGTTACGCCACGGCGGTAAAGCAAGCCGATACCAAGTATGGTGGCTATGGTCACAAACCATACGGTAAGGAGCGCTACATGGATAATACCGCCAGCCTGCGAAAAATCCGCGGCGCTATTGAGTCACTGCAGAATGGTGAGGCGGCCATGGCACAAAAAGACTATCTTCGGGCCGAACGCGCCTTTAGATCAGCACTTCAGCAAGCACCATCAGATTATGCTGCCTTGGTAATGATGGCAAAATGCCAAATGGCACAGGACAAACCTAATGAAGCTAAGCTTTTTCTGGAACAGGCCCGGACTATTTTTCCAGAGGAGGCGCAGGCTGTTCAATTGGCGGGTATAACTAAACTGGCGCGACGACAGTATGATTCGGCATTGCAGGATTTCGTTCGATACGACAATTTGCTCCCTGGTAACCCGCATACGGCTTTTCTGCAAGCTACCGCGCTGGAAAGTATGCAGAACAAGCGCGCTGCCGCTGAGCAATACAGTCGCTTTCTCAACAGTGTCCGCCAGGGGCCACAAGCTCAATATGCATTCCAGCGACTGCAATCATGGGGTTATGTCAGATGAGTCAGCCGGTTAAGCTAACGTTCATGATCACTTGCTTTTACGCATTCACTAAAACGAATGTTCTTTTTGTCAAACTGTCATTCGTATCTGAGTTGTGGGTTCAATTCCTAAGTCGAAACAAGTAAATAATGCGTCTTCTGGCACCAAACCAGCAGCAGGGAGGCTGACCCGGTATAACTGCCGCTTAGCTTGCCGAAACACCTTTTCTGCGCGTCTGGTAACAAAAAGACCTGACCGCCTCTATGCACAATAGCCACCACTTATTTTGGTTTTGCTGGCATTTCTGTTTTGTCACTTTTGACATGGAAAGCTGTTATCAACAAGTGTTATTGGTGTTCTGATTTTACTCTCTGCCGGTGTATTTGCCTTTTTACCGCCGTTTTATCAATAAATTTTGTTAATTCTCTTGATCAATATCATGACTTCACTAGTCCTTGGCGACTGATTTGATGGTCATCAATAAATCCTGCCTGCAAGATGGGAAAATACCAAGTCAACCCATCGGCCAATGTTTAAGCTTATTGCTAAGTATGTAGAGACTGGCTGACCAGGAGTAGAGAAAGAGCGGTTGATTGTAGTTATCGATTAACCATGCAGATCGGCTTCACTCAGATTAATCAGGTAATCTATGGTCGCAAAAGTCAGTTCAAATACCCTCCAGTCTTTGGACGCTGGTAACAGTTATCCCTTAGGTGCCACTTATAATGGTGAGGGTGTAAATTTCTCTGTATTTGCTGAATTCGCTGAAAATGTGGACCTGTTGTTCTTTGATCATGAGGACGATGGCAAGCCCAGTCGGGTCATCAAGCTCGAGCCTAAACTAAATCACACCTTTAACTACTGGCATATCTATGTGCAGGGTATCAAGCCCGGACAACGATATGGTTACCGGGTCAGGGGACCTTTTGATCCTCACGGCGGTCATCGCTTTGATGGCGACAAACTATTAATTGACCCCTATGGAAAAGCACTGGCGACCCCAGCAGTTTATGATCCGAAGCACGGATTTAGTGCGGGTGATAATGCTGCCTATGCTATGAAATCAGTCGTGATCGACCGGCGCGATTACGACTGGGAGGGTGATCAGCTACTGAATCAACCCTATAACAGTTTGATGATCTACGAATTACATGTGGGCGGCTTCACTAAGTCTCCCAGTTCCTGCGTGGCCAAGCATAAGCGTGGTACCTTCGCGGGTTTGGTGCAAAAGATTCCCTATTTAAAATCCTTGGGCATTAATTGTGTTGAATTGATGCCAGTGCAGCAATTCGAAGAGCACAGCTTCCAACCTCGTCTCAGTAATTACTGGGGTTATAATCCGATTTCCTTTTTTGTGCCTCATATGGGCTTTAGCTCTAACAAAGATCCACTGGGTGTGGTCGATGAATTCCGGGATATGGTGAAAGCACTGCATCAAGCCGGTATCAGCGTCATCCTGGATGTAGTTTTTAATCACACATCAGAAGGTAATGAACTAGGACCAACCCAGTCCTTTAAAGGATTTTCCAACCGGGTTTACTATCTGCTTAGCGGCGACAGACGCTATTACAGTAATTTCAGTGGCTGCGGTAACACTCTCAATGCCAATCGTTCCGTGGTGCGTCGTCTGATTCTGGACTGCCTGAAATATTGGGTCGCGGAGATGCATGTGGATGGTTTTCGCTTCGATCTGGCCTCTACATTCTCACGCGACGAGTTTGGTTCGCCCTTGGCAAACTCGCCAATCCTTTGGGATATCGAAACTGATCCGGTGCTTGCCAGTGCCAAAATTATTGCTGAGCCATGGGATGCAGCAGGACTTTACGAAGTCGGCTCCTTTGCAGGACATCGTTGGTCTGAATGGAATGGCCGCTTCCGGGATGATATTCGCCGCTTCGTGAAAAGTGACGACGGCATGACCCAGCATCTGGCGGCGCGTCTGACCGGTAGTTCAGATTTATTCTCACGACCCGGTTCGCTGCCTAATCGAAGCATTAATTTCATTACCTGCCATGATGGCTTTACCCTGCATGATTTAGTGTCCTACAACGAGAAACACAACCTTGAAAATGGCGAAGGCAATAAAGATGGCGCTGATGCTAACTTTAGCTGGAATTGCGGTGTGGAAGGTGCCACCGATGATGCCGGTATTTTGACTCTCAGAAAGCGCCAGATGAAGAATCTAATGACCCTGCTGATGATTTCTGAGGGCACTCCCATGTTATTAATGGGAGATGAAGTCATGCGGTCACAAAATGGCAACAATAATGCCTGGTGCCAGGATAACGAAACCAGTTGGTTTAATTGGACAACGGTCAAAGAAAACGACGATATGCTGCGTTTCGTGAAGATGCTGATTGAGAGCTATAAGCAATTGGAAGTGTTTCAACTCAATGAGTTCTGGATGGCTCCGGCCTGTGCGGTCTACCCTCATCTCACCTGGCATGGCGCAAAGCTCTATCAGCCGGATTGGGGGGCGAAGTCTCGTACCCTGGCCTTTACCTTGAATTACATCGCTTCTGGCGATCACCTCCACGTCATGATCAATGCGCACTGGGAAAAAGTATTTTTTGAAGTGCCCTTACCTGGTTCCAGTGAAATCTGGTATCGGGTGGTAGATACCTACCGTGATTCACCTGATGACTTTATGGAATTAAGCAAGGCTCCGGCCCAACTGACCCGGCAAATTCAGGTGCAGTCCCGCTCTATTGTCATCCTGAAAACCCAAAAGCGAAAGGTTGGAAAAGACGTCATGACAAGAGCGGGAAAATAATTAATTTATGAATAACCTGGTTGTTACTCGTGAACTTAAATTACCAGATCTGCTGCGTTTAGAGCGCTATCGCCGCATGCCGGAGCTGGGGCCGTCTGTATTGTTTTTTTCCGGTGGCTCAGCGCTGCGAGGTTTGAGTCGGGAGCTAACACTCTATACTAAGAATTCTATTCATCTGTTATCTCCGTTTGATTCAGGTGGAAGTTCTGCCAAGCTCAGAGAGGCATTCAATATGCCTGCCGTGGGCGATATTCGAAACCGCCTGATGTCGTTGGCCGATTACAGTATCACCGGCAATCCTGAAGTCTATATTCTAGCCAATTACCGGCTGCCTGAAGATTCGGATAATCAATCACTTACGGCGATGTTGGATGCCATGATTGCGGGCCAGCATGAGTTAATGCGAGCGGTACCTAATCCAATGCGTCGTTTGCTATGCTTGCAATTGAATTTTTTTCGTACAGCCATGCCCGAACATTTCGACTTGCGCGGCGCCAGCATTGGAAATTTAATCGTTACCGGCGGATACCTGAACTATCAGCGTCATCTGGACCCGAGTTTGTATTTGTTTTCCAAAATTCTGGCTGTTCAAGGCGTGGTCAGAGCTATCGTCAGTAAGCCCTATCATTTAGTGGTGGAGCTGGCTAATGGCGAGACGGTTGTTGGGCAACATTTGATAACTGGCAAAGAAGCCGCGCCGATTCAATCTCCCATTCGTAAAGTGTCTTTGTCTTCATCATCTGACGAGAATTGCCCGGTTACAGCAAATCTAAGCGATAAAGTGGCAAGGAATATTAAAGGTGCGGATCTGATTTGTTATCCACCGGGCAGCTTTTATTCCAGCATTATTGCTAACCTGCTACCCAATGGTGTCGGGCGGGCGGTGGCGCACAATTATTGCCCTAAGGTTTACGTGCCTAATCTCGGGCATGATCCGGAGCAAATTGGTATGACAATTGATGATACGGTGGGCGTTTTGCTCAGCTATCTGCAGGGGGATTGCCAAAAGAAAGTGAAGCACAACCAATTGTTAAATTACGTACTGATAGACAGCAAACATGGAGATTACCGATCCGGTATAGCTACCAAAAATCTGCGAAAAATGGGTATTGAAGTGGTTGATACCCCCTTGATTAGCGAACGATCGGCTCCTCTGTACGACAGAACATTGTTGGCACGTGCGCTGCTTTCAATGACTTGATACAAGATCACACTGACACGATGTGGCTAAAACCTAACCCTCTGCCAACCGCTCTTAGCAAGAGGATAAGAATTTACCAATATACTATTCAGGGGTTCCGCGATGACGCATTTGCAGCACAAGTTAATTGAAGGAGACCACTTTCACTACACCGATTTTCCGGTATACAGCGGGGAGGATGGCGTGTCCTTCAAATTCTCTGACAATATGGCTCATGTGAGGTATCAGCCCGCTCATCCTAATCCATATGCTCCAGAAGGTGAGCAAGGGCATGGTGAGTTAGTAGCAAAGTGGATTTTCTGTGAAGAGCCAGAAAAATCAGAGGGCTTGCTCAAAAGTGGTATCCAATTAATGATGGATTCACAGCTAGCTCCGAACGCCTGTCTTGGCTTGCATGTGCATGTTCGCACAGAAGAAATTTATTATCTGATTGAAGGCGAGGCAGTGGTTAAACTGTACGCGGGAGATAATAAAATAGCCCGTAAACTCAACCCTGGTGACGCTCATCTAATCCGGCCGGGAGAAAGTCATACCCTGCAGGCCGGGGCTCGTGGAGCCCGCTTTATCGTTGTGGCTGCAGCAGTGGACGAGGGTAAGTGAAAGAGAACAGAATGGGGAGGAGCCAGAGGGAGCGAAAGCGTCAAAAGCTGAAAACTATGCCAACCGTGCCGCTGTCGAAATTGCCCTCATAGGCTGATGTTGATTCACATAAAGCTGCGCCAGCGCACAAGAGGCTAGTTTGGCTAGCCGACTGTTAGAGCGGCTGGTCAGCATAATGGGGACTCTCGCACCCAGTATAATGCCCGCGGCCTCAGCACTGGCGAGGTAAATTAGTTGCTTTGCCACCATCGCTCCGGCTTCAAGATCTGGGGCCACCACAATATCAGCATCACCAGCGATATCTGAGCGAATAGCTTCTGCGTCCGCCGCCATCTTTGAGATGGCATTGTCGAATCCCAGCGGACCATCTACCAGTGCACCGGTGATTTGACCGCGATCCGCCATCTTACATAGCGCGGCCGCATCCACCGTCGAAGGAATTTTGGGGTTGACTTCCTCCACTGCTGAAAGAATCGCTACTTTGGGTTGAACGATGCCCAGCACATGGGCCAGGTCAATGGCATTCTGAACAATGTCGGCTTTATGATGCAGGGTGGGAGCAATATTGATTTCGGCATCGGTAATCAGTAACAACTTGGCATAGTGGGGAACATCCATAACAAAAATGTGACTCATTAAACGGTCAGTGCGCAAACCAGATTCTTCTTTTACCAGCTCGGCCATAAATTTGTCGGTTGGCAAAGAGCCTTTGATAATGGCCTGCGCATCTCCCTGGTGTACTGCCTGTAATGCCCGCCGGGTGGCATCGAGACCATGAGCCGCATTGATAATTCTGATATCGGACAGGTCCAATCCGGCCTCCTCACTAATTGTTCTTAGCAATTGATCCGGGCCTATTAACAGCGGTTCTATCAAGCCTTGTTGTCTGGCTTCTAAAGCGCCTTGCAGGGAAAGCGCATCACAAGGATAAACCACGGCACTGGCGACCGGCGCAAAGGATTCGGTGGCGGTGAATAACTCCCGATATCGTGCACCACGTTCGTGTAACAGCACCTCAGGCAATTGCATCCGGGGACGTCGCACTTTTTCGGTGGGAGCCACCACTTCGGCCACACCTTCGATCACCATCTCATCGTGTTGATTTGTGCAATGACAACTGAATACCAAACGATTTTTTGAGCTGAGCTTTTCGGTCACTGATAACAGCACTTTGATAGTGTCACCGATACCCACTGGTTTGCGAAAGCGCAGGGTCTGTTTGAGATAAATGGTGCCAGGACCCGGTAATTCCGTTCCCAGTACCGCTGAAATGAGCGCACCACCCCACATGCCGTGGGCGATCACCTCGTGAAACATATCGGACTTAGCATATTCTTCGTCCACATGGGCCGGGTTGACGTCTCCAGACATGACGGCGAACAAATCAATATCTTCGGCAGTGAGAGTGCGCTGCAGTTCGGCACTGTCGCCTACCGCAATTTCAGCAAAGGTTTTATTTTCTATGTATTGCATGATATGACCATAGCAAGGGGACGGATGCCAATATCCTAACATCTCCACGCCGGGGTTTCCTGGTTGGATAACTACAGCCCTTGGTCGTGGTTGTTTATCCTTTTTGCTGTAGTAAGATTGCTCAATCACAGCAACTCTGTTTGCAGCGAAAATGAAAACGCAACAGAAACTAAAACATAAGCAAAAAAGATCAAAAACAAAAAGAAAACAAAAAGCATGCTCTGCTATTTTTTGACTATCCTTTCACTAGGTCCCTTTCTGCCCGGAAAACTCACGGGTTCTGCTCAACTTTGTTCGACCTCTTTCTTATCAGTGGCAGTTTAACCGGAGTCAGTAGTGGTTTTTTATAATGCGGATAGTGGTATTAAGTGGGTGTCTTTAGCGATATCAATGACGACGACGAACCTTCGTATTGAATCGTTATCTTAATAACTGAAAAACAAGTGTTTCTTAAATAAGTAGAACGAAAACAGTTGGTTGAGTTGACAAGAATTGTTAGAAACATAGAACCAAGGTGGATTTGATCACGTCCTTTAATGGCCGGACGTGATTGGCCAATCCGTGCTTACGTAATGAGGAGAAGAATTCGATGACGCTTTCCACCCAGCAACTTGAGGAACTTCAGCAGCGTCGCAACAAGATTACGGAAGGCGGTGGCGCCGATAAACTGGAAAAGCGTCGTGCCAAAGGTTTGATGACGGCGAGAGAACGACTGCAGGCATTATTTGTGGCTAATACCTTTCAGGAAGTTGGAATGCATATTCGCCATACAGCCCAACATTTCGGTATGGATAAAAAGGAATTGGCGGCTGATGGTGTGGTATGTGGTACTGGCTATGTGGATGGTCGCGTGGTTGCAGCTTTTAGTCAGGACTTTACGGTGGCCGCCGGTACACTGGGTAAAATGCATGCGGAAAAAATGGTCATGCTGATGCAGTTTGCCATGAAAATGGGTATTCCCGTAGTGGCCTTCAAAGATTCTGGTGGTGCCCGGATTCAGGAGAGCGTTGACGCACTATCAGGATATGGTCGGGTATTTTACCAGAACGTGGCCTTGTCGGGTGTAGTACCACAGATTGCTGTCATCGCGGGACCCTGTGCGGGCGGAGCTTCTTATTCCCCGGCCTTGATGGATTTTGTCATCATGACCCGTAACAATGGCCGCATGTTTATTACCGGACCTGAGGTGATAAAGGCCGTCACTGGACGCGTTACCACTATGGATGAAATTGGTAGTGCCGATGTGCATTCCACGGTAAGTGGCAACGTCCATTTCGTTGCCGAAGACGACCAGCACGCCGTCCAGATTTTACAGTCCTTACTCAGTTATTTACCCGGAAATAACACCGAAGACCCACCGCACCGGCCCAACGAAAACATTGCTTTAGCCCGTGATGAAAGCATTAATGCACTCATTCCGGATTCCATTGCTGAAGCCATGGATACCCGGCAGGTTATTCATAAGCTCGTAGACAACGACGATTTTCTGGAGGTCCATGCGGGCTGGGCAGGCAACATTATCGTGGGTTTTGCTCGTATCGAGGGTATCGTAGTTGGCATCGTGGCCAACCAACCCACCGTTAAAGCCGGCGCTTTGGATATCGATGCGTCCGATAAAGGCTCACGCTTTATCCGTTTTTGTAATGTGTTCAATATCCCCTTAGTAACCCTGGTCGATGTGCCCGGATTTTTACCCGGTGTCGAACAGGAACGGGGGGGGATTATTCGTCACGGCGCTAAACTTTTGTATGCCTATGCATCGGCTACAGTGCCAAAAATCACCGTGATTTTACGCAAAGCCTACGGTGGTTCTTATTTGGCCATGTGTGCACAAGAAATGGGTACCGATTTAGTTTATGCCTGGCCTTGTGCGGAAATTGCCGTTATGGGTGCCCAGGGTGCTGTGAATATTCTGTACCGACGCGAAGTCAAAGAAGCAGATGACCCGGAACAAAAGACTAAAGAGTTGGTTGAAGATTACCGTGATCAGTTCGCCTCTCCTTATTTGTCCGCAGCTAAGGGGTATATTACTGATGTGATCGAACCGGCCGAAACCCGGGGGTTGTTGGCGCTGTCATTGAACAAGATTCTGTCCAAACGGGAACTGCGTCCAGCGAAAAAACACGGCAATATGCCGGTGTGATTCTGGTCGGTCGGCGATGGGTTTAAACAGAGCGATAGCTATAACCAGGCAAAACCCGGCCAGCGTAAAAAGCACAGTATTAACGCTACAGCTAAAGATTAGGGCCAAAGTAAGCACCGGATTAAAATCAGGTTTTGACTATGAATGATATTTTGTTCCTGACCACCGATATCTATGCCTTTGCAATCTTTATTTCCATGCTGGTGGCAGTGATGATTCGCGTGATCGTCTTTACTTTTGACTTTGCGCAAGAGACCCCGGAAGAACCAACACCAGTAGCGGTACCTCAGATAGTTGAAGCGGAGGAGGTGCCAGTGGCTGCTATTGCTGCAGCGGTATACACGGTGATGGGTCCCCATCGCATTGTTAACATTAAACCAGCGTCAAAAGCTCAAGATTGGAAAAGTGAAGGGCGTAGTAGCCATCATCGCTCACATAATATTCCGCGACGTCGATAGCTTCGTACGGGTTCAAATTCAGCACTGAAAAAGATTGCCATTTATTCCAGGCGAAGAAACATCGGTTTATGACGCGCAGCAACAATGATGACAACAGCTTTATACCTATAAATTGGGAGTTTTTATGGAGCGCACATTCAAGATAACAGTTGATAATCGGGAGTATCACGTCACTGTTGAGGAAATTACTGAATCCGGTAGCCTGGTGCTTCCTGATGCAGGCAGTATGCATATTCCAAAAGCGGCTTCATCAGCGGCACCTCCTTCTGCTCCAGCTCCAGCTCCAGCCAGTGCCCCAGCTTCTGCTGCTGCAGAAGCTGGCGATGAAGTAAGCCCGTTGGCGGGAAAAATTGTGTCAGTAGAAGTCAGTGTCGGGCAACAAGTAAAAACCGGCGATAAGATCGCCTCAGTGGAAGCGATGAAAATGGTCACTCAAGTGGTTGCCCACAGCACGGGTGCGGTGACTCGGGTGGATGTAAAAACCGGTGATGCAGTGGAAGCGGGTCAGGTGTTGCTTAATATCGCTCAGGCGGACTAGATTATGGAAGGTATCGAGTCAGTAGAATTCTTTAGTCTGGATATGTTTCAGGGAGTGGCAACCCTGGTCGCTTCCGAGCCCGGCGTAGCCGCTATGCGGATATTCCTGATTTTTTTCGGTTTTTTGCTGATTTATCTCGGCCGTAAAGGTGTTTTAGAAGCCTTGCTCATGGTGCCGATGGGCATGGGTATGAGTACGATCAATGCCGCGGTGCTGTTTTGGGATCAGGAACTGGGTACCCAAGGCACCTTGTTTTTGAATCCTCTGGTCGAGACTACCGACGATGTGGTGACTTGGTTACAGATCGATTGGCTGCAACCACTCTATACCCTGGCATTCAGTAACGGCTTAATCGCCTGTGTGGTTTTGCTGGGCATTGGCATGCTGTTGGATGTTGGATTTGTGATGGCAAGACCTTTTCAATCCATGTTTATCGCCTTATGTGCCGAGCTGGGTACTGTGGTTACTTTCCCTCTGGCCATGTCATTAGGTCTACCTATTAATGATGCGGCTGCCGTTGCCACCATTGGGGGGGCGGATGGACCGATGATTTTGTTTGCCGCCTTAATTCTGTCGCCAGAATTGTTTGTTCCTATTACGGTGGTGGCCTATTTGTATCTGGGCCTGACTTATGGCGGCTACCCTTATCTGATTCGCTTAATGGTGCCGAAACATATTCGGGCGATCAAGATGCCAGACGAAAATAAGAAAGAAATTCCGGTCAGAGATAAAGTGGTATTTTCAGTGGTTGCCTGTACCGTTTTAAGCTTGCTATTTCCGGTTGCTGCGCCTTTGTTCTTGTCGCTTTTCCTGGGCGTGCTTATTCGTGAAAGTGGTCTGCTGAAATATGTGGAGACTTTTAGCGGCCCGGTTTTATACACCGCCACCTTTTTCCTTGGCTTACTACTTGGTGTGCTCTGCGAGGCAAATACCTTGCTCGACAAGTCTGTGCTGATTCTGCTGGTGTTAGGCATTACTGCTTTATTAATTTCTGGTATTGGCGGATTGCTTGGGGGGTATCTCTTGTATTTCCTTACCGGAGGTAAATTCAATCCGGTGATTGGTATTGCCGGTGTGAGTTGTGTACCCACCTGTGCCAAAGTGGCGCAAAAATGTGTGTCTGAGGAGAATCCGGATTCTATTGTGTTGCCCTACGCTTTGGGCGCTAACATCAGTGGTGTCATTACCTCAGCGATTTTCGCTAGTATTTTCATCTCGGTGGTTAATCAGTTGCAGTAGAGCCTCTGACCTGTGGATAGGGATTCAGTGGCCTGTCACCAGGGTTCTATGATATTTCGGCCGTTTAGGTCGGGATTGCTAACGGCAAATGGGGAGAAATGTACCAATCGGCGAGTGATTACGAGCTGGCCTAACTAAGAGTTGACCAGAAAATTTCAGGTGTGCGGCAAGGGTATTTTATTAATTGATTTTTGCTCGCCTTAGCATGGGTTATTTAAATAGCCAGGCTGTTATTGAATTATAAAGATCTGGACTAGGTTAGATGTACTCAAACTGATGAATGACACCAAAACATGCCAACAAAAATTTCAGTTTGTCGTTTTTGCACCCAATGATTGGTGTGGCCAGTGGATGAACCGCCAGCAGTTATTCAGCCGTATCGGCCAGCACTTTGATGTTATCTATAGCATTGGTATGTTTTGCAGTTGGGATGTCAGCAGCAGCGAATTTAAAAAAGCTCCTTTATTTGCCGACCACAGCTACCATGAAAATGTGACGGTAGTCACACAGTCTAAATGGCCACTGCGGATACCACGTTTCCCGCTATTGGATTCTTGGTTAGTAGATGCTTTCAGCAAGCGTTTGCTAGCGCTTGATATTAATATAAAGTTATACCGAACAGATTAAAGTTTGTGGAGTTCATCGATATACCCACTTAAGCTGCACGAGTATCTGGCAGTGGGTAAACCGGTTATTTCAACGCCTATTTAATGCTGTCATGGAGTTTGCCAATGTCATCAGTGTCGCTAACGATGCTGATGACTGGATAACTCTGATAAAGAAGATTTTTAAATCGGTTGACTCCGTCGGAACAATTGAGCGACGTCGTGAGATTGCCGCAAAAAATACTTGGGAAGCCAGGGTCGATTCACTGCTGAACCATATTTTGTAATTCCAGATCGAACCTTTCCAATATTATGTTGCATAGGTTCTCGTGTTTTGTCGAATGGCGTCAGAGTTAAGCCTTCTGAGTGTGATCGTTGGTTGTTGTGATTTAGCAACGCAAAAATTATTGATCTCTGTGTTTGCCCAGCCGTGCATACCTGGAGGTGGAAGACAGCAAAACCGTTAATAATACCTTCCTTGGTGTTTGTTAAGCAACTGACTCTGAGTCAGCTTTGTGAACTGCCGCCGGTGGAGGAAGTCTCTGGCTTCGATGGTGCTTCGGCAGTACCAGTATTCGCAGTTACTGAGCCGCTATCTGATGGGACGGGCGCAGCAGCGGACGGTGTCGCTTCTTCGGTTATTCTTTGTTTATCCGCCATGGCTGCTGTAGCAGCATCCTCATTGAAGCAATAGCCAAAGGCTCCATCTTCGGTGGCGGTGATGTGGATGTGCTCGATAGGCTCTCCATTGGCCAGCCTGCCAAGACATTCAGCGGATAGTTCTGGCAGCACGGTGCGATTCAAAATATGCTCAATATTCCGGGCTCCGGTATCCACTTCCTGTGAGCGGGCAACGATGTTGATGAGTACATCCTGGTCATAGGTAAATTTAGCACCATAGTGATCATTGACTCGCTTTTTGATGCGGTTCATATTGATCACTGAGATTTTCACCAGGTTTTCATCTTCAAGAGGGTAATAGGTGATCACGTTGGTGCGGCCGAGGAAAGCGGGCTTAAATATTTTAAGTAGCTCAGGGCGGATACTGTCCAACAGTTCATCCGGTTCTGGCTTTTCTTCGGAAGCCGCATAAACAGATCGCAGAGCTTCTTCCCCTGCGTTGGACGTCATGATAATAACCGTATTCTTGAAATCGATATCACGACCTTCGCCGTCTTTGATGGTGCCCTTATCGAACAAGTTATAGAACACATCCTGCACCCCCTGATGGGCTTTCTCCATCTCGTCCAATAATATCACTGAGTAGGGCTTGCGTCTGGCGGCCTCTGTCAGTACGCCACCCTCGCCGTAACCCACATAACCCGGAGGAGAGCCAAGCAGCATAGACACTTTATGTTCTTCCTTAAACTCCGACATATTTATCACGGTCAGATTTTGTTCACCGCCGAACAGCAGATCGGCCAGCGCCAACGCCGTTTCGGTTTTACCGGTACCAGAGGAGCCTACCATCATAAACACCCCGATGGGTTTACGAGGGTCGGTGAGCCCGGCGCGGGAGGTGCGAATGGCCTGAGCAATGGCTTCCAGCGCATGGGACTGACCAATGACCCGCTGTTCGAGGGTATCGCGCAGATTAAGTACGTTGTTGATCTCGTCACCAATCATTTTACCCACAGGGATTCCGGTCCAGTTAGCGACCACATCAGCAATGGCTTGACCATCTACATGGGGTAGCATTAACGGTTCTTCCCCTTGAATGGTTGACAGCTCACCGGTCAGTTGCTGGTACTCTGCTTTTAATTGAGTGACTTCAGCATCGTCTAACTGGCCTTCTGGAGTGGATACTGTTTCGGCAGTGGCTGCCGTCTCAGTGCTTGCCTCTGCTTCACTGTCTTTAAGTAGGGCATTGCGGGCGTTGTAGTCGCCTTCCAGTTTGTTGCGGACTTCCAGTATTTTGGCAATCAGATCCTTTTCGTGTTGCCATTGTTGTTCTTGTTGTGCCAGTGAATCTACCAGGATTTCCCGCTCTGCCAGCAGTTCGTCCAAAGCCGCTTGATGAGAACCAGTAGACACATTCTCCTGGGAAATCAAATCCCGGTTAGTATCAATTTGCTCGATGCGGCGACGGGTGTCTTCGATCCGTGATGGAGTGGCGCTTTGGCTTAGAGATACTCGTGCGCAGGCGGTGTCCAGTAAACTCACCCCTTTGTCGGGGAGTTGTCTGCCGGGAATGTAACGGGCTGATAATTTAACGGCCTGAATAATCGCGTCATCTGAGATGCGCACTTTATGGTGTTTCGCCAATGTTTTTGAGATGCCCCGAAGCATATCCACGGCGACTGATTCTGAAGGTTCTTCCACCTTAACGACCTGGAAGCGTCGGGTCAGAGCAGGGTCCCGCTCAAAATATTTTTTATATTCAGCCCAGGTAGTGGCGGCGACGGTGCGCAATTCACCCCGGGCCAATGCGGGCTTTAACAGATTGGCGGCATCGCCTTGGCCTTCTTTACCACCGGCACCGATCAGAGTGTGGGCTTCATCTATGAACATAATAATGGGCACAGTGGAGGCTTTGACCTCATCAATTACCGATTTCAGGCGTTGTTCAAACTCACCCTTCATGCTGGCACCCGCCTGTAGCAAACCCAGATCTAAAGTATGGATATGCACACCTTTCAATGGGTCAGGTACGTCATCCTGGGCAATACGCAGTGCCATGCCCTCGACCACGGCAGTTTTTCCCACACCCGCTTCTCCAGTCAGAATGGGATTGTTCTGACGTCTGCGGGTAAGAATATCTATACACTGACGAATCTCAGTATCACGCCCGAGTACAGGATCGATCTCATTGTTACGAGCACGCTCGGTCAGGTTCACTGTATATTGGGCCAGTGCTGCACCGCCCCCAGCGACGGGAGGTGCTCCTTCTGCCGGTGCGGCCGCGCCACCACCGGGTTTGAAATAAGCACGGCTTTCTGAGGATTGCCCGGTGACTGCCTTAACGGCAGAGGGAATTCTCTCCAAAGCAATCTCACGTAGACTTTTGACTGAACTCTGGAGCTGTCCACGCAAGGTGCTCTCCGCCATTATGGCCGCGAACAGGTGTGCTGAGCTGATAAAACTCACACCCATTTCTACTGAGGCTAACAGCCATCCCGCTTTCATGGCATCCACCAATCCCGTGGCAAAAGGCACCATTTCCCTTGGATTGTCTCGTTTGAAAAGGCTGACTGAATGAGCCAGTTCTTTGCTGACCTTGCCGATATCGATGTTTAATTGTTCGAGGACCCGATCCAGATCGCTGTCACTTTCTTCCAGAATTTTGAGCATTACGTGCTCAATTTCGAGCGATCCGTGGCGCTCCTGTTGTGCCAACCGTAAACCTTCCTCCAGTGCCTTCCGAACCACTGGTGTGGTCGGCTTAATCAGTTGTCTCAGGTTGATTTCAATCATAAAAGGGCCTCTGCTGTTAATTTTTTATTGAGCGTTCGCTGCATGGCATGGCGCGATACGGCGACCTTGATATAGTGATGGGGTGGGTAATCTCCATGAACTTTGCTGTTCCAGCCGAGTAGGGGGGGCGTTTGCTGATCGGCCAGACGAGTAGCTGGAAGCTTGCGTTGTTGTACCTCCAGTGACAGATCAAAATCCAGTGCGACTCCTGCCATGGTGCGGATCAAGGAATACATGGACGTGAGCATATCGGTGCCTGAGACCAGCCGGATAAATTTGTCATAGTCGATATCTTTAAATTGCACGGTAAAGCGGTTTTGAATGGCCCATGTCTTTTCGCCCAGAATCGCTTGCAAACCAAGCACATGGTTGCGTCCTAGTCTGTTGCCTGAACGGGTGCGAATATCCTCTGGCATGGTTTGCCACTGTCCGCGAAAGGGCAAAATGTCGACCTCGAGGCCAAACTGCTGCTTAATGGCCTGGGACAGCGCCAGTGGTGAACACACTCTTCGACTAATCAATCCGGCGCAGTTAAATTCTGCGCCTCTGGCCTGATAAAAATTGGCGTCTGTCTTAGAGGATAGCCCGAGCAAACCTTTGATCATTTCGCCGTAGCGATCCCGGTTATATTTGGGGTCCAGCCGCTGGTTTTCTTCAAAGGCAATGGCGACCCGGTACTTTTTCCAGGCCCGGTAGAACAGCGACAAGCTGCGGTGGTCGAGCAGATCAAAGAAATGCTTCATTGATGCATCTTTCTTTCTCAAGCGCTGCAGCACCAATTCCCGGTAGTGAAAAGGCAGAACACCTTTGGAACCAACCATACCCCAAAAATTAACCTCTAACTCCCACTGTTCTGCATGAGCAAGTCTACCTTCCCCGCCCACTGTCAATTTGTGTACGCTGGCACCTTCAAATGCCAGGCTGGGATTCATAGAAAAGCGGAGTGGCTCCTTACGCGGAGGATAATATTTACCGATGGGCGCAAGGGTTTGTGCATTAGCCTGATCCGTGCTTAGTGTATGGTCTGTTGTTTCCACAGGAGCCGGGGCCTGCTGTTCTTTGCCGGCACCTTTGCTGTGGGCTTCACTGAGAGTACTGCCCGAGGACCTGGCTTCTGGTACTGGTTGATAATGTTCAAGCAGGCGCACTAGTTGGAAAAAATCATAGCGCCAGGGCTCGCGCTGGATTTTTTTTAGCAGGTCGGACTGCCGTGTTAAATCAGGGGTTGACTGCCGATTCTCGGTGGCCATTTCTTTAATATATCCTGTCGGCCTTTAACCCTTGCGACGAGCCGGGTAAAGGTATTGATGGAGCAATACAGTGCGAAGAAACGTTCCAGAATAGAGGCAAATAGAAAGGTGCTGTTGCCCGACATCAGCGTTTCATCAAAGGTCACTTCTATTTCAATGCCCCGGCAGATGGTAGTTTTACCATCCAGTGTAACTGGCGCAGTCATGGGTCGGGTGACAACACTGACAATAGCGGCGATCAGTGCCCGGGTGGCCGAGCTGTCCTGGAAATCATAAATCGACAAGATCTCTTTCAGTACCTCCAGCGCATTGGGGCTATCCAACGAAAGATAGTTCAACGCTAAGTGGGATACCAGCCGCCAGCGCGCACCATCTCGAAGTGGTGGCCTGACTGTGGGGGTCAAATGGGTGAGGGTATGGATGCCGCCTAAAGCAACGCCAAGGTCCAGGCATTTGAACTGAGGCTGCCCACCCCCAAATGGTAGCTTTTCCGGCGTGTTGCGGTTAAAGCAAACCAAATCTACCGACAGGGTTTCATCATCTAGTTTGGCCGGTGAGAAGTTCAGGTCGATCAGCGTCAACTCCACTTCACTGCCGGGTTCATTGCCCAGTTCCCCACCAATTTTAGGGTAGCGCTGGCTATGCCAGAAATGTTGAGTTTCCCGGTTAATATCGAAGTGGGTTAAGCCGTAAATCGGCTTGTACTCTTTCTTGATACCTTCGCCGGTTAACCCCATCACTTTTTCTATGGAATAAGTTTCAAAGTTATCCGGGAATCGGGCATCGGGCTGAATGGTATAACTGTTTAGTTCGTGCTCAAGGCTGATGGGCTCCGCCCGGCGTTTAAACAAGTTGATGACCGGACTGCAACCGAGGGCAAAATGATCCGCACTCAGATTACGTTCCAGTTCTAAATTAGAGCGGTTCAAATAGATGTACAACTCAATGCTGTGGCCGCTATTTTCGTCCAGGTATTGATCTAAGCCATGCATATCGAGAAACAGAAATTTCTCTGGAAATATCATGTACTCGGTCAGTAATCGATAGCCGGGAAAGGATTGATCAGGGCAGGGTAGCAAGCCTTCATCGTCGTCGAAACCAGCGGCGCTAATTACCGAGGGGTTTAACAGAATGGGTCGGGTATCACTTTCCCCTTTGGCCAGTACCACTTGCACACAATGGTTCAATAACAGTTCGTACAGGACATAGGTGTATTGGGATTGTCCTTTTAAAAAAAAGCGCAACTTGTGCAGGTTCAATTCAGCTAAGTTTATTTCTGGTGTAAATGCTTCGATTTTGAGCTGGATGACCGATGAGGCGTTGTCGACTTGCTGTGAACCCGGTGTAATGAAGGGGCGTTCCTTCAGCGTAGCGGAGGTGATGTTGATGGGTAAGATGTCCACGTCGTAACAGTTCTGGAAGTTACATACGCGCCCTTGAAATGGGTCGCTCTCGAGACGGGATTCACGAGCCACATGCAGCGGTGCATCTAAATCCGGTGCCGGTTTGAATTGCACCACTGACATAGCGGGAATGGGTCGCAAGTAGTGAGGATAGAGTTGATTCAGCAGCGCATCAGAGAGTTCAGAGAAATCGTCATCGAGCCGGTATTGAATGCGTGAGTTAAGGTAGGCGACCCCTTCCAGCAGTCGACTCACATGAGGATCTTCCACCACATCTTCAGAGATGCGTAAGCGACCCGCAATTTTTGGATGGATGCGGCCAAACTCAGCTCCGGACTGACGTAAAAATGCCAGTTCTTTGGCGTAGAACGGCAGTAAATCATCACTCATCAGCGCGCCTCCTGCACAGATACAATGGCTGAAATCGGCTCCAGAGAGGAGTCAAATACGACTTCTTCTGGTGCCGGGTCCGCATACATAATGGCTTCAATGCGAAAATTAAGGCTAGTGTCTTCGCCCCAGCTATCTTCCATGGTAATCACACGAACCGACTTGAAGCGGGGTTCAAACTGCATAATATGATCTTCCACGGTCCTGCAAAACTCCCCTTTGCCTTCCTGGCTTAGAAAGTTAATGGTATGCAGGTCCGGTAGTCCGTAATTCACTAACGAGTTTTCCAGTTCTTGCAGGCCTTCAGGGGCAGACATTGGGCGGAAACGAGTATTCAGCAGTTGCTCCAGATCACGTCGAACCGATTCCCGCAATTCACTGAGGATTTGATGCCGGTTTTTTGCCGGTTCTGTTTGTTGCTCCGGGCGGTCATCAATGAGACGATCTAAAACCGATGGCCTTAATTTCTGGGCTTTATTAATTGCAATCATAGTTCAGCAGGCTTCTTTCAAGAAGAATAATCATAGTCGATCCTGGTGTTATTGCCTTTTAGGACGGGTCAGCCCGGTGCTGTTACCTCTGTAGTCAGGTGCAGTTCTGAAACCAGGCGGTCCGCCTGGTAATGCGGTCGCAAGTAAATGGCGGTCCAAAACGAGCCCGGTTTTTCCGGTATTTCCTTCACTTCCACACTGGCTTCCCGCAACGGATAGCGGGCTTGCATAAACCAATCCGAGTCTTCCTGAGAGGTTACGTATTGATTGAGCCAGGACTGTAATTGACGCTGGCATTCGTCTGCCCTTTTCACCGAACCAATCATCTCCCGCGTCATGATTTTAATGTAGTGTGCGAAGCGGGAGCCGCACAGTACATGTTGCAGCATAGCCGATAATTTAGCATTGCTGTTGGCAATTTTGTCGCTATACCCTTTGGAATGATGGACTGAGGGGGTACTGTAAAAACCCGCCATGGGAACATCGTAGCATTGGCATAGAGGAATGAAGCCAAGTTCACTGAGAGAGCGTTCTCTTTCGTCTGAAAAGACTGCTTCGACCACAGGTTTAAAGGCAAGGTTATTGGCATCGGTCGGGAAGTAGTCAGTGACCAGACTGTCCACCAGCCCGCCCGCCTGGTGATCGCGTAGCACCCCGCGTATATGGGAAAACCAGCCGACATCGGCGAATTCGCGAATCAGTACTTTTGCCAGCGCAAAATTGGCGTATCCCCAGAGGAAGTGATCCCCGTGTGCTAAGGCATCTTGTTCAGAAAACATCATGCTGCCATAAGGTGTGACCGTTAGACTGTAAGGTCGCCGCAGTATCACTCTTGGGAGAGTGATGCCCATAAAGCGAGTGTCCGGGTGGTCTCTGAAGCGTTTCCACGGAATGTAGTCGGCTTCGTTAAATAGTTGCCTTAAGTTTAATGGGTAGCTGAGCTGTTCAAAATCATCCAATTCAAACAGTTCTGGTGCGGCGTTGACAAGCATGGGTGAGAAAGCGGCTGCACCAATCTCGGCGAGATGTTCCAGCGTGGAGATGTCATTATAGGGATGGTTGTTGAAGGGTTTATGAGCGATTTCGAAATCCAGCAGGATGACGCCATAGGGTTCGCCACCTGGTATATCATATTCTTCGCTGTAAACTTTTTGGAAGAGCTGGCTTTGATCAAATTCTACTGAACGGTTAACGTCTTTGGTGATTTCTGACCAGGTGATATCCAGAAAACGAACTTTGATAAGTTTGCGGCCCGAGCTATAACACACCAAGTCGTAAAGACTGCGCCATGCCCGCTCTAGATCCTGGAAGCCTGGCTCATGCAGAATCTGATTCACTTGCGCTATTAACAACTTATCCAATTGTGCGATGGCGCGCTGTAACCAAAGCACCTCTAGATCCCAATCCATCGGATCAGTGTCAGTGTTGCCAGTAGACTTTTGGGCAAAAAAATCAGTGATCGTCGTTGGCAGTTTTATTTGCCTCAACACTTTGCGGATAGCTGCCAACTCTGCTGCACTGAAATTAGTACCGCCATCAATGCCATTGGCAAAAAATCCATTGTCACCGAGATCGATCATAGACTCATCCGGCTCGCTGGGTGCTTTATCTAAGTGCTGCTTTAAAAACCGCATCTTAGTGCTGCATGTGATTGGTCAGAGATAGGCGTTGCAAAGGCACCGCTATCTCTGTTGCGGGAGGGGTTCGCGGTTTCAGGCTTTTCCCGGTTTTAATCGAGGCATGCTACCTTAGGGCAGCCTGGATGTGTCCTAAGGTTTTCCTAAGGCGATCCCAAGGCTGCCCTCGGGAGGGCTGGCTGAGTTGAAGCAAACCGGATTAACCTGCTTTTGGAATCTCAGCGACCAGGCGTAAGGATGATGTGAGTTCTTCCATTTGCAGCCAAGGACGCAGATGCGCCACTGCGCTATAGGAACCCGGTGCTTCAGGGTTCTCCATTACTTTTACCTGAGCTTCGGCTAAGGGGAACTTAGCTTTCATTTCAGGGCTCGCGTCGGGGTTGCTGTTGGTATAATTGTTTATCCAACGATTCAACCAGCGTTCTGCATCGGCGCGTTCCATAAAGGAGCCAATTTTATCGCGAGCCATGACCTTGAGGTAGTGAGCAATGCGTGAGGTTGCCATGATATAGGGCAGTCGTGCAGAGATAGCGGCATTGGCGGTGGCATCGGCCTGGTCGTATTTCTTTGGCTTTTGGGTAGTTTGCGCGCCAAAAAATACGGCATAGTCGGTATTTTTGTAATGGCAAAGAGGCAAGAAGCCCTGCTTGGAAAGCTCAAATTCCCGACGTTCAGTGATGCCCACTTCGGTGGGACATTTTTGGTCTACGTCACCGTCGTCACTCACAAATAAATGGCTGGGCAGACCTTCTACTTTGCCGCCATTTTCGGCACCACGAATGGCCGTACACCAACTGTTTTCAGCAAACGCCTGGGTCATGGTTGTGCCCATTACATAGGCTGCATTCATCCATGTAAATTTATCGTGCTCAACTTTGGCCGATTTACCCGTTTTAGGGTCGATGGGTAGTTCTTCGTAATTAAACTCTTCTACTGTCTTGCCATTGGAACCATAGGGCATCCTCGACAGTACCCGCGGCATCACCAGGGTAACAAAGCGGGAATCTTCTGAATCCCGGTAACTTCGCCAGGGAATGTACTCCTGAGTTTCAAAGATTTTTTCCAAATCTCTCGGGGCCGTCAATTCGGTAAACTCTTCAAAGCCGAACATTTGCGGTCCCGCTGCGGAAATAAACGGACAAAAACCGGCCGCTGCTACACCGGACATATTTTGCAGCAATTCAACATCTTCGGCGTGATTACTGAATTCATAGTCACCAATTAAAGCACCGTAGGGTTCACCGCCTGCGGTCCCGAATTCGGCTTCGTAAATCTTTTTAAAGATTTGGCTTTGGTCAAATTCAACTGCCTTATCCAGATCTTTGTAAAGTTCTCGCTTGCCGATATTCAGCATGCGTATTTTTAGCGTGGCACTGGTTTCTGAATTCATTATCAGGTGATGCAGGCCGCGCCAGGAGCCTTCCAGCTTTTGAAACTTGTCATCATGCATGATGGCTGAAAGCTGTTTCGACATGAGTTGGTCGATCTGTTCGATTGCCTTATTAATCGTGACCGTTAAGTTGCGATCCCATTGCACCATACCTGAACTGGCCTGTTTCGCCAGATTAGCAATTAAATCCTGGGCCTGCTCTGGTTCGGTTTGTTTGGTGGCTGAAATCGCCATGTCTAACAAACTACCAGCTTCTTCTTCGGCGCCGGCACCTTGGCCTTCTAATTCGGTATCACTCATCAGGCATCTCCTTCATCTTTTTCTGCGGGGCTTCTGCCATCGACTTCTTTGCTTAGCGTGGCCATTTTTTCAGTGTCCGACAGGACCTTTTCCAGCAAGCCTTCCAATTCTTCCGAGCGGTCAGCTTTGCTCAGCAGGTCTCGCAAACGATTGCGGGCTTCTAATAATTCTTTGAGAGCGGGTACCTGATTGACTACGTTTTGCGGTTCGAAGTCTTCAATGGAATTGAATTGCAGATTGACACCGACTTGTTTGTCCGGGTCATCACTGGTTTCATCTTTTACTTTTAGATCCAGTGTGGGGTCTATCTTCTCCATGACTTCGTCGAAGTTGTCACGATCAATATTAATAAACTTGCGATCGCGCAATGATTTTTTAGCAGCCTGGTTGTCACCCGAGTAGTCTCCCATAACGCCGACCACAAAGGGGAGCTCTTTCTTGACCTCAGCTCCGTTGGTTTCCACGTCGTAAGTGATGTGGACCCTGGGTTTGCGTACCCGGTTCAGTTTATCCTGTAGACTATCTGCCATGTTGTAACCCTCTCGATGAACGTAAAGTTGAAACAAAACGTTGTGTTGGAACGAAATTGTTATCCGGAAAAAGTAGGTGTAAATGCTGTTATTGACGTGGTGCCATCATGTCATTCTTTTCAATGCGATACTTTAGCCTAATATCCTTCAAAAAGCATTGGCTTGAAAAATACCGACAGATTCAGCTCCATCCCGCCAAGCTTGCCACCTTGATACCGTCTTTCATCTCCGATTGTTTTTTGTTCCTTTGATAGTTTGTTTTTTATTGTTCTTTCTCCTATGCGGCACTTATTTGCGGCAACCTTGCGTTATTTTTCTCTTGCTATCAGCCCCTCGCTATCAGCCCCTTGCTACCAAGCGCTATCGGTATCGGTGGCGGCCGGACTTGATGGGCTGGTAGTCGATGGCTGTGCTTTCGCTGCAGGCTGATCGTTGCTTTGCTGATCGGTGATCTGAATTCCGGTCATTAGAGAATAGTGCATCCTCGCATTAGCGTCAGGTATTAGTTCCGCCAGCAGTTCTGGCAGTGGTAAGCGTGCCCATTCGGCCGCTCGATCAATAATGCCCGCCATAGGTGAATGAGGTTCGACTGATCTGAAATACTGAGCGATCGACTTTAGTTGTTTGATGGCCTGGTCCCTGTTCTGAGTTGGGCCAGCGGTTGCTGTCGTGGTTGTTGAATTCTGGAAGGCTGGGTTAGTCGAACCAACGCTGCTGTCTTGCTCACTATTGGTGGCTGATTCGGCATCATCGGCTGCTGCCTGTGCGGTTTCCAGCTTGCTTTTCATGGTCTGCTGGTACAGTTCCTTCACTTCTTCCAGCGCACCCCGTATGCCACTAATTGGCAAGCTGGTGTTAGTGCCTGCTTCTTGACACTTTTGATCGACAATATCACCAATTTTTTGCCAATGAGTCAAAGTCTGATCAAGGTCTTCGACAAAACTGGCGGCTTCTTCAGCAGAGACTGCATTAATCAGGTTTTGCAGATTTTGTTCACTAACACCCAGTTCGGTGAGTTTGGCATCTTTTTCTGCTGGATCCTCAATTTTAATGGCTTCCCGGACCCGTGTCAGGCTGGTTAAACTGAGAGTTATATTGCCATCGGTCAGCAATGGCGCATTTTTTATGGGTAAAACCAAGGTTCCATTGCCTTCCTCACCATTGAGTGAAATGAGCGGATAAATTTTGGTCTCCAGCCCATCTTCGTCGGGTGCGGGATAAATGCTGTCCCAAAATGACTCCAGTAGGCCGATAACCACAGCAAAACCATCCCGAAGTCCGGCCACCCCATGCAATTTGAGCAGGCTTTCAGTTAACCACGCGGCCACCTCTAAATCTTTGGATTTCTTTTTCAGCACGGATGGTGCTAACTTACGAATGATCCGCCATTGATCAGTTAGTTCGGGTTCTATGCTGTTGTCAAACCGGGCTGCTTTGGCCAGAGAAACTATTTTGCGGCGGGCGGATTTGACCGTGGCAAAATCCGCGTCGGACTGCTCTCTTAAATCCGGGCCTCCGGGGTTGTCATCTGCAATTGGTTTTAAATAGGGTTCTACTTCTATAATCTGTTCCGACGCCATTAACAATCTCCCCGATACACGGCACAAAAATAGTGTTGATTAGGTCTGTGTGTCTGGACTGGTGTACATTATGGTTCACTGCAGGTGATTTGCTAATAAATTGCCAGGAATAAACCTGTTATGCCAGGTGTCATTGCTCTTAACCGTAGGTTAGATGTAGCCAATTCAGGACAGGTCAAGTAAAGCGCTGGCAACTTTAGAAATAGTAAGATACTGGTATAGAGGATAGCTGATCAGCAGAGTCTGGTTTCTCTGCTATGTGCTTCTTGTCTTTTACCGCTTACTTTTACAATGATGTTACCTGTTAGTGTTCAGGTCGTGCAAGACAGAGTGTCTTGTCTGTAGCAGGAATTGATAGTTGATTGTAAGTCTTTGGCAGATAAGACACCGGGCTATCCTCACCATGGTAATGGTGATGAGCTTGTTCGCCTGTCAGGCTAGTCATCGGATTGCCGACAAAGATCGCACTGGGCAAATGTCCTTCCGGCACCATTCTCCTAACACCGAGCGGTCGGGCAGGGTCGAATCAATTTATTTTGAGCATTTTTGGAAGTTAAATGCTCATAGGGTGCTGACTAAGCAGTTAAACCGTAGTCAGGTACCTATGATTGTGGCTATAGAGGGCGATGGACGACCTTGGCGGACTCGTTATCAAGTCGCCCTTGATCCTACCTCTCCAGCTCCTGTATTGAGTGCTTGGCTCAGCCAGACTCAATTACCAGTGCTTTATATAGGGCGGCCCTGCTACCACGGTGGACAGCAAATTAATCCACCAGAACCACCAGTGCAGATCACGGGTTTGTTGGTGAACCGGCAATGTGATCCTTACTGGTATACTTTTGGGCGTTATAGTCAGGTTGTGGTTACCAGCCTGGTTGAGGTGATCAACCGCTTACAGCCCGAGGGATGTTTAATATTACTGGGGCATAGTGGCGGCGGCACGCTTGCCATGTTGATAGCTCGCGAGCTCACTCGTGTGCAAGCTTTGGTGACTCTCTCGGGTAATTTGAGCGTGAGTCGGTGGCAGCAGTATCATCAGTTCACACCTTTGGTTGGCTCGCTGGACCCGGCAATGCTTTCACCGCTGTCGAGACGAGTTGAACAATTTCACCTCGCTGCCAGCGGTGATGAACAAATACTGCCGCAATGGGTAGAAGATGAAGCCGTCCGCCAACAAGGGGAATATCAGCTTTGGGAGCTACCAGGGCATAAGAGCTGGAGCCAGCATTGGTCCCAGCTGGATGATTTCCTTGAGAGGGTTTTCAGTCGCCAGAGCAATAGGCCTTGTCCTTAGACGTTTAGCCGTGATTTAAATAGATATTTCTATTGAAGGGCTGTTAATGGTTTGAAAGCACGCAGGTATAAAATTTTTTTTGGGTTTGAGATAAGCGCCTTTCAGTGAAAAGGGGTTGACGGAAGATAGCTTCGTAAAAGTAGTGTGAAGCTGGTCTTATGCAGATGCAGTTCAGGATTCAATCGGTAATTATCGCTACAGTTTAGAGTGGTTGGTTGGCGGTTTGGAATTCTCGTTGCAGTATCTTGCCAGTTTGCTTAAGCCCCACAAACATTGTCGCAATCTGATGCATAACTCTGTAGTTTGATCCATTACCTGCTGTTTGCTTCTCTGTAGCTAGTGCTCATCCAGAAACGCCGGTTTTGAGGGGCACTAACGCAGTACAAGGAAGTATTGTCAAAATCGATCGCCTAAGCGATTGATTTTGCGAGCAAAGTAAATTCGGCGTTTTACTTTGCGACTCCGCGAAACGGCATGGAAGCTGTTTCAGGATAAAAACTAGCTAAGGCTATAATAAGTTGTCACTAAGGTTGGGTTTCCGGATATGAGCAAAGCCAGAGCCATAGAGCCACAAAAGGGCTGAAAATAAGCTCAAAAATGAAAGGTGAAAGATGAAAAATTTAAAAGATGTTTTAGCTCCCTGTGTTGTCCGCAACAGAGGTTTATGGTGGGTCGGCCGTCTGATTTTGGTGGCGATGGCGGGGCTTCTCCTTAGTGCTTGTGGTCCTTCCAATGTGGCACCAGAGCCAACGCCTGCCGCAGAAGGCGGTGAATTTATGGTAGTAGACTGCCTGTTACCGGGACAGTTGCGCCAATTGGGGCAAAAGGCAAGGTTTTTGACGGCTCGGCGAGCGGTAAAGACCACTGAAGCTGACTGCGCTATTCGCGGCGGTGAGTATACCTCGTTCGACAGGGCGGACTATGCTACCGCCCTAAAAGTTTGGTTGGAACAGGCTAAATCTGGGGATGCTGAAGCACAGACCTATGTGGGCGAAATATACGAAAAAGGGCTGGGTCTGACACCGGACTATGCAGTGGCTGCCATTTGGTATCGCCGCGCTGCCGAACAAGATTTCACCCGTGCTCAAATCAACCTTGGCAATTTGTATGAAAAGGGACTCGGAGTTACCAATAATCCGATTGAAGCTCTTAACTGGTATCGGCGCGCTTCGGGTTTGAACAGTGATCACTTGCAGTATGCTTCCACTATTGTAGCTAATAATGTGTTGCAGAGAGAGTTGAACACTCTGGCATCTGAAGTGTCTACATTGCGAGACTTTAAACAGACCACTGAAGCCGAACAAGCCGCTGCCGAAGAACAGCGTCGACTGCTGGCCGAACGCCGTGAGCAGCAGCGTCTGCAGGAAGCACAGCAGCAAGCAGCGATCGACTCTGGCCGGGATCTGGTGATTACGGTGGATACGGCAACGAATACACCGCCCAATATTCTGATTTTGGATCCACCGATATCGTTAACACGCAGTGGACCGACAGCACTGTTGCGGAGCGCCAATGCAACCAAGGAAATTATTGGTAAGGTTGAGTCTCCTTACGACGTACAATCGTTTACGGTCAACGGTGAGATAGTCGAATTGGATGAATTTAACTTGTTTTTTGTTGATGTGCCCCTGCAAGGCCAAAAAACCGATGTGGCCTTGCAAGCCGTGGACAGCAAAGCGCAGGAAGTTGCATTTCAATTTGCGATGTTTCTGGATCGTACCCAACAAGCCAGTCCATCTCAATCCATTAGTTTTGATAGTGATACTCAGGCACCTAGCTTTGCCGGTATCAATTTTGGCCGTTATTACGCCTTAGTTATCGGTAACCGGAATTATCAATATTACAATGATCTGGAGACACCAGAGAGTGACGCCAGGGAAATTGCCGGTGTGCTGCAAAAGCGCTACGGGTTTTCAACCCAATTGCTCATCAATGCTAACCGCTATGAGATTCTGTCAGCGCTTAACGACTTACGAGAGAAATTGACGGAAAATGATAACTTGTTGATTTACTATGCTGGCCATGGTGAATTGGATGATGCTAACGAGCGGGGCTACTGGTTGCCGGTAGATGCAGAACCTGGCAATACCTCGAACTGGCTGTCAAATGTATCCATATCCGATCAACTCAACACCTTCAATGCCAAGCATGTTATGGTTGTTGCGGACTCTTGTTATGCTGGCACTCTTTCCACGGCTTCTGTGGCGAGGCAAGCGGCAACAGTTGATCAGGAGTTGCAAAAAGAGTGGTTGCAGATTATGAATACGGTACGCGCCCGCACTGTGATGACATCGGGAGGGGTGCGACCGGTACTTGATTCAGGTGGCGGCAGTCACTCTGTCTTCGCTAAATCTTTTATTGACACGTTGAACAATAACGACACTCTGCTGGACGGTAACAGACTTTTTATCTCGGTGCTGAGTGAAGTGAGGGAGCGCTCTAAAGCACTCGGTGTGGAGCAGATTCCCGATTATGGTGCGATAAAATACGCTGGTCATGAAGCAGGGGAGTTCTTTCTGGTACCCGCAACCCAAGGCTAAACCCGTTGTTACGAATGCTTAGCTGGTGTAATCGGACTAAGCGGGAGATCGACCTGAGGGTAGATGGCTGTAGATTAGTGCTCATCCAGAAACGCTGGTTTTTGATGGGCACTAACGCAGTACAAGGAAGTACTGCCAAAATCGACATTTTACTTTGCGACTCCGCGAAACGGCATGGAAGCCGTTTCAGGATAAAAACTGGACTAATAAAAACTGGGAAAGGTTTTCAGGACCGGCTAATTAAAGCTTTGTCCCAGACAGTTAAGCGCTATAATCAGTTGTGGTCCGGCGGTTACTCCAATGCCATCCACTTGGCACGGGGTGACCGATTCAGCGTCCGAACTGATTTTTCATTTATTTACTATACTTTGCTTTTCCAGACTGCAAACCCTTGTTAGTGTGTTAGTTGAGGTTGTGCGGATGTAATAGAATGAAGTTTAGCACACGGTGTGCTGGTTAACTTCATGAGTTTATAGAGTAAAGTTTGAGGTGTCAGACTTGCAAACAGGCCTTGAGTTTATAGGATCTCAGTCGCTGGTGAACGGAGCACTGATTATTAGCCAGTTTGTTCCGAGAGTCAGACAGGGTCAAATTCACATAAAGCTAGTATTTGGATTGTTGGAATAAATGTCAGACACTCAGATCTTTCAACCTAAAGCCAAGAAAGACAAGTCTTTCGGTAAATACAAAGTAGTGCGCGAATTAGGTCGTGGTGCTATGGGGGTTGTTTATGAGTGTTTTGACCCTGATTTCGAACGAACCGTAGCGGTCAAAATTCTGTCACCTGACTTGATGAAGCATGACACTTCAGGAGAGTACAGGCAGCGCTTCAAAAATGAAATGAAGGCGGCTGGTCGTTTAACCCACCCCAATGTAATCAGTGTTTTTGACGCTGGAGAGCAGGAAGGCGTACCCTATTTTGTGATGGAGTACGTTAATGGTATGGAACTAAAGCAAGCCTTAGATGATGGTCAATGCTTTGAGCAATTCGATACCGTCAGGATCATGAAAGAGGTGTTGTCAGGGTTAAAGTACATTCACGCCCACAATATCATTCACCGTGATTTAAAACCCGCCAATATCTTCCTGACCGACGATGGTGCCGCAAAGATTACTGACTTTGGCATCGCCAAACTAGAAAGCTCTGAATTGACCCGGGTCGGTACTATTCTGGGTTCACCTCGTTATATGTCGCCAGAGCAGTGCCAGGGCTTACCCGTTGACGCCCGTAGCGATCTGTTCACCGCCGGCATTATATTTTACCAATTGCTAACCAATGAACACTGTTTTGACTCCAGCAGTCCTACAGCGATCATGCAGAAGATCATTCACAGCGATCCCAACGCGCCATCTTTATTAATACCCACCCTCAACCGATCGTTTGATCAGGTTTTACTGAAGGCACTGCAGAAGCGAGCCGAGGACCGTTTTCAAACCGCGGATGAATTTATTAATGCCTTGGATTTGGCCGTAGAAGGTAAGTTTGGAAAACCGGAGAAAGCCGATAAGGGCCGGTCGTCACTGGCGCTGGCTGGGATGCTGGTTACTGCTATCAGCGTTGGCGCTGCTGGTGTGTTTTTTGTTCCTAAAGCGCTAGACAGTTGGAATGATGAGGATGTCCAGCGACCCGTTTCCGGCATTGAAAATGATAAGCAGATGGTGACTGCCAGTGACGGTGACTCAATCGTTGCGGATGAGGCAAATCAAGTCGTTAATCAGGCCAATGGTTCGGAAAATAACCTCAATCAAAAGCAGGAGTCGACAGCGCCAGATACAAAGGTCCCAGACCAACCTGTAGTTGCTGATTCTGGTTCAAATGATGACGCTGCGGTCAATGATCCACCACCCATCTCGGCAAAAAACCAGGCAAAGTTAAGACGGGTCTTAATCGTAGCGGAGATGCATGCTTTACAGGGACGGTTGGTGGCACCATCCGGTTCGAATGCTTTCGATGCCTATAAAATCGCTTTGGAGATCGATCCCAAAAACCAAAAAGCGGCCGAGGGTATTGATCGGCTAGAAGACTCGTTGATCGAGAAAATTAATCAACTGGTCAAAGAAGGGAAAACCTCCCAAGCGGCAACTGAGGCAAAGAATGGTGCTCAGATTTTTCCTGATAACCAAGTGTTAGCCAGGCTGAGCCGGGATCTTTGAGTCGGTTCGCTTCAAAGTTTTTCTGCCAACGATTCCACATCTGTGGATTTTTCTACTTATTTCGCCCAGCTTCACTGGTCTGATTAAGCTCCCGTACCCACTTTCTTGCCTCGTCTGATTGACATTGCCGATTAGCTGAGCTGCCCTTACAAAGGCTTCTATATGTTTATATTTAAGTCTTACTGCAACTGAGCCCGTTGAATTCCCGTATCCCGAAAGCATATAGAATTTAGCAGTTGATGTGCGTCTGAATGCTGCAACAGTGAGAACCTGTTAAAGTTATGATGTCTCCAATGGTTTGTCTTTTGTGTTTGTTTGGCCACGTTCAACGATCAAACATGGATGTGTGGTGTGATTATTGTTTGTTTGTGGATTAATTATTGCTTCAAAATGGCCAGGAATAGCGATTCATGTAAATGGCAAGGTGTTGGTTCCTTTTCGGGTAACCTTTGCTAACGTAAAGAAGAATCTGGAAGATGAGCGAGTATTTACAGGAATCGCCGATTGGTTGCAGTAATCGAAACATAAAATTGCCAGCTGGAATAGAAAAGGTCGTGCGGATGATGTACTTTTAATACAAAGGCGATAGGGGTGTCAGTGTGTCTCAGAGTGGTTATTTTGAAATAGTGCAGTTGGAAGATGGCGATTTTGCCTTGCAACCGGCTGGTGGTAAGAAAGATCATTTGGTCAAAATTAGCTTTGGAGAAGAAGCTAAAGCATTTTTAGGCGAAGATGATGTGGTCGTGGCCAGAGCGATGATTCAAGCGGCTATTCAGGCGGTTAGTGCCTTGCGAGATGAAGCAGTAAAGCGCAAGAAGCAAGTGGAGGCTCCCAAAATCCTGCATTAGTGCAAGTGTTAGTACTGCCAAAGCAGTATAGTGCTGTATGGTTACGCCTGCACAACCTGTCCTGACAATCCCAATCAGCGGCGGATAACGCCCACAGCCAGACCCTCAATTGCCAGCATCTGTGTCTCCAAATCGACCGATATCGGTGTAAATTCCTCGTTCTCCGGTAGTAAAGAAACTTGACTACCGCTGCGTTGAAATCGTTTCACCGTCACTTCGTCTTCTAACCTTGCAACCACGATTTGACCATTTCGTGCTTCCGTTGTCTTATGCACCGCCAGCAGGTCTCCCTCCAAAATTCCTGCGTCTTTCATGCTCATGCCTTTTACCCGCAGGAAATAGTCAGCAGATGGATTAAAAAAGTCGGGTGCGAGTTGGCAGTAGTCTTCGATATTTTCCATAGCAAGAATCGGGTGACCTGCAGCGACTTGCCCAACGATGGGAATGCCGGCCTGTTCCTCTGAGGCGGGCAGTTTGATTCCCCTGGAGGCACCCGGAACCATCTCGATAGCCCCTTTTTTGGCTAGTGCTTTCAGATGTTCTTCTGCTGCATTAGCTGAACGGAAGCCAAGTTGATTGGCAATTTCTGCCCGGGTAGGAGGATAACCGGTTTCTTGAATGTGAGCCTTAACCAGTTCTAGCACTTGTTTTTGGCGTTTGGTTAGTTTAATCACTTAGAACTCGCTATTGGTGGTTGGGTATATATTGCTGATTATATATCCATAGGTGGATATTATTACAGTATTATGTGCAGGCTGTAAAGTGGTAGTGTGGCCTTTAAAAACATTGGGAATGGCGATTTAAAGCTTTGTAAATCAACCGACTTTTTGCCTATAGTTAGTGCTCATCCAGAAACGCCAGTTTTTGATGGGCACTAACGCAGTACAAGGAAGTGCTGCCGAAAACTATCACCTAAGCGATTGATTTTGCGAGCAAAGTAAAATCGACATTTTACTTTGCGACTCCGCGAAACGGCATGGGAGCCGTTTCAGGATGAAAACTAGTTAGAAGTCAGTGAACAGCTTAGTGGCCAGGTCAAACCTAATCAGAACTATAAACAATAAGACGACAGAGAGACGGAGTATGCAGAAATCTCTAATTGAGCACATGGTAGTGGCATTAATCCTTGTGGTTTCCCTGCCTTCATTTGCTCTGGACTTTGAGGCTCAGGTAGGCTTGGAGGGCCGGTACTTTAGCGAACAGGGATTAGATGAGCAGGATCAGAGTAGCCTGTCAGCCTGGGTCAAGCCTAAGCTCTATCAGGAGTTCAGCGACGGTGCCAATCAATTCCACTTGCAAGGTTTTTATCGCTACGATCAGCAGGACAGCGAACGAACCCACGGAGATATCAGAGAAGCTTATTGGCTGCACATCGGAGACTATATTGATACGCAAATCGGTATTGGCAAGGTGTTCTGGGGGGTAACTGAGTCTCAGCATCTTGTAGATATTGTCAATCAAACCGATTTGGTGGAAAGCCCGGATGCAGAAGAAAAGTTAGGCCAGCCCATGTTTTTAATGTCTACGGCGCAGGGCAGTGTGCTGCTGGATGTATTTGTATTGCCGTATTTTCGTGAGCGTACGTTTCCCGGTGAAGACGGTCGTTTAGGAGCACCTTTCCCGATTAACGATAATGATGCAGAGTTTGAGTCCGGCGCTGAAGAAGAACACGTGGATTATGCCATCCGCTGGGGCATCGTGGGAGGGGGTTTTGAGTTCATGTTGTCACACTTCCATGGCACCAGTCGGGAACCCTTGTTTATCCTCAATGATGACTTTGTTAATCCAGAGTTGGTACCCTTTTATCCTCAGATTGAACAAACCGGGCTGGTTTATCAGATGGTGTCGGGGAGTTGGTTGTGGAAATTCGAGGGTATTATCCGCTCAGGTTTTGGTGACCGCTTTGGTGCCGTGACGACTGGATTCGAATTCACTCAAGGCAGCGCATTTGGAACCGATGCGGACCTAGGCTGGATCATCGAAGGACTCTGGGATGAGCGTGACGAAGACACCACCGGCTTCACCGAACACGACGTTTTTGTGGGCTGGCGCTGGGCAGCCAACGATATAGAATCTACAGAAGTCCTTCTAGGTGCTATTGTTGATATCTATTCCGGAGAACAAGTGTATGGCCTTGAGGCTACCCGCCGCTGGCTTGATGTGTTAACTATTAATTTTGAGTTGCGTGCATTTGAGGGTGGGGATAAGCTACCTCAGGACAAAACCGATCGAATACAGGCCATTGCTGATCGGGACCCTGATGAAAAAACCAGTTTCTTGCAGACCGAAGATTTTGTGCAGCTGGAAGTGACTTATTTTTTCTGATTTTCTTCTGCGCCTTTGTTACGACCCATGGCTTTGCCATTAAAAACAATGACCTGGTTATGATGCTTTCTCTCATCGGGAATATGAAATATGTCGATCCGGCAAGTGGTGCTGGCAGTTTGTGGCTCAACCTTTCCTCAGGTGAAAGCGACTTGTGGTGATTTTCCCGACTGGTTCCGAGCCAAACTGCCTGAATTAGATATTGAGCTGCTTATATGGAATGCTCATGCATTGGATCCTGAGCCGGATCTGACTGATGTCATCGGCTGCATAGTCACTGGTTCGCCCGCCATGGTGACAGATCGTGCCGAATGGTCTGAGCATTTAGGGCAGTGGTTATTGGCAAGGTTGCAAGACAAAACGCCGGTGCTGGGTGTTTGCTACGGGCACCAGTTATTGGCTGATGTACTCGGTGGACAGGTGGATTTTCAACCCGACGGCCGGGAAATTGGCTCCCTGCTTATCCGGCAAACAGAGCCACCCGGCGACGACCCTCTATTCAAGGAATTACCCGCTACTTTTTATGCTCACCTGACTCATGGTCAGTCGGTAACGGGATTACCCAGTGACGCGATCTGTTTAGCCAGTAGTCAGCGGGTACCTCAACAGGCTTTCCGATGGGGTGAATCTTGTTGGGGTGTGCAGTTCCATCCCGAATTCACTGAAACGATCATGGCGCACTATCTAGCCGCTTATCGGGAGCAGATTCCAGCCGAGATGAGGCTGCAGTTGCAGTCTAATTTACATCAATGTACAGAGGCCTCATCTCTGTTGCCCCGCTTTGTCGATTTTTGTATAAAGAAGGCGGAATGAGAGCGTTCGCACTGTCATGGTCTCGCAAAAGAGGCCGTGGCGATTGATTGTCCGCATATCCTTTATTATATAAATGAGAGTAGTGCTATGAAATGCTTGCAGAAAAGCTGGCCTTGCCTGTGTGTAGTGTTATTAATCGTCGCTAATCTGAGCCTGGCGGCGCAACCTCTGACCAGCGATGTGATTGAGCGATGGCTTAAATCTCAGGACGAAATGATGGCGTGGGGTAATAAGCACCAAGATCGCATTGATTACAATTCCGGTAGTGGCTTTCCCGCCAATGCAGAAGAAATGCTGGCGCCGGTCAGGGCGGCAGGCTTATATGATGAAGTCGCCAAACTGACAAAAAAATATGGCTTTGCTAAACCAGAAGAGTGGGCCGACGCTAGTGTAAGGATTATTGGTGCTATGGGCGCATTAGAAGTAGGAGACTCCATGCAAGGCATTGATGTTCAGCAGCAGCTGAATCAAATTCAAAATAGTCCTGGATTATCTGAAGCTCAGAAGCAACAGATGATGCAAATGATGAGGCAATCCATGCAAGCCATGAAACAAATGTCGACTGCTTCAGAAGCAGATAAAGCGGCGGTTAAGCCCTATCTTAGTCAAATTGAGGCCGTCACCGGCGCACGCTAGACATTTTTCCCGCGTCTGAATCACTGATCGCAACGTCTGTCACGATTAGGGTTGCAGGCGTTGTAGCTGCCAATTCGACTGACCTGTGTTGCCATCAAGCAAATACATAAACCGGTCATGCAGCCGCGCCTTGCGACCCTGCCAAAATTCAAATGAACTGGGTGCTACCCGATACCCCCCCCAAAAAGATGGTAGCGGCACTTCACCCTGCTTGAATCGATTTTTGATTTGCTCAAAAGCCGTGTCCAGCATTTTCCTGGAATCGGCAATTTTACTTTGCCGGGAAGCCCAGGCGGCGAGTTGTGACTCGTGTGGGCGGGAGAAAAAATAACGGCTAGCCTCCGTTATACTGATTTTACTGGCTGTTCCTGTGATGCTCACCTGGCGTTCCAGTGGCAACCAGGCGAAATGAAGACTTACACTGGCATTGCCCGCCATGTCCTGGGCTTTTCTGCTGCCAAAGTTAGTATAAAAAACCAACCCCTTGTCATCGAAATGTTTAAGTAATACCACCCGTTGAGTGGGATGGCCTTTTCCATTCACTGTGGCTAGAGTCATCGCGGTGGGGTCGCCGTTAAGATTGGCTTTGGTCGCTGCTTCCAACCAGATTTTAAACTGAGCAAAGGGGTTTTTATCCAGATCCGATTCGTCCAATGTGTCCAGCACATATTGTCTGCGGATATCTTCTAAGTTCTGGTCGATCATCTGATCTGCGGTGCCTTTAGTTTTTAAGTTTCTGAAATTCTCAAGTTCTCAAGTTCTGATTTTTGATTGATTCTTGCCAGGGCTTTAATTAGCTATTCTTGCTAATCGAGCATACCTTGTTTAACAATAAAGTCGATGATCTGCTGTAACCCTTCTCCTTTTTTCATGTTGGCAAACACAAAGGGTTTGTCGCCTCTTATTTTTTTTGCGTCTCTATCCATTACGTCGAGGGAAGCTCCGACGATGTCAGCAAGATCAGTTTTGTTAATAATCAACAGGTCGGATTTAGTAATACCCGGGCCTCCTTTACGAGGAATTTTGTCTCCAGCCGACACGTCAATGACATACAGCGTCAGGTCAGACAATTCCGGACTAAAGGTAGCGCTAAGGTTATCCCCGCCACTTTCTACCATCACCAAATCCAGCCCCTTATGCTGTTCCATCAGGGCATCGATGGCCGCCAGATTCATTGACGCATCTTCCCGAATCGCCGTATGAGGGCAGCCGCCGGTTTCTACACCAAGTATCCTATCCTCTGCTAAGGCCTGGTGTTTGATGAGAAATTGGGCATCTTCTTTGGTGTAAATGTCATTAGTGACCACAGCGATATTGAAGCGGTCACGCAGATTTTTACATAGCGCCGCTACTAAGGCAGTTTTACCAGAACCGACGGGGCCACCGATGCCCAGGCGAAGGGTTTGGGTGCTCATTATAGACTCCTGTTGAAATAGTTTGCAGAGTTAGAGTACAAACGAGAAAACGAAACTTATGATCTGAACATTCTGGAATACTGAGTTTCATGGGCAACGCTGGCCATTACCCATCCAGGCAGGGAGCCACCCATCTTATCGTCGGATAGGAGTAATCCATTGGCAACGGTGTGTTCGATGGCGGGCATCAATGCCAGTAATACAGACTGGGCATTGGTTTGGCCCAGCGGTAGCACCTTGCAGGCCACTGCAATTTGATTTTCAACCCAACTCCAACAGAAACCAAGCGCAGCATTATTGAGTGGGATTTCCCACACGACTGAGGCATAAGCCCACGCGCTGACCATAGAGATTTGCCCTTGATCGCCAAGTACTTGGCTGGCTATTCCTTGTTGTTTGAGTAGTCGTAGCAAAGACTGACCCAGGTTGCGGTCCTCATCACTCAGTTCCTGGGTTTCCCGGCTGGCGATAAGCCAATGATTCCAGTAGTGGATCGCTTCGGTATCATTAGCCTCAATGGCAAGGTAAATTCGTTGCATGGCGGGCAGATCGGTATGGCCAATGCCTTCGCTGAGGACATGCTGAATCCAATCCTGGATTGCCTTTGGGGTATCAACGCCGTCCTTTTCAATGGCCCACTCCAAGCCTTGAGAGTATGCAAAGGCACCGATGGGCAGGGCCGGGCTGGTCAGGTTAAGTAGCCGCAATAAGGAAAGTGAAGTCATTGGTTCTGTGTATCCAGGCTTAAGTCAGTGGGTGTCGTTAGTTGGTGACGGTGCCAGGGTTGGTCATTACCTATCATGGGCGCGATGGTCCAAGGGGTGAGGGTGATCCGAGTCTCTGCGTTGTTGCTGATCATCATCGTGATGGTGATGGTGTGATTTGTGTTCACCATAGGCCCCGTTTTCGGGTTGGAACGGCGCGGTTTCCTGGGTCACTGTCAGGCCATAGTGCCGGCACAGCTCCTCAAGTACGTGGTCGGGTTGAAATCTAAGCCAATGATCGCCGATTTGCAGCGGCACATGTCGATTGCCTAAGTGATAGCAAATCCTTGCAAATTGCAACGGGTTCTCAGCACCCGCTTTTGTTACCCGCTCTGCCGCCGCAATCACTTGAAATAAATGGCCATTTTCTGCCCGCAACCAGTCACCAGCCAGTAGGGTACGACCTCGGTCCAAAAACAGCCCTAGCTCCACGCCATTGCCGCTTTGGGCGCGCAGACGCCCCCGCTTGCGGCTATCAAAATCAAGTTCGATAGTATCACTTTGTGACTGTTGAGCAGGACATTCCACTCTTTTAGTGATTTTTATCACAGACTTACTCCGGCGAACGATTGGCTGAGCTTTGCTTAAAACAAAAAATACCGTTGTGCCAGGGGCAGCACTTTCGCTGGCTCACAGACCAGTAGTTCCCCATTGGCCCTGACCTCATAGGTCTGGGAGTCCACTTCCATTACCGGAGTGAGATCATTCAAATGCATATTGGCTTTAGTGATGGCGCGGGTGTTGCGACATGCTAACACCTCGGATTGAAGGTTGAGCCTTGCTTTTACGTCATGTTCAAGCGCGGCCTGGCACATAAAGGTGGCTCTGGTGGTGGGCAGGGCACCACCAAAGGCACCAAACATGGGGCGGTAGTGAACCGGTTGTGGTGTGGGAATAGAGGCATTCGGGTCGCCCATGGGTGCGGCGACGATCGCACCCCCTTTAATAATGAGAGCAGGTTTAGCACCAAAAAAAGCCGGTTTCCATAACACAATATCGGCCATCTTGCCCGTTTCCAGACTACCCACATAGCTGTCGATGCCATGGGTTATGGCTGGATTGATGGTGTACTTGGAGATGTAGCGACGAGCCCGGAAATTGTCTGTCTGGTCAGTGTCTTCGATTAAAGCGCCTCGCTGAACTTTCATCTTGTGGGCTGTTTGCCAGGTCCTGCAAATAACTTCGCCCACCCGTCCCATTGCTTGGGAATCCGAAGCGATCATGCTGAAAGCACCTAAGTCGTGAAGGATATCTTCAGCGGCGATGGTTTCCTTACGGATTCTGGAGTCGGCAAAAGCCACATCTTCCGGGATGTCGGGATCCAGGTGATGGCAGACCATCAGCATATCCAGATGTTCATCCACCGTGTTGATGGTATAGGGTCGGGTTGGGTTGGTGGAGGAGGGCAGAATATTGCTTTCGCCGCAGGCTTTAATAATGTCAGGAGCATGGCCACCGCCCGCGCCCTCGGTATGATAGGTGTGAATGGTTCTGCCTTTGAATGCACTCAGGGTATCTTCAACAAAACCGGACTCATTCAGTGTGTCCGTATGAATAGCCACTTGCACATCGTACTTTTCGGCAATATTCAGACAATTATCGATGGCCGCCGGCGTGGTGCCCCAATCTTCGTGGAGTTTGAGACCCATAGCGCCGGCCGCCATTTGTTCTTCTAATGCCTCTGGCAGGCTGGCATTACCTTTTCCCAGAAAGCCCAGATTCATGGGAAAGGCATCGGCGGCCTGTAGCATTTTTCCCAGATGCCACGGGCCGGGCGTGCAAGTAGTGGCGTTGGTGCCAGTAGCGGGGCCAGTGCCGCCTCCCAACATGGTGGTGACCCCGGACATCAGCGCTTCTTCGATTTGCTGGGGGCAGATAAAATGGATGTGCGCGTCAATGGCACCGGCAGTGGCAATCAGGCCTTCTCCGGCGATGATTTCAGTACCGGGGCCGATGATAATATCAACATCATCCTGGATATCAGGGTTGCCGGCTTTACCAATGGCATTGATGCGTCCTTGTTTGAGGCCGATATCGGCTTTAACAATGCCCCAATGATCAATGATCAGCGCGTTGGTAATCACCGTATCGACTGCAGTCTGGTTGGATTGCTGAGATTGCCCCATGCCATCTCGAATGACTTTGCCGCCGCCGAATTTTACTTCATGGCCGTATTTTGCATAGTCTTTTTCAACGGTGACCCACAGTTCAGTGTCGCCCAGGCGCACTCGATCGCCGACGGTGGGTCCATACATATCGGCATAGGCTTGTCTTGAAATTGTTGCCACGAAAAACTCCTCAATCATCTTCAAAAGCGGAGTTAGCTCCGGCTTTGGATTATGTATTCTCTTATTTTATGGGTTGGTCTCAGCCTCTGGCTCTTAGCCCCTGACTTTCAGCTCCTGAGCAAACCATTAGATTTAAAGGCGTCCCATGGTCTCACCACGAAATCCAAATACTTTACGCTCCCCCGCCAAGGCCACTAACTCCACACTGCGCTCCTGTCCAGGTTCAAAGCGCACGGCAGTCCCGGCCGCGATGTTGAGGCGATATCCTTTGCTGGCATCGCGATCAAAATGCAAGGCTGGGTTGGTTTCATAAAAGTGGTAGTGAGAGCCCACTTGAATCGGCCGGTCTCCGGAATTAACGACTTTGACAGTGGTTACCGATAAACCTTCGTTGATTTGAAGGTCCCCGGCTACGGTTTCAATTTCGCCTGGTGTCATCGCTTGTTTGCCTCATGTATTTAAACCAATAATTCTGGTCGCACTAGCGCGTGCGGATAGAGCCTATATGATGGGATGATGGACAGTCACTAACTTGGTGCCATCGGCGAAGGTGGCTTCCACCTGTACTTCGGCAATCATCTCTGGCACGCCTTCCATGACATCATCCCTTGTTAATATGGAACGACCATAACTCATGAGCTCAGCCACTGTTTTACCTTCCCTGGCGCCTTCAGCAATTTCCATACTAATGAGTGCCGTTGCTTCGGGATAGTTGAGCTTAATACCCTTGTTTTTGCGACGTTCAGCCAAAAGTGCGGCGGTAAAAAGCAATAATTTATCTTTTTCTCTCGGATTTAGTTCCATAATAAGTTACTCGTTTTTCTGTGTTTTCAGCTCTGCTTAAGTTTTGCTTTCTGTTTGCATAGAAAACTCCGGATTAAAGATACCCAGATTAGCAACCTATGGTCAGTCAGCGCGCGCTTCTTCTGCTTGCTGTCAGGTCGACCAAATCCTTGGGTGATGAGGCGCTCTGTCTATCAATGTTGGCCGGCATTGTTCCCATATCTGGTGGAAGAGTGTTTTGATCGGCTCAGACTGCGAGGCTAATGCACGTACGATAATAAGACGATCTTTTCGGGTTACACTCCAATGCAGGTGTCCGGTAGGCGCAGTTTTCCCGGTAAGCGATTCGTTGCTGATAATTGCCTTATCCCGCAATCGGTTAACCAGTTGTTGGCATTCACCTTCCTCTAAATAGCCGGCCACCATGGAGCCATAGACAGGCTGCTGCCGTAAACCCCAGTTGGCATTTTGGGTGTCATTGCTGCCATCGATGCGCAATTTTTCCACCAGCACCGGTAGGGATCCGAGATTGATCTGCAGGCTCTGGGTGAATGAGCCGGTCTCAAAAGGCGCGCCTGTTGCCGGTCTGCCGAGGGCAGTTATTTCCCACAGAATAAAACTTGAGTCGGGCTCGGTTTCAAGCCGAAGACTCTGGGAGCCATTAGCTCCGTTGTAGACGATGGTTTCCTGTGGCAACCACTCCAGTTGGGTTTTTGTCCCACATCGGATGAGGTTGGACTGCTCTTGTTTGTGGCTGTGTCTATCCGATCGGTAGACTTTACCTGCTGAGGGAATAGTGAACAGGGCTTTGGCCTCCGCTTGCAAATCAATATCGATTTGCAACTGGTCACCACAAACTAAACCGCCCGGAGGGTGGATCAAGTAAAGATGAATCCGCTCAGGTCCTTCTGGGTAGTAAGGTCTGAGTAGTCGTAGTGGCCCGATTCCGGAATTGCCTGTCAGGCGACTTTTATTCTCCAGGTAATCGATGCTGAGTGCTAACCGAGCCAACCATTCGCGGGGCATGGTAGTGCTGGTGTCCAAGCTTAGTGGGTCGGCTAAATGTGCTGAGAGGGTTGAGGTGTTCAAGGGACTAATCATTACACCGAAAGCTGACAGGAGAAACATATTATTACCATTTTCAAGGTTCATTGCACAGCTAGATTCGATCGGGTCGATTCAAAATATGGCCTCCAACGAAAGTAATGCTTTGTAACTCGCTAACGAACGGGTAAAAAAGCGGGTTAGTGAGTCCATAATCAGGAGCGATAATGCACTGCTTTGGTTACTTGGTTGTGCCCCCAAACAGGGAGTTACTAAAAATATGGTATTTATGCACTGCTGGGAGGCATAAGTGGTGAGGTTGCGCCTCGGAATGGTGCGGCCTAATTTGGGATGCTCTAAGCTGAATCGTATTTGTCCCTCCTTGAGTCATTTAACGTATTGATTTAATAAAAATTTATTAATCTTTGGAATGGCCTGTGCTTTTTTCGGAGCGGGAACTTACTCATTCGAATAAACCACTGGAGTTGTGTTAATGAAGAAAATGAAAAAAATTGGCGCTGGTTTGAGCGCTTTAGCATTGTCAGTGAGCATTACCATCGCTGAGGCGGCAGACACCATTAAAGTGGGTGTATTGCACAGCCTTAGTGGCACCATGGCAATCAGTGAAACAACTCTGAAGGACACGGTGTTAATGCTCATTGATGAGCAAAACAAGAAAGGTGGGCTGTTAGGTAAGAAGTTAGAAGCTGTGGTCGTTGATCCTGCGTCTAACTGGCCGTTATTTGCCGAGAAAGCAAGAGAGCTGATCGATAAAGAGAAGGTGGATGTGGTGTTTGGCTGCTGGACATCAGTATCGCGGAAATCAGTGTTACCCGTATTTGAAGAATTAAACAGCTTATTATTTTATCCAGTCCAGTACGAAGGCGAAGAGTCGTCCAAAAACGTTTTTTATACCGGTGCGGCTCCCAATCAGCAAGCCATACCTGCGGTAGACTATTTAATGAACGATATTGGGGTCAAGCGTTGGGTGCTTGCGGGTACTGATTATGTTTATCCTCGTACCACCAACAAGATACTTGAGGCTTACTTGAAAGCGAAAGGTGTCGCTGATTCCGACATTATGATCAACTACACTCCATTTGGTCATTCCGATTGGCAGAGCATTGTTTCCGATGTGAAAAAATTTGGCTCCGCAGGCAAAAAGACAGCGGTAGTATCGACTATTAACGGTGATGCTAATGTGCCATTTTACAAAGAGTTGGGCAACCAGGGAATTTCGGCAGAAGATATTCCGGTCGTTGCCTTTTCCGTGGGTGAAGAAGAGTTATCAGGTCTGGATACCGGACCCTTGGTGGGCCACCTGGCCGCATGGAATTACTTCATGAGTGTCGATGCTGAAGTGAATGAAGAGTTCATTGATAGCTGGAAAGCCTTTATTAAGGACGACAAGCGAGTCACGAATGATCCCATGGAAGCTCATTATATCGGCTTTAATATGTGGGTCGAAGCAGTAGAAAAAGCCGGCACCACTGATACTGATGCTGTAGCCAGTTCTATCATCGGCGTAGCTGTCCCTAATTTGTCTGGTGGGTATTCCACTATGATGCCCAATCACCACATTACTAAGCCGGTACTAATTGGAGAAATTCAGGACGATGGTCAGTTTGAAACCGTCTGGCAGACCGCCGGTACGGTGATGGGTGATGCCTGGTCAGACTTCCTGCCTGGTAGCAAAGACATAACCGCTGACTGGACTGCTCCGTTAGCCTGCGGTAACTATAATGTCAAAACCGGGAAGTGCTCTGGGCAGAACTATTAGGGCTCAAAGTCTCCGTTAGTTTTAACTGGTGCTGGTCCGTCGTCCAGGCTGGCACTATTTTTTCTTCAATCACTAGTCCCTGACTTGGAAGCCGCTTCCACCTGCTCTGCGATGGCAGGGCGGTTTCCCTTTTTTTATGTTCTTATTTTAAGCCTAAGGTTGTTTCAGGTTATCTGGATTTCTGTGCTGATACACCCAGTTAGCCAGATGTTTTTCTTAGGGTATTTGCCGGCACAGGACTAACAAATTAAGGTTACTCAAAAGGCACACCCACCGTTTATGTTATCGCTACTCAAAATGAATCCCAAAACCAAAGAGTCTTGCTAGAAACCAAGCCCAGTTAATATGAAACCAGAATCAATATGAAAGCTAAGCCGGTACTGAAAATTTTCTTCGTTCGTTTGTTTTTGCTTACGGTTTGCTTGTTTAGTTTGCCGGCGCACTCGGAAACTGATGAGCTTGCTCTGTCAGAGACCCCGTCAGAAACCCAATCGGAGGCCAGGCTAACCGAGTTACTTACCCAGTTAAAAAAGGCCAACTTCAGGCAAAAGACAGCTTTAGTTACCGAGTTAGGCGCTTATGGTGTTGCCTCTGGAGATGAACGTTTGACCCTCATTTTACAGGTGATGTTAGATGGCCGCCTTTACTACGAAAGAAAAGGCGATGACTTTGTTGATTTAACTAAAGCCGGGCAGGTCTATACCGCCACCAGTATGCTCTCTGGTGAAATCATGGCCGATGTTAAGAAACGGACTTACAGAAAAATCAGCGTCAATAATTCTTTGCGGCGCATTTTGCGGGCCACTTTGGCCGGCTTGCAATTGAAGGCCGCCGATCCGGCCATCAGACTGCAAGCGGCCAGAGATCTTTTGAAGAGTGGTGATGAGGCCAACCTGGCCGTTATCGATGATGCCTTAGCCTCAGAAGTCAACCCAAGATCACAGGATATGCTTAGTGTGGCAAAGGCCATGCTGATCGCTCGCCATGGTGATAATGAAGAGCGGGTGGCGGCGATTGAAAGACTGCAAGGTGAGTTATATCCAGAAGTCCGCTCTTTACTGGCTGGGTTTCTGATAGTCGATGGTGAGGGGCGCTTTAATGAGACTTCTCCCGAAGTGAGAGCAGCCGCACAAGCGGCACTGGATGACATCGAAGACCTCATCAGCCTAAACAAAGGCTTAGAAAACATCTATTTTGGCATTAGTCTGGGTGCGGTTCTGTTGCTGGCGGCGGTTGGCTTGGCGATTACCTTTGGCGTTATGGGTGTGATCAACATGGCGCATGGTGAAATGATTATGTTAGGTGCCTATACCACATATGTGGTCCAACAGATGATGCCTGCTCACATTGAATACTCTCTCTTTGTTGCTATCCCCGCTGCATTTCTAGTGGCTGCCACGGTAGGCATGATGATCGAACGCGGAGTTATCCGTTATCTCTATGGCCGCCCCTTAGAAACCTTATTGGCGACCTTTGGGCTGAGTCTGATTCTTCAGCAAGCCGTGCGGTCGATTTTCGGACCGTTGAATAAATCTGTGATTACGCCGGAGTGGATGTCTGGAACCTTAGAGGTCAATGGTGCTTTGTTGCTGACCTATAACCGTTTATACATCATTATTTTCAGTCTGTTGGTGCTGTTGGCACTGACCCTGCTGTTGAAAAAGACTTTCTTTGGCTTGCAAATGCGAGCAGTGACGCAAAATCGCCCGATGGCCAGTTCTATGGGCATTCGCACCGGTTGGCTTGATGCACTGACCTTCGGTTTAGGCTCAGGTATTGCGGGTATTGCAGGCGTTGCGCTGAGTCAGTTGACTAATGTGGGTCCTAATTTGGGCCAGTCCTATATCATTGATTCCTTTATGGTGGTGGTGTTTGGCGGTGTAGGAAGTTTGATGGGAACTTTTGTCGCTGCCATGTCCTTAGGTATAGCTAACAAATTCCTCGAACCATTTTCTGGAGCTGTTTTAGCCAAGATTCTGGTACTGGTATTTATTATTCTGTTTATACAAAAGTATCCTCGTGGCATGTTTGCCTTGAAAGGACGGGCGGCGGAGGATTGATGATGACCCAGACTGGACCGATTACTCATTTTCTGACCACAGATAAAGGTGGTCGAAATATTGTAGCGCTAATCGCATTGCTGGCCGTGGTAATCCCCTGTGCGAATCTGCTGATTCCGGAAAGTTCTGTTTTTCATGTGTCTAATTTTACGGTCACCTTGCTTGGCAAGTACCTCTGCTATGCACTACTGGCTCTTGCTGTAGATTTGATTTGGGGATATGCCGGCATCCTCAGTCTTGGCCATGGTGTCTTCTTCGGCTTAGGTGGCTATGCCATGGGCATGTACCTGATGCGACAAATTGGAGACCGGGGAGTCTATGGTAACCCAGACTTGCCTGACTTTATGGTGTTCTTGAACTGGCCTGAGTTGCCTTGGTATTGGCAAGGCTTTGATAGCTTTATTTTTGCCATGATCATGGTGGCGCTGATACCCGGATTATTAGCCTATGTCTTTGGCTGGTTGGCATTTCGTTCCCGGGTCACCGGAGTCTATTTTTCCATCATTACTCAGGCTTTGACCTATGCCATGATGTTGGCCTTTTTTCGCAATGAAATGGGTTTTGGCGGCAATAACGGTTTGACTGATTTTAAGGATCTGCTGGGATTTTCTTTACAGTCCGACTACACCCGGGCTGGCTTATTTGCTGCTTCCTGCATTGCTCTTATCATCTGCTATTTGATCTGTACGTGGATCGTCAAGTCTAAGCTAGGTCGGGTATTGGTTTCCATTCGTGATGCAGAGAACCGCGCCCGCTTTCTTGGTTATCGGGTCGACAAGTACAAGCTCTTTGTTTTTGTTGTTTCTGCGGTCATGGCTGGGATTGCCGGTGCTCTGTATGTGCCTCAGGTCGGTATTATTAATCCTGGAGAGTTTTCACCGGTTAACTCCATTGAAATTATTGTCTGGGTTGCGGTGGGGGGGCGTGGCACCCTCTATGGTGCCATTATTGGAGCCATGCTGGTGAACTATGCAAAGACTTTCTTTACCGGTGAATTCCCTGATCTTTGGTTGTTCTTTTTGGGTGGTCTTTTTGTGGTTTCCACCTTATTTTTACCCAAAGGTGTTGTGGGTGTGTTTGCTCAGGTTAAAACGGCGCTTTCGGTGCGAAAAAGTAAGGGAGAAAGCGGCATGAAAAGTGCCGGCTCAAGTAAGCCTTTGGCTGATGAAAAAGCCGGGACACCGGGCTAGAAAAACTAAGCCTTATTGATCAACTAGTATCATTAACAGATCCACGGAAAGAACAGATGTTACCCCCTAAGCATATAGAACTAAACAGTATTTTGTACCTTGACGGGGTCTCCGTTAGCTTTGATGGTTTTAAAGCACTGAATAGTTTGTCCTTGTTTCTGGAACCAGGCGAACTAAGAGCCATTATTGGTCCTAACGGAGCAGGTAAGACCACAATGATGGACGTGATTACCGGTAAGACCCGCCCGGACGAAGGCGATATTGTTTTTAATAATGAGGTGGATCTGACTCAGTTTGATGAAGCCGCCATAGCGAATATGGGTGTGGGAAGAAAGTTTCAAAAACCCACCGTTATTGAAACCTTAAATGTTTTTGAAAACCTGGAACTAGCTTTGGCTGGGGGGCGGAATGTGTTTTCGGCTTTGGTACATAAACTGACAGGTACCCAGCAACAACGTATCGACCAAATTCTCGAACTAGTGGATTTAGGCGCTCGTGTGAAGGAGTTGGCTGGCGCCTTGTCCCATGGTCAGAAACAGTGGCTGGAAATCGGTATGTTATTGATTCAAGACCCGGAACTGCTTTTGATTGATGAACCCGCTGCAGGCATGACAGACATTGAAACTGAAAAAACCGCTGTTTTATTCAAAGAGGTATCGAAGCAACATACGCTGGTAGTGGTTGAGCATGACATGGATTTCGTCAAAGCCCTGGATTGTAAAGTGACAGTATTGCATGAGGGCAGTGTGCTGGCAGAAGGTAGTCTTGATTCTGTACAGCAGAATGATCAAGTCATCGAGGTTTATCTCGGCCGCTAGTGGCTTAAAAATCATAAGGGTAGAAATTATCGGGGATAGCAAAACACATTGGCTGAAAACGATAAAGACTGAGATTGTTATAGGTTATGATGCTAAAGGTTAAAGGTTAAAGGTTAAAGATGCTAAAGGTTGAGAACTTAGAGCTGTTTTATGGGGCTAGCCAAGCTCTCTATGACATCAATATGGCAGCTAAACCTGGCGAAGTCACTTGTGTGCTGGGGCGTAATGGTGTGGGTAAAACCTCGCTACTGAGAGCACTGGCCGGACAACAAACGATTAATGCGGGTGGGGTAACCTGGGGCGATAAAAACATCACTAAAGCCGGCCCGCCAGAGCGCGCAAAAAATGGTATCGCTTATGTGCCCCAGGGACGGGAAATATTTTCGCAGCTTTCAGTGCTGGAAAACCTGAAAACCGGATTTGCGGCTATACCCAGGCATATGCGCATTATTCCAAAGGAAATCTATTCCTTGTTTCCGGTGTTGAAGGATATGCTCAAGCGGCGGGGCGGCGATCTGTCGGGTGGGCAACAGCAACAACTGGCCATTGCCAGAGCATTGGTCACCAGACCCAAACTGTTGATGCTGGACGAGCCAACAGAAGGTATTCAACCCTCCATTATCAAAGATATACAAAACGTGATCGCACGGCTAAGAGACCAAGGGGATATGGCGATTGTTTTAGTCGAACAATATTTGGATTTCGCCTATGAACTCGGCAATAGTTTTTACGTGATGGAAAGAGGGGCAGTTGTGGTGTCAGGAGATAAAGGTAGCGTGGGCAAGGAAGAAATCAGAAATTTAATGACTGTGTAGGCGATTTTAGTGGCAACTTTCGCTTGTGCTATAAAAGCAAAAACGATCCCTCCTAAGCAGAGAGGATCGTTCTTTAGTCGGATGAGATATTGCTAGGTTAGAAAGGATAAAACTTTTTTTATAACGTTCATGTGAAAACCCTTTCTCATGCTTCTGGCATTATCACTGTGTCTATCACATGAATAATGCCGTTCGACGCATTGATATCGACAGTCACCACCATTGCATTGTCTACCCTCACCTTGCCTTCTTTAGTCTCAATAGCAATTTCGGAACCTTCTACCGTTTTAGCAGATTCCAGACCAACGACTTGACTGGAATCAACCTTACCCGGCACAACGTGATAAGTGAGGATAGATACAAGCTTATCCTTATTCTCTGGCTTTAACAGCATATCCAGTGTGCCCGCCGGTAGCTTGGCGAAGGCTTCGTCGGTCGGTGCAAAGACGGTGAATGGCCCATCTCCCTGTAAAGTTTCCACCAGACCACCTGCTTTCAATGCGGCTACCAAAGTTGAGAAGGATTCATTGTCTGCGGCAATAGCGACAATATCCTGTTGGTCTTTATATTTCTTGGCGCTGCCATAACCGGCAAAAGCGGCTGTAGCTACCAAAGCCAGGGAAGCAATAGCGATTACGAAAAGGTTTTTGAATCTTGTCAGCATCATTTTCTCCAAAGAGCCAGAGTTTTCTATATGATTGGTTTTTAATACTTTTTAATGCAATAGTGATCAGCTGATTGCCCTTTCGAAAGGTAATAAATTTACGACTTTGGTCGGGTGCCGGATTGTTTATTTACAAGAAATTAATTGAGATGGGTTTGTCATTTATAAAGATGACGCTGGCTCTGAATAATAACAAGGCTTAAGGGGAGCAGTTTTTGAGTTTACTAATTTGGTGTTTTACAGTGGCAATGTGATTTTGCTCTGCTCTGGCAAAATGGGAGGCGAAGCGAAGGATATTTTCGTCAACAGAATGATCCATGATGTCCTGATAGAAACCAGCAGCCTCATGACCAATAGTTAGCGCGGCTTCTAATGCGCAACGCGCGGATACGGGTTCGGCTTGCTCAGTTTCGTTTAGAACGGCTACTGAATGTTTTGATAAGTCGATGTCCGCTATATCAAGGTCTTCTGTTAAACCAAAGCTATCCGCTAAATCGATGCCCAATGCAGGAGCTGAATTGATGCTGCGATTGGCATTGAGTCGCTCAACATAAGCTCCATGGCGTTCGCTTTGCCGCGCTAGTTCTTCGAAAATCTTCTCCAGTTCATCATTTTGGCTGTTGTTCATAGCGGCGGCCAAGTCCCGCAGTTGCTCTGATGCCGCTAACTCCAAATTCATGCTGGATGCTAAGAAGGCGGAGAAATCTTCATATACTCTCTGGTTCATACTGTCAATTCTACCCTTTGTTCCGAGGCTTTCTCCAGTCAAGTCTTGTCCGCTGAACGTGCTTTATTCAGTGTCGTAAGCGCCGCAGCAAGCATCTCTTATAGTATGGACCATGTAGCCCAGTTTAGCCTGAAACATTGGATATTAGTGTATAGACTTGCCGACGAGTTCTCACTTTGCCTTTCTCTTTGGCTTACTGTGCACAAAACAGGGGTCAGCTTGGAGGAAATGGGCAGAATGTATAGAAAGTGGCCGTGGCCAGTTGTGACAGCGTTGACGGTAAGTGCAATTAACAGACAAGCAGTGCTGGGTGTTATAGCGTTGGAAAGTAAGCTGCTAATGGATAAGCAGCTAAACGGTAAAAGTGATAGGAGCGTTTTCTGGCCGGTAGAGATGGTTATTGATGCTGGCGTTAATGTGGGTGACCCCATTGTGTTCGAGAATACCGTAACCTTCGTGTATGTGACCGAACACATGATATTTTGGATTAGTTCTTTTTACAGCATGGACTAACTCTTCACAGCCCGCTCGTTTGCCATCAAAACACTCATCCAGAATGCCATAGCAGGGGCCGTGAGTAATGAGCACATCGGTTTGCCTGGGAATCAGCTTCCACTTGCTGGCTATCTTGTTACCCCGTGGTAAATTAAAGGCCCAGTTCATAAACGTGGGCTGCCAGGGTGAACCGTAAAATGAGGTTCCTTCAATGCTGATAGACTCATCTTCAAGGTAGATGCCGTTGGTCATTATTGCACGGGCTTCGCTTGGTGTTCTTTCAAAACACCAGTCGTGATTGCCTGCCACGATCAGTTTGTAAGAGTGGGGAAGTGTGCTTAACCAAGCGTTAAATTCCTCCAGTTCTTCGAGCTTTCCCCATTGTAGAATATCACCGGCATGAATAAATACATCGCCACTGGGAATGCTGATATCGGCATACTTGCCGTGAGTATCACTTACTGCAATACATTTCATGAAACCGTCACTTGGTTGTTATGGTCTTGCAATCCATCGTTGTCAGCCGGATTGAAAGTGCCAAAAGCGTTGAGCTTTGGGAGCGAATGAGGCGAAGCAGTCAAAACAATGTTGGCGACTGACAGTTGGTGAACAACAGTTGCTAAACAATACATTATTCTTTGTCTTCAAATGTTGACGGGAATTACATAGAAACCACGCTTTCTAGGATAACAAGATAAGGTATGTGTGAGTTGTAAACAAATGTTATAGATGAGCGGTGGATCTCTTCACGAGCGGGTAAAAAGTTTACCATGCAGCTCACTATTTTTTTCTTTAACCAAATATAAGGAGGAGCAAAGTGGAAATTTGTAAGCAAATAGATGAACTTCTTAAATTACTAAGTGACGAAGAAGCGCAGGCCAATAGCCAGGGTTTCAGCACTGTGACACTGACCAGGGAAGAGCTTAGTAAGGTGACCGAAGCGCTGGCCTTGGCAAACCAAAAGATATCTCACAGCCATCGTTCAGTCGCTTGATGGCCACCTTAGAGATTGCTGAAAACCTCAACTGGCTTCGGTTTTTTCCTCTGTTTTTATGCTGCAGAAAAATAGTACGGAGCAGGCAGAGTTGTCCGGCACAATTAGTCAAAGAGCAAGTAATACCATTATCAAGATAATGGTGCGTCATAAATCAATCATTTGTTGATATTAATACAACCTTTTCGGGTTTAAAAAGAGTCGCATAAATTCTTATGAAAGCACTCGGGATTCAGGTTCGTGGATCGAGTATCGAAGGAGCAATCGTCGATACCGAGCGGGGTGTTATACTGACTAAACCCTACCAGATTGCGGTTGAAGCAATTTTACAAGCCAAGGATATCACCCGCGCTGCGAGGCAAATTGCCCGCCATTTCGAATGGTATGGCCTGGTTGGCTGCGGTTTCCCTGCCGTGATTACTCACGGCTTCGCTCGCACAGCAACTCATATCGATAAAGCCTTCATCAATACTAATATCAATGAACTACTCACTAAGACGCTGGGCGTGACAACCTATTGCATTAACGATGCAGATGCGATTGGTATAGTTGAAATAGCGGCGGGTGAGGGCAGAGGTCTTGAAGGTACCATTGTCTTAGTCACCTTAGATACAGGTTTGGGAACGGCATTGTTCGTGAATGGAAAACTCGTTCCAAATACAGAGTTAGGTCATATTTTGCTGGAAAACGGACTCGAAGCAGAAACAATGATGCGTCAACTCCTGCTAAGTGATTGTAGCCCGCGTTCTGCCAAATGGGCGGAGATGTGGAACTTGTACTTAGCAAGAATTGAACAATTATTCTGGCCTGACCTCTTTATATTAAGTGGATCAGCGGGACATCGACTACCAGAATTTATTGATCTTCTCGCGTTTAAAACACCTGTGGTGGCGGCTGCCATGCATGATCAAGCCTGTCTGGTTGGAGCAGCAATCTATGCTGGTATGGAAGCCGAGCACCTAAAGCGGCTGTCGCAAAAAGCCGCGATCTGAGCCGAAGGTTACTTATCTTTAGCAGCTTCCATTCTTTTCAAACGTAATGCCGTATCCTTCGGCTTCTTCTTGCTTTTAGGTTGTGCACTTCTCTGTCAGTCGGCGAGCAGCGGGAATACGGGTTTTAGTCTAATCTCTTAAGCTGGCGACAGAAGGTCAACTTTTTTAACGCAGGCTTTATAATCGTTAAGCGCTTGCGTAAAGTAGCTTGCCATTGCTTCCTATCGCCACAGGTAAAAGACAGAAACTCTATGATTCCTATGTTTGAAGAGAACATTCAACAACTCCCATTGCGAGATTACACAGAAAAAGCCTACCTGGACTATTCCATGTACGTTATTCTCGATCGCGCATTACCCCATATAGGTGATGGGTTGAAGCCGGTTCAGAGGCGCATTATATATGCAATGTCTGAGTTGGGTTTGTCGGCGGCATCGAAGCATAAAAAATCGGCCCGTACCGTGGGTGATGTGTTGGGTAAGTTCCATCCCCACGGTGATAGCGCCTGTTACGAAGCGATGGTGCTGATGGCGCAGCCATTTTCCTACCGTTACCCGCTGGTGGATGGCCAGGGCAACTGGGGGTCAGCGGATGAGCCGAAGTCCTTCGCCGCCATGCGCTATACAGAAGCAAGGTTGGCAAAGTATGCAAGGGTGCTGTTACAGGAAACCGGCCTTGGGACAGTGGATTGGTTACCCAATTTTGATGGCAGTCTGAAAGAACCTGCGGTTCTGCCGGCACGCTTGCCTAATTTACTTCTCAACGGGGCGACCGGAATTGCCGTTGGGATGGCGACCGATATTCTGCCTCACAATCTGGTCGAAGTAACTCAAGCCGCTATTCATCTGTTGGATAATCCTCAGGCTGACTGTGCTGAGTTATGTAGCTTTTTGCCAGGCCCGGATTTTCCCTCAGGAGGCGAAATCGTCACTCCGGTGGATGAGCTGCGGCGAATTTACGAAAGCGGACGTGGGACCGTGCGCATGCGAGCAAAATACGTACTGGAAGGTCCCGATATCATCATTACCGAGCTACCCCATCAGGTGTCCGGTTCCAGAATACTAGAACAAATCGCGCAACAAATGCAGGCCAAAAAGCTCCCTATGGTAGCTGATTTAAGGGATGAATCAGATCACGAAAATCCCACACGGCTGGTGATTATGCCTCGCTCGAACCGGGTTGATACAGAAGCATTGATGGCACACTTGTTTGCCACCAGTGATCTGGAGAAAAACTACCGGGTCAATATGAATATTATTGGGCTGGATGGTCGCCCAGCGGTTAAAAATCTGCAGCAGTTGTTGTCGGAATGGTTGCAATTCAGAACGGATACCGTGCGACGCCGACTACAGCACCGGCTGCAGGAAGTGCTGGATCGCTTGCATATTTTAGAGGGCTTAATGATTGCCTTCTTAAATATTGATGAGGTGATTCAAATTATTCGCAATGAAGAGCATCCCCGGGCCGTGTTAATGGAACGATTTGGGCTGTCAGAACGGCAGGCCGATTGGGTTTTGGACACCAAATTAAGACAACTGGCCCGATTGGAAGAACTCAAGTTGCAAGCCGAGCAACAGCAACTGGAAGAAGAACGGGGACGAATCCAACAGATTTTGGACTCTAAGCGGCGCATGCGCACGCTGATAAAGAAAGAATTACAGCAGGATATGGAGACCTATGGGGATGCACGCCGATCCCCCATAGTAGCTCGCCAAGAGGCTCATGCATTCAGTGAGACCGATTTAATCGCCTCTGAACCGGTGACCATTGTGTTGTCAGAAAAAGGTTGGGTTCGTGCTGCCAGAGGGCACGAGATCGACCCGGCCAGCTTGAGTTATAAAGCCGGTGACCAATTCAGCTCGGCTGTGCTGGGCCGCAGCCACAAAGAAGTGGTTTTCTTCGATAGCACCGGGCGTTGTTATACCTTGCCTGCTCACAGCCTGCCATCAGCCAGGGGGCAAGGAGAGCCGCTAACCGGTCGTGTCAATCCCCCGGACCGGGCGGTGTTCAAATTTCTTACTATGGGGGACCCGGACCAGCCATTGCTGCTGGCTACCGATGCAGGCTACGGATTTATTGTGCAAGGCGGTGATTTGTTGTCAAAAAACCGGGCCGGAAAAGCTGTGATTACCATTCCTAAAGGCGCTGAACTGTTGGCTCCAGTACTGATCCCGGCGGTGAATAATCCATACTTGGTGGCCATCTCCAATGAAGGGCGCATGCTGTTGTTTCCGCTCAATGAATTACCTCAGCTTAGCAAAGGTAAGGGAAATAAAATTATTGGCATTCCTGCAGCCAGACTACAAAGCCGTGAAGAGTGGATGTCTCATATCTGCGTGATGTCAGAGCAGGACACCCTGATCATTCATGCGGGTAAGCGCTTCCTCAAACTTGGTTTTGATGATCTGTCTCACTATGCCGGTGAGCGCGGTCGCCGCGGCCACAAGCTTCCGCGGGGACTTCAGAGGGTGGATAAACTAGAACGTATAGCCGCAGACAATGTACAAGACAGTGCCGATAAATCCTGACTTTCAAGTGATATTTAAAACAATAACCTAAGCCCAGCTGTGGTTATAAATATATCTCAATAAAACAATTAAGAAGGATGGTAAGTGAACGAAATTTTGCGAATTAATGTCTCTGGTTTTGACAAGCCAGGCTTAACTTCGGCTATCACGCACATTATGTCTGAGTATGGTCTTGAAATACTCGATATTGGTCAGGCAGTCATCCATGATTTTCTGACTTGGGGCATTCTGGTCAAAATACCAGAAGCGCAGGAATCGTCGCCTGTGCTGAAGGAACTATTATTCAAGATGCATGAGCTGGAGCTAGAGGTTCAATTCAAGCCGGTTGCAGAGAATGAATACAATGAGTGGGTCAAGGGAACCGGAGCAGATCGTTACATTGTTACACTGCTGGCGCGCGAGGTGACCGCAGCGCAAATCGCAAGAGTGTCTTCAATTACCGCGGCTAATGGCCTGAATATTGATAACATTAGCCGTCTTTCCAGCCGTCGGCCGCTCTACCAGGACCCTTCCCTTGGTCAGGCCTGTGTGGAGTTTTCTGTGCGTGGTAATCCAACCCGACTTGAAGAGTTGAAGGGGGAGTTTTTAAAGGTATCCAGCGAGTTGAATGCCGATATTGCCTTTCAGAGAGACGATATTTTTCGGCGCAACCGGCGTTTGGTGGTATTCGATATGGACTCCACATTGATCGAAGCGGAAGTCATTGACGAATTGGCAAAGGAGGCGGGAGTCGGTGAGCAAGTTGCCGCTATTACCGAACAAGCCATGCGTGGCGAACTGGATTTCAGCGCCAGTTTTCGCCGTCGGGTGGGCTTGTTAAAAGGACTGCCAGAGCCGGTCTTGCAGCGGGTAGCTGAGCGCTTGCAATTGACCGAAGGCGCTGAGAAACTGGTTCGCAACTTGTCTGTTTTGGGTTATAAAACAGCCATTTTGTCGGGAGGGTTTACCTTCTTCGCCGACTATCTGCAGCAGCGTCTGGGCATTGACTACGTTTACGCAAATCGGCTGGATATTCAACAGGGTCAAGTAACCGGTGTGGTGACCGGACCCATTATAGACGGTGCCCGTAAAGCTGAATTGCTGCAGGAAATTGCGGAGAGAGAGGGTATTCAGTTGCAGCAGGTTATTGCTGTGGGTGATGGTGCCAATGATTTACCGATGTTGAGTGCCGCCGGACTAGGCATTGCCTTCCGAGCCAAATTGGTGGTTAAAGAATCTGCAGAGCATGCGATATCCAATTTAGGCTTGGACAGCATTCTCTATTTACTTGGTCTGCGCGACAGTGATACTTCTATTTTGCCAGCCGAAGCTTCTTGATAACGCTCAGTCATCCTCGTTAAAGTCATAGTTCATTTCCGCGCTGGGTTCTTGCAGGTAATAGCCTTGGATATAGTTGACACCGGCTTGCCAGAGTGTGGAAAGCACAGATGCATTTTCAACAAAGGGCACTATGGTGAGTTTTCCCTGCGCTTGCAGTTGGTTCACCATATCTTTTAGCGATTCTTTAGAAGCTTCATTTTTCTGGATTTCTTCGGTAAATGAGCCATCTAACTTTATGTAATCGGCATTGACGTGCTTTAAGGTATTAAATGGATTTAGTGCACAGCCAAAACGCGACAGTGCAACCTGGCAACCCAGCTTATGGATACCTTCGGTAAATTCTTTGGCTTGCTTCAAATATTGGATTGCATCTTCTTCGTTGAACTGAAATATTAGTGAGGCGCCTGGCAGTTTAGCGGCCTTCAAGGCCACGCCAAGCCAGTCCACAAAAGAACGGTCAGTAATCGTAAAATGGGTGATGTTAAGAAACAGGCGTGAGTCGTGACCACCGGAGCGGTGAGCGCTCAGACTTTTAATATTTTGCAAAGTCACCCAGCGGTCAAGCTTGCTGGCCAATTCACCATTGCTCTCAAAAGGCAAAAATTTGTCCGGTGTGATTTCTTCATTGGTATTACTTAGCATGCGTATAAATGCTTCGTAATGCTCTTCTCCTTCTCCTCGCAAGCCGATAATCGGCTGAAAAAGCAATCTGAACTGGTTATTATCCAGCGCTTGCTGCAGGGCGAGCATCATGTCTTCTGAACGATTATTGGTGTTACTGGCGAAATCTAACGAATTGTAGAGATAATAATTTTTGCTGTGGTCTTTGCTTTGTTGACTGATATGGCTGCAGGCTTTGAGTGCGCGGGATAATAAATCCGCCGCTGGTGGTGCATTTTCATTGATTCGGGTCAGGCCTATCCGGCTAGTCATTTGCACAGTCTTGCCGTTGACTTCGAACAGGTGATCAGCAATGGATTTGCATAATTTTGAGGCGAGTTGTTCACCCATCTTGCCATCCAGCTCGGGTGCCAACACGCCAAAGGTGTCATCTCCCAGTCTCGCGATAATGTCTTTAGAGCTGCAAACTTTACGCAGTACACTGGCCACTTCTCCCAGGATGCTGTCGGCGGCGGCCATGCCATGTTCGTCCCGGGTGGCGTCGAAATGATTAAGCTCGATATAGAATAGACAGCCATTAACTTCATTGTTGACTGCTTTTTCTGCAAATGAATCCAGGTGTTGATTGAAGTGAATGCGATTATATAAGCCAGTCAGTAAATCTTCGCTGCTGAATTTCCTGAGTTTCTCCTCTAGTTCCGGGTCCACTTCCGGGCGCACAATGAGTTGAGTGCACGGCTCACCATCATAAGTTGCCTGGGAAAAGCAAACGGCAACATCCAGCTCTTCACCATCGGATTTTTTAATCCGGCAGGATAGCTCCACTTCTTTAGTTTCTTCGTCGGCATCGGCTGCGGTGGATTTTTTGAGGGTGGCTTTGAATTCTTCCGAACTGTTGGCTGCCAGCGTATCCATTACCGGAATACACATCATCTCATCCACGTCTTCGTAGATGAAGAGATCAAGGTAGGCTTTATTCGCGTATACGTGCATACCCTCGCTTACATAAGCGATGGCGTCCATAGAACTTTCTAAAAGAATGTTGCAGCGTTTTTCCGCTTCACGCAAATGACCTTCCACCGAGCGGCGTTTGCGGCGGGCCTCCAGGTCTTTTAATTCCCGGTTGACGACCCACATTAGCCTCGCATCTGTGTCAACAGGTAAGATATCCCGAGCGCCAAGTCGCATGGCTTCAATGGCGATTTCTTCTGAGTAGTTCTCAACCAGTATGATGGATGGAATATCCTTTTCAAAGCGACGGATCTGTTTCAGACATTCTTTAAACTGCACTTCAGCGTCGAGTTCTTTGGCAATAAATAGATCCCAGGCTTGATTACTGAGGGACTCCTCTAAATCTTCGATGCTGGTGATGCGGTGGGCGCGGGTAGCATGTCCCCCATTACGCAGCAAGCTGACGATTTTTTCAGCTTCATTTTGTGAGGGGTCGAGTAGCAGCAGGTGTACCGGTGGCTTTTTGGTTTGCATTGAGACTAATTTATTCCCTTCCGGAGGTTAAATAAATGCCTTGCCAGTTGCTATTCAAGGTAAGGATTTGTCTATTGGTAAGCGGCTTCGGGTAAGTGGTTTCGACTACGTCGTTTCAATTGGTACCAAATGATCCA